>ENA-OQKQ01000566-OQKQ01000566.1-human-gut-metagenome-genome-assembly--contig:-NODE-566-length-11786-cov-2.611802_pt1 | contig 11786 bp, 10 predicted proteins | sample MGYA00242651_ERZ504803 | MGnify/ENA primary metagenome ERZ504803 (study PRJEB26092, sample SAMD00036380) | human gut metagenome | host: Homo sapiens | study: EMG produced TPA metagenomics assembly of...
CGGCGACGGGCGGAGCACGGGGCTTTTTGCCGTAGTTACCTTCGCCTTGCAAGTCTGATCATTGCCCGGCTCGCCGAGAGGAGGCAGCCCGCGCAGGGCGTCGGCCACACCCACCCATTCCTTGACTGTCGGCTGTGGGTAGTTGTACTCGATGCAGGGGTCCTTGATCCCGACAAGGAACATGCGCTCTCTGGTCTGCGGGACGCCGTAATTGGCACTGTTCAGTACCTCAAGGTTGGTTTTGTAGCCAATCTCTTCCGCCTTCTTGCGGATGTCGGCAATAGTTCCAGCCCAGCGTTTGTTCTTGGCGAGTGCCTTGACGTTCTCCATCACGAACGCTTGGGGCTGGACCCTCTCGACCATGCCGAGGAAGTCGAAGACGTGACGCGAGCGGGGGTCGTTCGGGTCCATCTTCCCCGCGACCGAGAAGCCCTGACAGGGCGGTCCTCCAATGACTAGCTCCGCCGAACCCCTTCCGGGCAGTTCCTCAACCTCCCTAATATCTCCCGTGACTATCCTGTGGCTCAGTGTTTTGCCGGTCTTCTTCGAGATCGCGTCCATCGCGGCAGCGTAGGTTTTCATGGCGTCCGGGTTGATATCGTTCGCAAATACGGGGGTGAACCCGGCGGCGATGAAGCCGAGGTCGAGACCGCCCGCTCCCGAATAAAGGCTGACGAAACGCTTCATTAAAGCAATCCTCCTGAATAGTAGAGCTCATTCCAATATGGAATGAGCTCATGAGATGATATCATATACAAGCATGGGTTGCTGCCGGAAGGGGCGTTTATGGAAGACTTCAATCTTCTCTCGGGAGACTTATCGCTAAATGGCGGAGACGCTCCGGGATGTCACAGGCGGCGCTCGCTGAGGCAACGGGATGCCAGCAAGCGTCGATTCGAAACTGGAAAGCGGCTCCAAGCGCATAACTGTCTCTGAGCTTTCTCAAGTGCTTTGTGCCTGCGGATTAACCTTCAGTGCGGTAAGCGACGATCTTGATGGCCTTATCGCTTATGAGCCTCAACCTTTATGGGAGCGTGTAAATGAGTAGCAGTGCAAACATTTCTGAAATATGCGAAGCGCTTCTGGCGGCGTCCCTGCCTATAGATCCGAACTCGATGGAAAGCGCCGCGATTCAGGTTGCGGACTATTACGAGAACGGCCCTGAGGAATCCAGGATTCCCGCTGAAGAGATCTCCGATCGCTTCAGCGAGATGTGGAGCTTTTGGCTTGAGAACTACGATAGTCCCTCAAAGGAATTGAAGGACGTCATTAGCGCCGCGGTTGGCGTCGACCATGAAATGGAAGAGCTCGCGAACGGCTACTTCAAGCTCGAAGAAAAACTCGAGGAGAAGCAGTTCATGGCAAGGAGTCATGCAATCGCTTTGATTGGCTGTGCTCCGCTCATTCGTACCCTTGTCGTGGAGCAGCACCTCGGTCTCGATAGGATTAGAGGCATTCTTAACGTTCCTGCCGCCACTTTCGACGCCATCAATGCTGTAATCAGTTCTATCGGTATTGACCCGCCCTTCGGCTCTGAGAGGATAGCCGGAATACATGAAACTGACGTTTCAGACGTCGCCGCCCTGTTTGGTGATATCGAACCTGACGTCGCTGGAGAAACTTTCCGAGGCCTTCTCGGATCGTTCTCGAGATGCGATACGCTTGCCGACGATGTTATCGACTTGGGCTTCATTCCTTTTGAGCCGTACCAGTTTATGCTCTACTTTGAGTTGCTTACGCTTGAGATGGTTGACAGATTCCCCGGCAGGGCGATTTACGAATGCACGCCCCGTTCGAGCAATGTAAAGGCGCTTTGGAACTCCATGTATCATCCCACTCAGGAGAATCCATACCTCAACAACGCCAAGTCCGTCTATTCACTTGACGAAGCATGGGCCGAAACGAAACTCTCCCGGCAGACTGGGAACGGCTCGATTCTGCTTGCCGATGTCTTTAGCATTCTGGCAGAGTTGCCCTACACGACGAGAAGACGCGTTGCTCACATTATTCGTTGTTATTTGATTCTCATTGCCGATTCTCGTCAAACGAAGACGCCTTTGGAGCCGATCGGCGTCGATTCCATCAAGGCTTTTGTCAAGCGCGTGGGGATCTCAAACAGTTTAACCAAGGGCGTTCTCGATCAGAGGCTGGTAGATTTCCTTACCCGCTGCATTCATCCGGAAGAGGGCTGGTTCGCAAGGGGTCTCGGCTCTTCCGTGAACGAGACGAACGCTTCGGGGCGCAAATATGGCGATGTTGAATACTTGGACCTTTCAAATCGTGCACATATCGAGGCCTATGAGGCACACGGTGGCGGTCTGCGGGATGAGTACATTCAGGCGCACATTAACTCCCTGCATGAAACTGTGCGCTACCACGAGCACGAGGCGAAGTTGCGCAACGAACCCTACGACATGACCGTTAGAGTCACGTACGTTGCCCATGACGTTTCGAGACTGATTGACTTTCATGATGGATGCACAAAGGAAATCGAGGGCATTCCGTTCGAGTTTCGCTTTATGACGTACGTCGATTTGCTCAACGCTGCTGGCGGCATCGATGTCGTAATCGGAAATCTGGCGGATTTTAATGAGTTGATTCATCAGAGGATCTCTAGGCTTCCCGATGCGTATACGTTGAAGCGGCGCTATCAGGAGATTACTGGATTGGGATTATCCGAAAAGAATTAGTTGCTGGGGCCCGCGTTCCGAGCTGTGGTGGTTCGGAACGCGGGCCTCTCTGTGCTTCCATGTAGCATAAGCGCTCGGGTATCTGTGCTTATTTTGACGTGTTGGATCCATTGGAGATGGGTGCGATTTGTATTCAGCATCTCTTTACTGCTGCGCATCTAGCCGCGGCATCAATGAACTTCGCTAGCGCTTTCGGACTGTCAAAAGGCATACACAAGTGTCAGTCTTTTGACATCGCGTGGCCTGAGCGGCGGCGTGCAACGGCTGCACGCCGCCTGCGTCTGCCTACATCCCCGCAACCCCACGCGCGGCGCTCAGCAGTTCGTACTCCCTCTGGCTCCACTGGCGCAGCTCGGCAGCCCCGACGGCATCTCGGCACAGGTCCAAAAACACCTCGGCTCCCTCGCAGAAGCACTCACGGGCAAAGGCACCGGATCCGTCCACGATGCACGCGCCGTCGGCAAACAGCATCCAACTCGACGGCTCACGCGAATCGTCTCCGAGCAGCTTGATCTGCAGTACGTGCGGGTCGTCGGCGTCGCAGAGCTCTTCCTCGAGCACCTGCACCGTAAAGCGCATCTGGAGGGACAGAGTATAAAATCCGGAAAAGTGTCGAAATAGGCACCTTAAAACTTCGGAAAAGTGTAGTTGGATGACAAAACAGCACTTAGAAGCCGATGCTGGATGCGGGATCCTGCGGCTGCCTTCAGCCCTCGCTACTCGTCGTCTCCGTCGTTGGGGTCGCCCTTGAGGGTGTTGATGTCCAGGTACTGGTTATCGTCCTCTTTTTGCTGGGTTTCCGACTCCGCTTGGGTGGGGCCGCGGAACAGCTGGAATCCTTCAAACGCAATGACACCGAGCAGGGCAATGATAATGGCGATAAAGGCAACCTTGACTGCCTGCGGAAATTCCGAGAAACGCAGTGCCTTTTCCTCGGCGTAATAATCGGCGAAGCGCTCTTCGCCCGTGCTTTTGGTATACGCCGGCGCGGACGCGGCCTCCGGGTCATATTCCGGTGCAGGCGTGGCAGCGTACGGATCGTTGAGATAATCGCTCGATGCGGTGCCATAATCCTCGGTCTCGATGCGACCGGTGCCAGCATGGCCATCGGAATAATCGGAATATGCCGCACTGCCCTCATAGTCCGCGGCGCTCGTGTTGGCGGCAAAAAGCGGGTTAACTGGAACATCGAGCGCCGGCATGCCGGTAGAGGTCTCATCCAGATCGGCTGCGGCCCAGGAATCGTGGACAACCTGATGGGCAACGGGCTCATCGAGCCTTGTGACCGGAGGCTTGCGTGCCGCAGGAACAGGCAACTGCTGGGCGCTGTACATAACGGTGCTGTCGGCCGATTTGCCCTGCGTCGCTGCAGCGAGAAATGCCGCCGTCTCGGACGGGTCGCTTGCGGGGCGGGGAGCGAGCGTGGGCGCCGAAGTGGGTGCGGGCGTCGAAACAGGCGGCTGCGCAGGAGTCGGCGCAGATGCGGGCCTGGGCACAAGTGCGGGATTGGGACTTGACGGGTGAGCCCCGCCGCTCATGAGTTCGTCGGCGGTCCACGGGCGATCATCCATCACGTCGTCAAGGCTCAGCGAAAACAGGTCGTCTTCACCCTCATCGAACATGCGGTGCACATGTCCACCAATTGCCGGAATCAATCCGCGATCGGTGCACGATGCCTTGCTCAACGCCATTCTATTCCATCCTTTCGAAATACCAATGACATCGATTATATGGAACTTCCCAAGCGGCTCGGTCTTGGATTCGTGCTTTCCAGAACTCGCGCCCAAAAGGGGAGGGGCAATCCAAGCGAGTGCCTACTTGTCGCCGGTCGCCGCCTTGGCCTCATTGAGGTAGCTATAGAAGCTGTACTTGGAGATGCCAAAGAACTCGCAGGCGCGCTCGCTCGACTTGGAAATGAGGAAGGCACCGCGACGGTCGAGGTAGCCAATGGCACGAATGCGCTCGTCTTTGGTCATGAGCGCCGCGGGCTTGCCCACAAACTGTTCGCACTCGCGCAGTAGGTCTTCGAGCAGGTCGCCGATGTTTTTGGTGATGGGCTCGGGCTCGGTATAGCCCGTGCCGCCGGTGCCGGTGAAAGCGTCGAGCGAGCGCTCAAAAGCCTTCATAAGCGTAATGTCAAAGTTGATGCCCAAAATGCCGACGGGCTTGCCTTCGTCGTTGCGGATAAAGATGGTCGAGGACTTGAGCAGCTTGCCATCGGCGGTTTTGGTGAGGTATGGCTCGCGGTCGTGCACGTCGGTGGTGCCATCGTGCATGGACTCAAGCACAATATGGCTGGGACCGTCACCCAGTTTGCGCCCGCTGACGTGGCCGTTTTCGATCACTACGATGGAGTGGTCCACGTCCTCGGTCTCCAGATCGTGGACGACGACTTCGCAGTTGGGGCCAAACTGGAGCGCCAGACCGTGTGCGAGGCGCTTGTAAAACTCAATCTGTGACGGGGTCATGGGTGCCTTCCTAAAAATTAGTTTGGGCATACTTTGCCATAAACCACACCTGTTCGCAAATAACGAAAGCGTTGCTGCGTTATGTAACCGTTCGTCGGCGAAAAGGTACCGATTACGGCAACAAACAATTTGTTAGGTTTGCCAATCAAAAAGTGTGATAGAACAGTGCTAACAAACTTTTTGTTTGGCATCCACATAAAAGTTCAGTCGCATGAATGGGAATGGGCTGAAACGCGTATGCGGGGGCCGGCAAGAGAGGACTTAAGGAGTTCACCGTATGGCCGATAAGATCCAGTGGGCGGGCAACACGATGCCCAAGAGCGATGACAAGCACTTGGGAATCATGAGCCTCGACCACGTGAAGAAGGCCCGCGCCTTCCACCAGTCGTTCCCCCAGTACACCGTCACTCCGCTTGCCCGCCTAGACGGCCAGGCCGCGCGCCTAGGCCTTTCCAACCTGTGCGTTAAGGACGAGAGCTATCGCTTTGGCCTCAACGCCTTTAAGGTTCTGGGCGGATCGTTTGCCATGGCCAACTACATTGCCGACGAGACCGGCAAGGACGTTGCCGAGTGCACCTTCGATTACCTGACCTCCGATCAGCTTGCCAAGGACTTTGGCCAGGCCACCTTCTTTACCGCTACCGACGGCAATCATGGCCGCGGCGTGGCATGGGCTGCCAACAAGCTGGGCCAGAAGGCCGTCGTTCACATGCCCAAGGGTTCCACCAAGCCCCGCTTCGATAACATCGCCGCCGAGGGCGCAACGGTGACCATCGAAGAGGTCAACTACGACGAGTGCGTGCGCATGGCCGCCGCCGAGGCCGACGCCTGCGAGCGCGGCGTCATCGTTCAGGACACCGCCTGGGAGGGCTACGAGAAGATCCCGTCTTGGATCATGGAGGGCTACGGCACCATGGCTTCCGAGGCTGCCGAGCAGCTGCGCGAGATGGCCATCAACCGCCCGACGCACGTGTTTGTCCAGGCTGGCGTGGGTTCGCTCGCCGGCGCCGTGGTGGGCTACTTCACCAACCTGTATCCCGATAACCCGCCCACCTTCGTCGTGGTTGAGTGCGCGCCTGCCGCCTGCCTGTACAAGGGCGCTGCCGCCGGCGACGGCGATCCGCGTATCGTGGACGGTGACATGCCCTCCATCATGGCCGGTCTGTGCTGCGGCGAGCCCAACATCCTGGGCTGGGATATCCTGCGCAACCATGCCACCGCCTTCGTGTCCTGCCCCGACTGGGTCACCGCTCGCGGCATGCGCACCCTGGGCGCTCCCGAGAAGGGCGACCCGCGCGTCATCTCCGGCGAGTCCGGCGCGGTGACCACCGGTCTGGTCGAGACTCTCATGCTCGATCCCGAGTACGCCGAGCTCAAGGAGCTCATCGGCCTGGACAAGACGAGCTCCGTGCTCTGCTTCTCCACGGAAGGTGACACGGATCCCGACCAGTATCGCCGTATTGTTTGGGAAGGCGAATATCCCACTTGCTAATCGTTAGGGCGGAGTAAATAGGTATCGCTCCGCCACCTCACAGGTAGATTTCTTCGTTTGAAAGGTTATGAACAATGGCTAAAGAACTCGATTTCGACGCTATCAAGGCTGCTGCTGAGTCTCATCGTGCTGATATGACTCGCTTCCTGCGCGCTATGATCTCCCATCCCTCTGAGTCCTGCGAGGAGGGTGAGGTTGTTGCCTGCATCAAGGCCGAGATGGAGAGCCTTGGCTATGACGAGGTCAAGGTCGACGGCCTGGGCAACGTTATGGGCTTTATGGGCGAGGGCGACAAGATCATCGCCATCGACTCCCACATCGACACCGTCGGTATCGGCAACATTGAGAACTGGGACGCCGATCCCTATGAGGGCTACGAGACCGACGAGATCATCTACGGCCGCGGCGGCTCCGACCAGGAGGGCGGCATGGCTTCTGCTACCTATGCTGCCAAGATGATGAAGGACATGGGCCTCATCCCCGAGGGCTACAAGATCATGGTCGTCGGCACCGTCCAGGAAGAGGACTGCGACGGTATGTGCTGGCAGTACATCTACAACAAGGACGGCATTAAGCCCGAGTTCGTCATTTCCACCGAGCCCACCGACGGCGGCATCTATCGCGGTCACCGCGGCCGCATGGAGATCCGCGTCGACGTTCACGGCACCTCCTGCCACGGCTCCGCTCCCGACCGCGGCGACAACGCCATCTACAAGATGGCCGACATCATCGCCGACGTCCGCGCCCTCAACAACAACGGCTGCGACGAGTCGACCGACATCAAGGGTCTCGTCAAGATGCTTGACCCCAAGTACAACCCCGAGCACTTTGAGGATGCCCGCTTCCTGGGCCGCGGCACCTGCACCGTCAGCCAGATTTTCTACACCAGCCCCAGCCGTTGCGCCGTGGCCGATTCCTGCGCCATCTCCATCGACCGTCGCATGACCGCCGGCGAGACCTGGGAGTCCTGCCTGGACGAGATCCGCAACCTGCCGGCCGCCAAGAAGTACGGCGACGACGTGAAGGTCTCCATGTACATGTACGACCGTCCGTCCTGGACCGGCGAGGTCTACGAGACCGAGGCTTACTTCCCCACGTGGATCAACAAGGAGACCGCTCCGCACGTCAAGGCCCTCGTCGACGCCCACAAGGCCATGTTTGGTGACGAGCGCATCGGCTGCGAGCCCAGCATGGACAAGCGCACCGGTCGCCCGCTGTGCGACAAGTGGACCTTCTCCACGAACTGCGTTTCCATCCAGGGCCGCTACGGCATCCCCTGCGTGGGCTTTGGCCCGGGTGCCGAGTCTCAGGCTCACGCTCCCAACGAGGTCACCTACAAGGACGACCTGGTCACCGCTGCCGCCATGTACGTGGCTGCCCTGAACCTCTACGATCCGAGCAAGGCCGATGGCGATGCCACTGTGTTCCGCGCCGGTCTGACCAACAACAAGATCGATTAGTCCCATTCCTCGATTTTGTTGAGCCGGGGGCCGCTCGTGTCCCCGGCACCCTCTGTTGACTTGGGGCCCGCGGTCGTTATCTCCCATGCTTCCTCGACGGTGGCGGGTCCTCGTCATGGTGCTCTGCATGTTCTAGCCACACGCGCACGCCAGAGCACATCTACTCATTGCGATCGTTTCATCTTTAGAAAGGACATTTCCATGGACGTTAAGTTTACCGAGCTCGTCGAGCAGCTGAACGGCCTCGATTTTAAGGGTATGTACGGCAGCGACTTCCTGCACACTTGGGACAAGACCACCGACGAGCTCAAGGCGCTCTACATCGTCGCCGACGCCCTGCGCGAGCTGCGTGAGAACAACGTTTCGCCCAAGATCTTCGACTCCGGTCTTGCCGTCTCCCTGTTCCGCGCAACTCCACCCGTCGCGCTTCTCCTTCTCTAAGGCCGCCAACCTGCTCGGCCTTGAGCTGCAGGACCTGGACGAGAAGAAGTCCCAGATCGCTCACGGCGAGACCGTCCGCGAGACCGCTACCATGATCTCCTTTATGGCCGACGTCATCGGCATCCGCGACGACATGTACATCGGCAAGGGCGACGCCTATATGGCCGAGGTCTCCGAGTCTGTCCAGCAGGCCTACGAGGACGGCGTTCTGGATCACCGTCCCACGCTCATCTCCTTGCAGTCCGATTCCGACCACCCCACGCAGTCCTCTGCCGACATGCTCTACCTCATCAACGAGTTTGGCGGCCTCGAGAACCTCAAGGGCAAGAAGGTTGCCGTCACCTGGGCCTATTCGCCCTCTTACGGCAAGCCGCTGTCCTGCCCGCAGTCGCTGATCAGCCTGCTGCCCCGCTTTGGCATGGACGTCACCCTGGCCCACCCCGAGGGCTACGACCTCATGCCCGAGGTCGTCGAGCGCGCCAAGGGCTATGCCGCCGAGTCCGGCACCACCTTTAAGCAGGTCAACACCATGGCCGAGGCCTTCGAGGGCGCCGACATCGTGATCCCCAAGAGCTGGGCTCCGTTTGCCGCCATGGAGAAGCGTACCAATCTGTACGCCGAGGGCGACGACGCCGGCATCGCTGCGCTCGAGAAGGAGCTGCTCGCCCAGAACGCACCCATCAGGACTGGTGCTCCACGACCGAGCTCATGGAGAAGACTGCCAACGGCCAGGACACCATCTTTATGCACCCGCTGCCCGCCGACATCTCCGGTGTCTCCTGCGAGCACGGCGAGGTTAACGCCGACGTCTTCGACATGCACCGCGTGGGCATGTACAAGGAGGCAAGCTACAAGCCGTACGCCATCGCAGCCATGATGTTCCTGCAGAAGGTTGCCGATCCCGCCGCTACCCTCAAGGCCCTCGACGAGCGCAACACCGCCCGTTGGCTCCAGGCCTAAAGCCGGGTTGAGGTAAGCCATGTAAAGGGGGCGCTCTGCCAACCGGCGGGGTGCCCCTTTTTTGCATCGCGGGCGTGTGGGATAAGCGCTTTCGATGTGGATGCCCGCGGCGCGAGTTATGGGTACGATGGTTTCAGGGGAGGTATCACCATGAAACTTGGATGCGTCATTATGGCTTCGGGCGAGGGCAAGCGGTTTGGCTCTAACAAGATGCTTGCCGATATCTATGGCGAGCCGCTGATTGCCCGGACCATCGATTCGGTTCCCCGGGGCTTTGACGTCGTGGTTTCGACGCGTTGGCCCGAGGTCGCTCAGATTTGCGAGGACAAGCATTGCCCGTGCGTGCTGCACGATGGCGAGCTGCGCAGCGATAGCGTCCGTGCGGGCCTTTCGTGGGGAGTCGAACGCAACTGGAAAGGTTGCCTCTTTTTGCCGGGCGACCAGCCGCTCGTGAGTTCGGATTCTTTTGAGGCTATGGTTCGTGCATTTGACGAGCGTGGCCGCAAGCATCCGGTGCGTCTTGCGTGCAACGGTGAGCCTTCGAGTCCGGTGCTCTTTCCGGCGGAACTGTTCGATGCGCTCATGCGTCTTGAGGGCAAGGACGGCGGGGGCTCGATTCTCAAAGGTCGCGTCGACGTTACGCTGGTCGAGGCGCGTGCCTACGAGCTGTGGGACGTCGATACCGTCAAGGGACAGCGACGCATAACGGAGCATATTGCCGCCTGCTCGTATTTTGATCGCGTGGCCAACTGCATCAATCAATAAGGAGCAATTATGATCATTATCAAAAACGGCGCGCTCGTGACGCCCCAGGGGCTTCGCCGCGCCGACCTTGCCATGGAGGGCGACAAGATCGTGCGGATTGCCGTGGCGATTGAGCCGGGCGAGGACGATACCGTCGAGGACGCCACGGACTGTTGGGTGTTCCCCGGACTTTATCGACGGCCACACGTCACATGCAGTGCTGGACCGGCATGGATTGGACAGCCGATAGCTTTGAGACCGGTACGCGCGCGGCTGCCTGCGGCGGTACGTACGACCATCGTGGACTACGCGACGGCCGATCGCGGCGTGACCATGCCCGTATGCCTTGGCCGAGTGGCATCGCGCGCCGACGGAACCTGCACGGCAAACTACGCTTTTCATATGGCACTCGCCGAGTGGAATGAACGCAACCGCGCCGATCTTTCGGCCATGGCGCGAGGCGGGCGTGTCGTCGTTTAAGACCTACTTTGCCCTATGATCATCTGCGCCTGGACGATGCCGAGACGCTCGAGGTGCTCGAGGAGCTCAAGCGTATTGGCGGCAAATACTGTGCGTGCATTGCGAGAACGGCACGTTGGTCAACGCGCTGCAGAAGCGCGTGTTTGAGCAGGGTATACCACGGGCCCGAGGGCCATGCGCTCAGCCGTCCGGACGTGTGTGAGGCCGAGGCCGTGAGCCGCCTGCTGTATCTGGCTCACTTGGCCGGGGACGCTCCGGTCAACGTGGTGCACCTTTCGACCAAGCTGGGGCTTCGAGGCCATCCGTGCTGCCAAAGCGCGCGGGCAGAAGAATATCTATGTCGAGACCTGCCCTCAGTATCTGATGCTCGACGACACCTGCTATCTGGAGCAGGGCGAGGACGGCTTTGCGGGCGCCAAGTACGTGATGAGCCCGCCGCTGCGCCATGCCGGTGACCGTGCCGCGTTGCGCGAGGCGCTTGTGGCTGGCGAGATCGATACTATTGCAACCGATCATTTGCAGCTTTTAACCCTGCACGGGCAAAAGGACCGCGGGCGCGACGATTTCCGCGCGATTCCCAACGGCGGGCCCGGCGTGGAGCATCGTCCCGTCGCGATTGCCACGAGCTTTGAGGGCCAGCTGGGCCCCGAGGACCTCTGCCGCCTGATGAGCGAGAGCCCGGCGCGCGTTTTTGGCATGTATCCGCGCAAGGGCTGTCTTGCCGAGGGCTCCGATGCCGACGTGTGCGTGTGGGATCCCCAGGCACGCTGGACCATTAGCGCGGCGACGCAGCATCAGGCCGTGGACTACACGCCGCTCGAGGGCTTTGAGGCGCATGGCCGCGCCAAGGCCGTGTTTGTGAACGGTGTGCTGGCGGCGCGCGATGGCGAGCCCACCGGAGCCCAACCCGGCCGCTACGTGCCCCGCTAACAGGGGGAGTGCCGGACCCCCCTCCGCAGTTGCGATGAAATACGGACTGTTTGCGGCCGTCATACGGCCAAACAGTCCGTATTTCACCGCAACTGACGAGATGGGGCCGGCTATTTGAGGC
>ENA-OQKQ01000567-OQKQ01000567.1-human-gut-metagenome-genome-assembly--contig:-NODE-567-length-11784-cov-3.315519_pt1 | contig 11784 bp, 12 predicted proteins | sample MGYA00242651_ERZ504803 | MGnify/ENA primary metagenome ERZ504803 (study PRJEB26092, sample SAMD00036380) | human gut metagenome | host: Homo sapiens | study: EMG produced TPA metagenomics assembly of...
GGTCGGGCGTGTAGCCAAAGTCCACGTTGTCCATGACCAGATCGCCACGCAGCGGCACGTACTCAAGTTTCGCCGGTCGCGCGGTGCGGATGCTTCCACGCCCACATGCCGGTCGTGGTGGTCGGCCTCCTCGAGCTGCCAAGTGTCGGGTTGACCTGCGCGTTGACAAGCGTCACGTAGCCCTCGTCGGCCTCGGGCTCCTCGTCGAGCAGCTCAAAGATGCGCTCGGCGCCGGCAAGGCCCATGACCACGGCGTTGATCTGCTGCGAGATCTGGCCGATCTGGCCGCAGAACTGCTTGGTCATGTTGAGGAACGGTACCACGACGGCGATGGAAAGCGCCATGCCCGAGATGCTCAGGTTAGGCACGCCCAGCGCCAGGAAGATGCCGCCGGCCAACGCGACCAGCACGTAGAGCAGGTTGCCCAGGTTCATAAGGACGGGCATGAGGATGTTGGCGTACATGTTGGCCTTCTGCGAGACCTCGAAGAGCTTCTCGTTGCGCTCATCGAAATCGGCCTCGGCGGCGGACTCGTGGCAAAACGCCTTGACGACCTTCTGACCGTTCATGACCTCCTCGATATGACCTTCGACCACGCCGAGCTCGGTCTGCTGTGCAATGAAGAAGCGCGCGGAGTTGGATCCGAGGAGCTTGGTCATAAAGGTCATAAAGGCGACGCCGGCAATGATGACCAGGCACATCCAAACGCTGTAGTACAGCATGATGAAGAACACCGTGACGATGACGATGATCGTCATAAGCAGGTTGGGCAGCGACTGGCTGATCATTTGGCGCAGCGTGTCGATATCGTTGGTGTAGTGGCTCATGATGTCGCCGCGCTGATGCGTGTCGAAGTAGCGGATCGGCAGGTCCTGCATGCGGTTGAACATCTTTTCGCGCAGCTTCTCGAGCGAGCCCTGCGTGATGACGGCCATGGCGCGGTTCCAGAAGAGCGAAGACGCGACGCCCACGGCGTAGATGCAGCCGAGGGTAGTCACAAGCTTCAGAATTTTGGGCTGCGCGGCCGTCCAGTCGCCCGACTGCCATGATTCGCTGATGACCTGCAGCGCGCTCTGGAGAAACGTCGCGCCGATGGAGTTGATGACGGCGCAGAGCACCACGCCGGCGACGACGAGGGGCAAAAGCACCGGGTAGAAGCCAAAGAGCATTCTGATGAGGCGCGTCATGGTGCCGCCCTTGCGGTTGCGTACGCGCTCGGCGGTAGTGGCCTTACTCATGTGCCTCGCCTCCTTCCTGGGTCTGGGCTTGCGATGCAGATGCCTCGGTGCCGGCTGCAGCGGTCTCGCCCGCGTCCTCGCCCTCGGCGCTCATCTTGTTCTGCGAGGTAAAGGTCTCGCGGTAGATCTCGCTCGTCTTGAGCAGCTCGTCGTGGTTGCCGATGTCCTTGATGCGGCCGCCCTCCATGACGATGATGCGATCGGCATCCTGCACGGAGCTAATGCGCTGGGCGATGATGAGCTTGGTCGTGTTGGGCAGATAACTCGCCAGGCCCTCGCGGATCTTGGCGTCGGTCTTGGTGTCGACGGCGCTCGTGGAGTCATCCAGGATCAAGATCTTGGGGCGACGCAGCAGGGCACGCGCAATGCACAGGCGCTGCTTCTGGCCGCCGGACACGTTGGAGCCGCCCTGCTCAATCCAGGTGTCGTAGCCCTTGGGGAAGCCGTCGACAAACTCGTCGGCGCAGGCCAGATGTGCTGCCTCGCGGACTTCCTCGTCGGTGGCGTTCGGGTCGCCCCAGCGCAGGTTTTCGGCGATGGTGCCGCTAAACAGCACGTTTTTCTGCAGCACCATGGCTACCTGGTGGCGCAGCGCGTCCAGATCGTAGTTGCGTACGTCCACGCCGCCCACGCGCACGGTGCCCTCGGTGACATCGTACAGGCGGGCGATCAGGTTCACGAGCGTCGACTTGGCCGAGCCGGTGCCGCCGATAATACCGATGGTCTCGCCGCTCTTAATGTGCAGGTCGATATCGTCGAGCGCCTGGCGTTTGGCATGCTCGGAGTACTTAAAGCTCACGTGGTCAAAGTCGATGGAGCCGTCGGCAACCTCGGGCACGGGCTCGGTCGGGTTGGCGATCGTGGGCTCGGCGGCAAGCACCTCGGTAATGCGGTGCGCCGATTCATCGGCCATGGTCACCATGACAAAGATCATCGACAGCTGCATCAGACTCATCAGAATCTGGAAGCCATAGGTAAAGATGGAGGAGAGCTGGCCCACGTCGAACAAGGTGCCCTGGCTCGTGATGATGAGCTCGGAGCCCAGGTAGATGATGACGACGAACGCGCCGTTGACGCAGATGTTCATCATGGGGTTATTGAAGGCGAGCAGCTTTTCGGCGCGGGTGAAGTCCATCTGGACGTCGCGCGCGGCGGTGGCGAACTTCTCTTTCTCGTAGTCCTGGCGCACATAGCTCTTGACCACGCGCATGCCGGTGACGTTTTCCTCGACGGACTCGTTGAGCGCGTCGTACTTGCGGAACACGCGGGCAAAGATCGGGCGCACCTTATAGATGATAAAGAACAGGCCAAAGCCCAGCAGCGGAATGATGACCAGGTAGACCATGGCGACGCTGCCGCCCATGGCGTAGGCCATGGCAAAGGCAAAGACCAATACCAGCGGCGCGCGCACGGCGATGCGGATGAGCATCATAAAGGCCTGCTGCACGTTGTTGATGTCGGTGGTGAGGCGGGTGACGAGCGAGGAGCTCGAGAACTCATCGATGTTGGCAAAGCTGAACGTCTGGATCTTGTAGAACAGGTCGTGACGCAGGTTCTTGGCGAAGCCGCAGCTCGCATGACTGCAGGTGACGCCGGCAGCGGCACCAAAAGCGAGCGACGTCAGTGCGATGAGCACCAAAAAGCCTGCGGTGGGAAGCATCTGGGCGACGGTGGCACCGTCTTTGATGGCGTCGATCATGTCGGCGGTGATAAACGGGATCATCATTTCGCAGAGCACCTCGCCAAGCACCAGTAGCGGCGTGGCGATCGTGACCTTCTTGTAATCGCGGATGCTTCCCATGAGGGTTTTAATCATCCAGTTCCTCCCAGGTTACGCGGATTTTTTCGAGCATCTCGGCGAGCTGTTCGCGCTCGTCGTGCGTAAGGGCGCTAAAAGCCTGTTCCCTAAAGCGAATGCGGGCGGCCTGCTCAATGCGGGCCTTTTCCCATCCAGCTTCGGTCAGGCGAATGGTGAGCTGCCGACGATCCTTGGGATTGCGGCTGCGTTCGATGATGCCGCCCATTTCGAGCTTGGACAGAATCTCGGAAAGGGACCCCGGCTTGAGGTCGAAGTGCATGCCGAGTTCCTGTTGGGACAGCTCGCCGGTCGGCTGCTTGGCGAGCAGGCAGACGATGGGCGCCTTGCCAGACACGCCTCCGCCATGAAAATGCATGTAATGGCCGCAAAACCCAAGCCCATTGAGGATTCGCTTGGCAAGCTTGTCTTCTGAGCTAACCGCTTCGGGTGCATCCGCCGGCTGTGACGGGTCGCCGCCGGGCTCGTGCGAACAAAGGTTAAGAGGTTCATCGCACATGAATTAGTGTTGCTCCTTTCTTTAGTTAGGTAGTGGAATTGTTTTGTGCCTAACCAATCTAGGAGCATGAGAAATGAATGTCAAGGTACCAAACTTATTAAGTTACGGCGTTTTGCCAAACGCCGTAACCGCTCGACGCTGCAAACGTTCCTAAGCGGCAATCTGGCGTTCAATCGTCGGGCATGGCCACAAGGCCTATGCCCTCCTCTTTCACGCCACCTTGCTCGCTTAGGAACGTTTTCGCTGTCCGTCCTCAACCTGTGATTCCGCCACGGTCCGTTTCGGTGCATGCAATCCCTTGGGGACGGAGGAAAAGGGATCATTTTCCGTAACCTTTCCGCAACAATTTGCCCTTCGCACTGCTCGACTCCGCTCGCAACGTCCCCTGCGCTACACTTAGTTGCACTGTGGCGCCGTTGCGCCGCGCCCGATCCAAGGGGGACACTCATGAAGAATACTCAGCTGCTGCTGATCAACGATATGTGCGGCTACGGCAAGGTCGCGCTTTCCGCCATGCTGCCGGTGCTGTCGCACATGGGCTACCGTATCCATAACCTGCCGACGGCGCTCGTTTCCGACACGCTTAACTACCCCAAGTTCTACATCCACGACACCACCGAGTACGTGCGCCAAAGCCTCGCTATCTGGGAGGAGCTCGGCTTTGAGTTCGACGCCATCTCGACCGGCTTTATCGTGACCGAGGAAGAGACACGCATCATCTCGGACTTTTGCCACCGCCGTGCGCAAAAAAGGCACCAAGGTATTCGTCGACCCCATCATGGGCGATAACGGCAAGCTCTATGCCGGCGTGCCCGAGTCGACCATCGGACTCATGCGCAGCCTGGTCGAGTGCGCCGACTACGCGGTGCCCAACTATACCGAGGCGTGCCTGCTCACCGATACGCCTATCGCCGAAGAGATTACGGCCGATGAGGCCCGCGCGCTCGTGGACGCTATGCTCGCGTTGGGCACCAAGTCGGTTGTCATTACGAGTGCAAAGGTCGATGGGGCGAGTGCCGTCGTCGGTTACGATCATGTGGCGGGGGAGTACTTTGAGATTCCGTTTGAGCTGATCCCGGTGTACTTCCCGGGCGCGGGCGATACGTTCTCGGCCGTGTTGATGGGTCGCGTGATGAGCGGTTGGAGTCTGCAGCGCGCGACGGCCGATGCCATGCGTGTGGTGGCTGAACTTATCGAGCGCAATGCCGACCAAGAGGACAAATCGGCCGGCCTTCCCATCGAGGCCTGCCTGGATGTGATCGACCATGAGTAATGCTGGCGAGGGCGGCATCAAGCCTGCGGGCGATAACAAGCCGCTCGGCGCGCCGCGTGGCAAGCGTCCGCGTATCCGCGTGAGCTGCGTGGACCAGCTGGGTGCGTGCCGCTGCCACCATGGTCACAAGCCGGGCGACGTTTTTGACTTCGACCGAGACCGCGGCAAGATGTGCGCCATGGCCTGCCATGTGGGCTTTCCCTATATCGATATCCTGCGCTATGGCGGAACCGTGCCTGGCAACGAGCCCGGCACGGCAAAGTTCTGCTGCCCCGAGGTCGATACACTGAACGTCTGGCTTGCCGAGATCGTTGACGAGTAGTCGAGCGCAATGTGGCAAAGGGACAGCCCCTTTGCCACATTCGCCGGTGGCGCCCCTTCTTTTGCTTATAATCTCAAATCTCTGCATTTCATTTGATTTTAAGTTCTATAAATTCTGCGTTTCATCGATAATCAAGCGTATAAAACTTTGCATTTCATTCGATGACGCTGAGGGGAGAGCCTATGCTGCGCAGGAAAATAGCGGCAGAGCTGGAGCGTTGGCTGAAGTCTGCCGAGCAAAAGGCCTTATTCATTACGGGTTCTCGCCAGATTGGCAAAAGCTATTCGATTCGCGCATTTGGCAAAGCCAACCATGCAACCTACATCGAGCTTAACCTCATGGAAAATCGCCAGGCAAAAGATGCTCTTCTCGAGGCGCGGGATGCCGATGATTTCATCAGCAGGGTGACGCTTCTTTCGGGAAAGTCGATTGCACCAGGCAAAACGCTCGTGTTTATCGATGAGGTCCAAGAGGCCCCCGACATCATGACGATGGCAAAGTTCCTTGTTGAGGACGGGAGGTGCCGTTGGGCGTTTTCGGGGTCAATGCTCGGGACCCAGCTCAAGGGCGTCAGGTCCTATCCCGTGGGGTATGTCCACGAGCTTAGGATGTTCCCGCTCGATTTTGAGGAGTTTTGCTGGGCAATCGGGGTGAGCGAGGGGGCTCGTCAAACGATACGTGACGCGTGTATCAGCGAGAGGCCCATTCCTGATTACATTCATGACGCGATGATGGCAAACTTCAGGACCTATACCGTTGTCGGCGGAATGCCGGAGGTTGTGCAGCGTTTCCTTGACACGCAGGGCGACCTTGCCTCTGTTCGTCGGCTACAGTCAGAGCTCAACGAACAGTACCGGCGGGATATCTCCAAGTATGCAAACGGGCGAGCCCTGCAGGTGCAGAGCATCTACGATCAGCTCCCTATTATGCTCGAGGGCGAAAACAAGCGCTTCGTGCTCAATTCCATTGACCCCAAGGCTTACTACGAGAAGTATCAGCGAGATTTTGTATGGCTTGTCGATGCCGGCGTTGCTCTCAAAGCCGATATCGTAACCGAGCCAAAATCGCCCCTGCTCAAGACGGCGCGGCCATCGCAGTTCAAGCTATATCAATCGGATACGGGCATGTTGATGGCGCGCTACCCCGTTGGAGTCGCCCAAGCGGCGTATCTTGATAGCAAGGAGCCCAATCTGGGCGGCATTTACGAAAACGTGGTGGCCCAGCAGCTGGCTGCCCAAAATCGCCAGCTTTACTACTATCAGACAAAAAAGCGCGGTGAAGTGGACTTTGTGGTCGATGGACCGGATGGGACGGCTGTTCCGATCGAGGTTAAATCGGGCTCCTATTACCACGCGCACGCTGCGCTCGGTCATGTGCTTGATACGGCTGAATATGGCGTAAGGCTCGGGATTGTTTTCTCGAGAGGCAACGTTGAGCGCAACGGAGCGGCTCTCTATTTGCCTCTATATGCGACCTGGGCCCTTTCGGATGTTTTGGGCGACTCCTGTGCCAAGGGGATTAAGCTGGAGGTCAAGCTGGTCTAGGGCCAGTCCCTTTGTCACATTCATGAGTGTGGATTTTCTCCCGTATAGAGCGCACTTGAACGCTCAAAGTGGGAGAAAATCTACGCTCGATTTATGCCGTGGGCGCGGTTCGTGCGCCCACGAACCTACAGCTGCTCGAGCATAGCGGTGCAACCGGCGAGCACATCGCGGTAGGTGGCATCGAAATTGCCGGTGTACCAGGGGTCGGCCACGTCGCCGGGACACTCGGTCCAATCGAGCAAGCGCGTAATCTTTCCGTCGGGGCCTGCGTCGCCAAAGATGCGACGCAGGCCCCCGCGCGTTCTCAGCATCCATATAGACAATGTGATCCCAGTCGCCATACTCCGCGCGACGCACCTGGCGGGCACGGTGCGCAACGACGGGAATCCCGACTTCGCGCAGCTTGGCGACCGTGCCATGATGCGGCGGGTTGCCGATCTCCTCAGTTGAGGTCGCAGCGGAGTCAATGACAAACTCGCCCGCGCGCCCGGCGCGCCGCACCAGCTCGGTAAACACGGACTCAGCCATCGTCGAGCGACAGATATTTCCATAGCAGATAAAAAGAATGCGTTGCATGAGCGGCTTCCTTTCTAGGCGGTCGCGCAGGGCTTACAGACTGCTCTTGAGGCAGTTTGCTCCAATAAAGCCCGCTGCGTACAAGGGGAGGTGGCGCAGCTCGCGCCCGTCATCGGTTTCGCTGCGGGAAAAATTGTTCTCGGACAAAATGTAGGCATATGGCGATCGGGCTTTGTTCATAAACGACCCGATGGTTCTCGCGCGCACGTTACGTGCGGACTTTACTTCGACGGGCACAATTTCCATACGGTCGGTCTGAAGTAAAAAATCGAGCTCGCCGGTCGTCTTCCAAGACGACGGCGGCACCCAGTAATACGTCTGCAAGCTATTGCCCGAAAATGCTTGCATGACCGAGTTTTCCGCCAGGGCGCCTCGGAAGTCGGAAGATAGCGCTATGGCGGAATCCTCTTTGAGGTCGAGCCAGAGCCGCGGGTTGATGCCGAGTTTGTAGAACATGAGGCCGGTATCGAGAAGATAGACCTTAAAGAAACTTCCATCTTCGTCGTCGAAGGGAACGAGGGGAGGCTCGATGCCTTCGGTCAGGTTGTTGACCGATATGATGCCGGCGCCTTCGAGCCAGTCGAGCGGCTCGATAAGCTTGGCGCGACGGCCTCCGCGTTCGACCTCGGAGTACTTGAATTTTTTTGTGGACGATCTCAGCAGCTGGGACGGAATGGAGCGCCAGACCTTGCGCGCCGCCACGCCGCTGATCCCGTTTTCGGGGTCGGTCATATCGGCGGTATAGGTCTCGTCGATTTCGCGCTGCTCGACGCGCGCATCCTCGATGGATAACGTCTTGCGATATGCGTTGACGGCGGCGGGCATGCCGCCCACGATCTGGTATCGATGAAACAGGCTGAGCGCGGCTTGGTGCGCGGCGTAGGTCTCGAGCGTGCCGGCGTGGGTACGAATGGCATTGGCCATCTGCTCCTCGTCGAGCGCCCAGAGAAACTCCTCGAACGACATAGGATGCATGGTCTCTTGACGAACGCCGCTGGGAAAAGGCAACTTGCGCTTGCGCGTGGCGACGCCGAGCTGACTGCCGGTCGCGCATATGCGCCAGCCCGAACCCGAAAAAAAGCGAAGCGAGTTGAGCGCCCGTTCGCAGAGCTGCACCTCGTCAAACAGGATGAAGGCGGTTTCTTTGCGAATGGGGGTGCGTTTATAGTCTGAGATTCGCGCCACGATGGCGTTAACGTCGTCGGTGGGACAGTCGAACAGCGGAGCGATCAGCTCAAGATCGGTCTGAAAGTCGAGTTTGACAAACGCATCGCCGGCGATTCGTCTGCCGATTTCCTCGGCAACGTACGTTTTGCCTACGCGTCGCGCACCACGGATGAGGAGGGGGCGCGACGCGTCCTTTGTCGCCCATGATTCGATAACGGATTCGATTGATCTGCGCATGGGGCCGCCTTTCCAATTTCGTGTACTTCAGATACATAGTTTAGTACGATTTCATGTATTTGGAATACACGAAATAGTAGAAAAGTGTGTATCTGAAGTACACGAAATTGCACTGCTGGAGCTTGCAGGCGGATAAACACTACTCGTATGGGACGGTTTTCACCGGTTGCTCGCCACCTTGGGCTATGTTCGCCCCTATGCCTGCATCCGGGGCTGTGCAGATTGACGACGGCGCTCCCAGCGAGCCAACTTAATCGTCACCAGCGTGAGCGCCCAGGCCACAAGCGAGAACGCGGCGCCCACTGCACCCACGTACGCAATGCCAATGCTGCTTACCACGGCGCCGCCCACTGCGGTGCCAAACGAGATGCCGACGTTAAACGCCATGGGCTCAACCGAACTTGCGAGTACCATCGACTTGGGATGGCGGCTGCGTGCCACGTCCATAAAGTGCGTGATGCATGAGACCGAGAACAGGTACATGAGCATCGCCAAGCTAAAGACAAAGACCAGCGCGAGCGGCATGGCGGCGCCCACGGCAAACAGCCCGAGCAGTGCCGCCGCCTGCAGCACAAACGTAACCAGCAGCGCCTTCATGCCAAAACGCGCATCGATCCATCCGCCCAGGATGTTCGAGATCAGGCAGAACACGCCATAGGCCATAAGTGTGGTGCTCGCCTGAACGGTATCCATGCCCAGCATCTGCTCCAGATAAGGCGTCACGTAGCCGTAGAATACGTAGACCGAGCCCACGCCAAACAAGAAGATGAGCATGCCGGTGATGATACTCGGCTCGCGTAGTAGCCCCGCCTGCTCGCGGAAGGTGGCGGGCTCATCGGTCTGCCCGGCGCGAGGCATAAACGCCACGAGCGCGCTACAGATCAAAACGGCAAAGGTCAGCGTGCCGTACATGGCCACGTGCCAATCGAGTGTGTCGGCCACAAACTTGCCAATCGAGGTCACAAAGACCATCGCCACGGAAAACGCGCCGTACACGACCGAGATGGCAAGTGAGGTTTGCTGCGGGGATAGCAGCTCAGGGATGTACGTCACGCCCACGGCGAGCAGCGCACCCGAGACAGAGCCCAGGACAATGCGTGAGATAAACAGCACCTGGAAGTTGGGAGCCAACGCCATGACCAGGTTGCCGAGCACAAAGACGACGCTATAGCACACGAGCAGCTGGTAGCGGCGAAAACGCCCCGTGCTGAGCGCAAGCACCGGCGTGGCGATAGCGTAGACGAGCGCAAACACGCTGATGAGCTGGCCCGCAGTGGCAAGTGATATGCCGAGTTCCGTTGCCAAGTCGCTTTCGATGCCGATGACCACGAACTCGGAGCAGCCGAGCGAGAATCCCAACAGCACGAGCAGCGCCAGGCAGAGCTTGGTGCGCGCGGGGGAGAGCGCGGCGGCGGTTGGCTTACTTTTAGGCGTGGTTGCGGCGGTCAAGGTTGTCACTCCAATGTCGCATGAATAAGCGGGATTCAATCCCTGCAACTCTAACAGAATGTGACAAAGGGGCAGTCCCTTTGTCACATGGAGGGCTTGCCTGTATAGTCGCAATACAGGCGAAGATGGTCTCAGGTACATCGCGGGCGGCAGGAGATCCCATGGGTATGCACACGACAAAGGTTGCAGTGGGCGAGGGCAAGTTTGCGCTCGAGGCCCAGCTGACGGTGACGCCGCGAGGCATGGCGGTGTACGCCTGCTCGCCGGAGTTTGCGCACCTGGGCGCCACGGCGCAGGCCATTCCGCGCCCCGAGCCCGGCCGTACGGCAACGGTGAGCATCCTGGCCGTTCCGTGCCATCGAGACGAGATCCCGGCGCACGATATCGCGGCGGCGCTGGCCACGCGCTTTGGCGTGCCGGTAGTTGCAAGCACGGGTTTTCATGTTGAACAAGCGAGCGGTGACGACCTGCAGCGCGTGCTCGACACCACCAAGGAGCTCATCGCCGCGCTCGAGGAAGCCGCAGCCCGCATTCTGCGCGCCGGCTGGGATGAGGGCGGTGCGGGCGCCGAGGTCGTGGCGGTCGATGCTGCGACCGGCGAGGCGCTTGGCCCCGTCGACCGCATCGAGGCCCATGCTGGTGAGGGCATCCTGCATCAGGCATTTCTGACGCTTTTGGTCGAGGGCCGGGGCGAAGACGCGCGCCTGCTGCTCTGTCGCCGCAGTCCGCTCAAGCGCCTGTGGGGCGGGGTGCTGGCCGATAGCTGCGCCGGCCATCCGCTCCCCGGGGAAGACGTCGCGGCCGCCACGGCGCGCCGCATCAACGAAGAGCTCGGCATTACGCGCGAGCCCGATCAGCTCAAGCACCTCGGACACGTGGTGTACCGCGAGGACCACGGCGACGGTCGCTGCGAGTGCGAATGGTGCGAGGTCTACCTTGCCCATGTTGAGCCGGGCGAGCTGCATATCAACCAAGAGGAGATCTCGGAAGTGCGTCGCGTGGCTCCGTCCGAGCTCAAAGGCTACCTGCAGGGTCACCCCGAGCAGCTGGCCCCCTGGCTCCGCGAGGCCCTCGGCGACCCATTCATCCGCACGGCCCTCGCTATGTAAAAAAGACAGTCCCTTTGCCACATCCAAACCGTCACAACATTCGGCGAAAATCTCGAAAACGAGGAAAAGCGTCGAATGTTGTGACGGTTTTTGTCTAGGGAATCGCTTCTCATCCAAAAAATCCGCTTGACTGTATTGCCGCAACACAGCGCAACGTAAGGGGTGTCCGATAACGGGCGCCCCTTTTTAAGCGGCAACATGGCTGCGAATTCGGAGCGCCCCCAACAAGAAAGGTGGGGAGATGGAAGCGGAAAAGAAGGAACTGAAAAAAGGATGAGGCGATGCAATTGGAGGCTGTTAAGCATAAAAACGAGAAGCTGGCCAGACAAGCTAGCTTGCTTCATAAGTGTATGGTGTATATACGCAACCAGAGCCGCCACCTCCTGGCTATGGTAGAGGTTCCTGACTGGAGAATGTTCTCCACCTCTTTATATAATGTTGCCAAGAAAACCAAAAGGTCTTTAGCCTTTGGGATGAATTGGCACAAGATTTAGCCTTGTTTCTCAATGTACTTTCTGAATTGCATCACATATATTGAAATAGTGTAATTTTTA
>ENA-OQKQ01000568-OQKQ01000568.1-human-gut-metagenome-genome-assembly--contig:-NODE-568-length-11784-cov-3.223042_pt1 | contig 11784 bp, 13 predicted proteins | sample MGYA00242651_ERZ504803 | MGnify/ENA primary metagenome ERZ504803 (study PRJEB26092, sample SAMD00036380) | human gut metagenome | host: Homo sapiens | study: EMG produced TPA metagenomics assembly of...
GAGGGTTGGCTGGGCTTGCTTTGCTGTTCTCTCCGTCACCCTCGCTACTCCAAGGCCAGCATTTGAATGATGTTTGTCATGGGCAGCGGATGGTTGGCGGATTTTTTTATTTTAGGGCTTGACTTTTTAATAGTTAGTCTTTGCAAGAGATTGGTAGGCTTCTGCCACCTTGCCTTTGGGGTCGTGCTGGAAAATGCTCGCGCCCACTGCACTGGTTTCAGCCGCGCGGACGGACCGTGGAATGGTCTGTTCAAATACCTTCAGATGCTTCCCGTATGCCTGCCGGATCAAATTGCTGATCTGCTTTCCGAGTTGGTGCGGCTGTCGGTCATGGTCAGCAGAATACCCTCGATTTTCAGTTTCGGGTTGATCTGCCGCCGAACCTTTTGGACCGTCTGCAAAAGCTGTTCCAGACCTTTTGCGGAAAGATACTGCGCCTGCACCGGAATCAGGGCAGCGTCTGCCGCCGCCAGTGCGTTAATCGTCAGCATCCCCAGCGAGGGCATACAGTCCAGCAGAATAAAATCGTACTCCCGTTTGGCACTGTCCAGCACCTGCTTCAGCATCTTTTCCCGGTTCATGCTGTTCACCAGAGCCACTTCCAGCCCTGCCAGTTCGATGTTAGCAGGGATCAGATCAACGCCCTCTGCATGGTGCAGAACACCCTCACCGGTCTGGATGGGCTGGTCGTTCATGGCTTTCTGCATCAGGGTGGAGAGGGTGGTGGGCAGTTCATCGGGCTGCTGCCAGCCCATACTGATGGTAAGTGAACCCTGTGGATCAGTGTCCACCAACAGGACTTTCTTGCCCTCCATCGCCAGACCGATGCCCAAATTTTCACAGGTGGTGCTTTTTCCCACACCACCTTTTTGATTGGTGACTGCGATAATCGTAGCTTTCTTTGCGATAACATCACCCCGCTTTCGGTGAACCGCGCGCAAAGTCGTGGTTCGTTTTGTTCTGATAGTAGAGGTTCATGGTGGTGGGCGCATTGTAGAGCATTGCCAGCAGATACTGCTTCATGTTCCGCACCGGGGCGGTGTTTTCTGCCAGAGAATCCAGCACGAAACGGATGTGGTCGGCGTTCAGCTTTTTCAACCGACTGCGTACCACCTCGGTGGGCTTGTCATCTCCTGCAATCCGCAACATCTTGCGTTTGGTAGAACAGGTATCCACAAGCAAGTCCACGATCTGGTAGATAGTGTCCTCATCGTCCGGGCAGAGCCGGAGCAGAAGGTCTACCTCCAATACCTGATAAAAATAATCCTCAAGCTGCTCCCGGATGCCCCCGGAATAGATAGGGTCAGGATCGTTCCACTCTGTCTTATTCTTATCAGTCTTATTTGCTTGCGGTTTTGGCTGCTCCAGAATTGCGCTTTCGGCAGCACCAGAATTGCTGTTTGGGCAATTCTGTACTTGCGCTTTTGGCAAGCCGGAGGAAAAGTCCTTGACGTAGATCAGGCTGGGTCTGCCCAGACCACGGCGTTTGCGCTCGATGAGGTCGATGTCCTCCAGTTCCCGGAACAGCTTGACCGCCTTGTGCTCGGCGCAGCAAAGGGATTCCTGCACTTCCCGGACGGTGTAGATGATATACACCCGCCCTTGCTCGTCCAGCCATCCATTCTTTACGGACAGGCTCATGCGGTCCAGCAGGATGCCGTACAGCGTCCGGGCATCGGTGGAGAGCTGCCGGAAGCGGTGGTCTTGGAACAGTGCTTTCGGGATGCGGAAGTAGGAGAACAATTCGCCCGACTGCCCGTAGAAGTAGTCCAGCGTCATTTGGTGTGACCTCGGATTTTCAACTGTATGGGTGTGTCCATGTGCAAAACCTCCTTGTCTGATTTTTGCAAAAGAAAAAGCTCACCTTCAATTTTAGAAAGTGAGCCATGTAAATCCAAAATGGTAACAGTAAGTGTCGAGTTTCGTACCCAAAAATTCTTGGGTACGGTTCTGGGTACAAAGAGCCGTTTTAGAGACAAAAAGCCACCAAAAGTTACATCAAAGTACACAAAGGCACTTTCATGGAATTATCAGACAGTCACAAGATTTCACAAGAAAAATGGGATTTCAAAATTAGCGACGTTCTCATAACCGCTTGAACCCAAAACTTATAAAGTTCTCATTGCGGAATCCCTGCTCCCATGATATGATTAAACCAGCTTGGAGGAGGATATCATGCAGAATACAAATAACGAACTCGTGTCCGTCATTGTTCCGGTATATAAAGTAGAGCCCTATTTGGACCGGTGTGTCGCCAGCATTCTGGCCCAGACATATCCGAACCTTGAGGTGATTCTGGTCGATGATGGTTCTCCCGATAACTGCCCTGCACTCTGTGATGCATGGGCACAGCGGGACGCACGCATCAGGGTCATCCATAAGAAAAACGGCGGCCAATCCGATGCCCGGAATGTGGGACTGGATGCGGCATCCGGTGCGTACATCTCCTTTGTTGACAGCGATGATTACATTGCAGAAAATTTCATCGAGACCCTTTATGATCTGCTCCATGAGTACCACACCGATATTTCTGCCGTCCATTGGAAACTCGTCTATGCTGACGCGCCGGAGGTCCCTGCTCCGCCTTCTTCCCGAAACGTTACGCTCTTTCAAGGTGCTGATGCCATCCGGGAGCTTTTTACGGAGGATACCTACGCATGTTATGCATGGAATAAATTATGCAAACGGGAACTGTTTGACACCATCCGGTTTCCGGTCGGTCGTGTTATGGAAGATCTTGGCATTGCACACAAGATCCTGTTCGACGCAGGGCAGATCGCGTACTCGGACGAACCCCTGTATTACTATTATCAGCGCGATGGCAGCACTCTCCATACAGACTGTATAAAGTTCTTTCAGGACAGGCTTGCGATGGTCACAGAGCGTTATCTGTTTCTTGAAAAGCTGTACCCCGACATGCTGGAAAACGATGCCTATTTTGTGGATATGGCCCTGAATGATTACCCGATCCTCTATCGTTCTGCCTTAGACCCTGAATCGGATCAGCTCATCCGTCATGCCTACCAAAAGAGCCGTTCTATTTTGTCCTTCTACAATAAAATGCGCTTTGCCTTTTTCAGCCGGAGCAAAGCCCTGTACTACTTTATCGAACGCCGCAACTGCAACCTTGCCCGCTACGATAACTGCTGAATCTCCTGCATTCCATTCCTTTCTGCGTCATTATAATAAAACAAAGAAGGAGCGTTTCCACGCGGGAACGCTCCTTCTTTGTTTACTATCATTTACACCATTTTGCAAACTCTTCGTCGGTGCACTTGACATAGTGGCTGCCGCTCACATGGTGATCGGTGCCCTTATTGTAGTCGATGCCGGAAGTGGCGTAGTCGTAGGTCTCAGCCACGCGGCGCTTCTCCACAACGGGGTTCGGCAGCGGGATGGCCGACAGCAGGCTGCGGGTGTAGGGGTGGATGGGATTCTCGAAGATCTCTTCGGTCGTACCCGTCTCCAGCAGGTGGCCCAGATGCAGCACGCCGATGCGGTCCGAGATGTACTTGACCATGGAAAGGTCATGTGCAATGAACAGGTAGGCCGTGCCGGTCTCCTGCTGGATATCCTTCATCAGGTTGACCACCTGCGCCTGAATGGACACGTCCAGCGCCGAGATGCACTCATCTGCGATGATGAGCTTGGGGTTCATGATGAGGGCGCGGGCAATGCCCACGCGCTGGCGCTGGCCGCCAGAGAACTGGTGGGGATAGCGCTCGGCATGTTCGGGCGCAAGGCCCACCTTGGCCAGAATTTTCTCCACCTTTTCGCGGCGCTCTTCGCGGGTCTTGTACATGTGGTGGATGTCCAGACCCTCGCCGATGATATCCTCCACCTTTTTGCGGGGGTTCAGGGACGCCATGGGGTCCTGAAAGATCATCTGCATCTGGGTGCGCAGCGTATCGTTCTGCACGCGGCTCAGCCTGCCGCTGATATCATGCCCATCAAAGGTGATCTTGCCGGCAGTGGGGTCATACAGGCGGATGACGCTGCGGCCGATGGTGGACTTGCCGGAGCCGGATTCGCCCACCAGACCATAGGTCTCGCCGGGGTAGATCTCAAAGCTGACATTGTCCACAGCCTTGACGGTATAGCTCTTGCTCACGCGGAAATACTGCTTCAGGCCCTCGACCTTCAGCAGCGGAGCAGCATTCTGTCCTGCCATTTATTCCGCCTCCTTGATCTTTTCTGCCTCGGCACGCATGCGGGCAATGCGCTGAGCAAGCTCAGGCGGCATGTCCACCTTGGGTGCGCGGGGGTCCAGCAGCCATGTAGCTGCATAGTGGGTGTCGCTGATCTTGAACATGGGCGGGTCCACTTCGTCGTCGATGTTCAGGGCAAAGTGGTTGCGCGGCGCAAAGGCATCGCCCTGCTTCTCATGCAGCAGGTTCGGCGGCGAACCCGGAATGGTATACAGACGGTCGTCTGCGGTGTCCAGATCGGGCATGGCGGAAAGCAGGCCCCATGTGTAGGGGTGGCGCGGCTCGTAGAAGATCTCATCGATGGTGCCGGTCTCCACGATCTTGCCTGCGTACATCACGTCCACATAATCGGCCACCTTTGCCACAACGCCCAGATCGTGGGTGATGTAAATGACCGAGATGCCGCGCTCACGCTGAATGCTGCGGATCAGCTCCAGAATTTTGGCCTGAATGGTCACATCCAGTGCCGTGGTGGGCTCGTCACAGATCAGCAGGTCGGGGTCGCAGGCCAGTGCAATGGCAATGACCACGCGCTGGCGCATACCGCCGGACAGCTGGTGCGGGTAGCTCTTCATGCGCTTTTCGGCATCGGTGATGCCCACCTCTTCCAGCAGCTGCACAGCCTTTTTGTAGGCGGCATCCTTGGGCATCTTGTAGTGCCACAGCATGCCCTCCATGATCTGCTTGCCGATGGGCATGGTGGGGTCAAGGCTGGTCATGGGGTCCTGGAACACCATGGCGATGCGCTTGCCGTTGATGTGGCGGCGGATCCACTTTTTGTCCTTCTGCAGCAGATCCACCGTCTCGGGGCTGCCGTCGGCGTGATGGTAGCTGAACTGGATGGAGCCGCTGTTCACGATGGCGTTCTGTGCCAGAATGCCCATGGCGGCCTTCATGGTAACGGACTTGCCGGAGCCGGATTCGCCCACCAGCGCCACCGTTTCGCCCTTGTACAGGTCGATGTTCACGCCGCGGATGGCGTGCACCGGGCCTGCGGTGGTCTTAAAGGTGATATCAAGGTCTCGCACCGACAAGACCTGTTCTTTTTTGTTTTCAGGCATGGGGTGTTCCTCCTTACATACTCTTCATCTTGGGGTCCAGAGCCTCGCGCAGGCCATCGGCCACGAGGTTGAAGCTCATCATCAGCAGGCTCATGACCACCATCGGCGGGATGATCTGATAAGGATGGGTGGTGAAGCTGTTGTACAGCTCACTGATCAGCGAACCCAGCGAGCACTGCGGCACCGGGATGCCCAGACCCACAAAGGACAGGAATGCCTCGGTGAAGATGGCGGTGGGGATGCTGAACATGACCTGCGTGATGATGGGTCCGATGATGTTGGGCAGCACTTCCTTGAAGATGATGAAGAAGCTGCCTGCACCCAGCGTGCGGGAGGCCAGCACGAACTCCTGATCCTTCAGCTTGAGCATCTCAGCGCGGGCAATGCGGCTCATGCCCACCCACTCGGTGAGCATCAGAGCAAAGATAATGGTGATCATGCCGGGCTTGAGCACCAGCAGAAGCAGCGTGACGATCACCAGACGGGGGATGCCGTTGGCAACTTCCAGAAAACGCTGCATCATCATATCCACCTTGCCGCCAAAGTAGCCGGAGATCAGGCCGTAGCTCATGCCGATGACCATATCGATGATGGCGGCGGCAACCGCGATGATCAGGGACACGCGGGCACCCTCCCAGGTACGGGTCCAGATATCGCGGCCATAGGTGTCGCTGCCGAACCAGTAGTAGACATCCTCCTTGCCCTTTTCCACATAGGCATTCACTGTCTTGGAACCGGTGGTGGTGCTCATTTTCTCGTCACCGTTGAAGATGCCGAAGTTTTCCAGCACCTGCACGCGGGGCGCAAAGTTTTTCTGGCTCAGCTCCTGACCGGAGTAGGTATACTCGTTCATGCCGGGGCCAAATGCCGCCAGCAGCACGATAAAGACAACGAGGATCAGGCCGAGCACCGCGCTCTTTTTGCGGAAGAAGCGCACCCGCACATCCTTCCAGAAGCTCTGTGCGGCAAAGTTCGAGTCCATTGCGATCTCTGCGTCGTTATGCTTGAGCACAAAGTCCTTCTCGTTGAAGGTATGCTCGGAATACATGGTATCCACTGCGCTGACGATGGCATCAGCCGTGGCTTCGCCGCCCAGGCGAATCGCTTTTTCTGCCATATCAGTCGTCCCCCTTTGCCAAGCGGATGCGCGGGTCGATGATGCCGTACAGCAGGTCAACGACCAGCATGATGCCAATGTACATGGCACTGTAGATGAAGCTCAGGCTGATGACCACATTGTAGTCGTTGGACTGGATGGCCGTCACCAGCAGGCTGCCCACGCCGGGAATGGCGAAGATCTTCTCCACCACCAGCGAGCCGGTCATCAGGTCCACGATCAGCGGGGCCAGCACGGTGATAATGGGGATCAGCGCGTTGCGCAGCGCGTGGCGGAAGATCAGCGCCGGGCCGGAAATGCCCTTGCTCTCGGCCAGCAGCATATAATCGGAGTCCAGAACCTCGATCATTTCACTGCGGGTAAAGCGGGCAATGGAAGCCATGGTGAACATGGACAGTGAGATGCTGGGCAGCACACTGGAGCCGAACACGTCCTTTGCGGAGAACAGCATGGGGAACCACTTGAGCTTGAAGCCAAAGGTATAGCTCAGGGCCAGTGCGATCACGTAAGACGGCACCGACACGCCGATGACCGAGATGATGGTGGCCAGAGTGTCGAAGATGGTGTCCCGCTTGAGGGCTGCAATGATGCCGAGCACAAGGCCCACGATGGCACCCAGTGTGACAGCCATGCCGCCCACACGGATGGAAATGGGCAGACGGGACTGGATCAGCTGGGAGATGGGCGTGTTCTTGGAGATATTGTAGCTTACGCCGAAGTCACCGCGCAGCATGTTGGTCACATAGCGGAAGAACTGCACATAGATGGGCTGATCCAGACCGTACTTTGCGTACAGGGATGCGCGCATTTCCGGCGTCAGCTTTTCATCGTTGAAGGGCGAACCGGGCATCAGCTGCATGAGGATGAACAACACCAGCAGGATGGCCAGCAGCGTAAACAACGAAGTGATGATACGCTTGAGCGTGTATTTTTTCACGTTGGGTAGACCCCCTTAAAGTTTCTTTTCTGCCCCGTCACGGGGCAGAACTGCTCCCGCCTGCCGCGGTCAGCCGTGCACCGCACGCGGACAGTGCAAAAGCCAAAAAGTCGCACAGCGGCATTTTCGCTGCCACTGTGCGGCATTTCAGTTCTCGATCAGGATCAGACGCTCTTCTTTGCGTCCTTGTAGACGCGGTTCAGAGCAACCGGGTGGAAGTCCACGCCGGTCACGGCAGAAGAGATCATCTCGGCGTTGCACTGACCATACAGCGGGAAGATGGCGGCCTGCTCCAGGCACGATGGACTCAGCGTCATACATCGGCTTCCCAGCGGCCCTCGGGATACGGTGCACAGATCGCCGGTGGTGCACTCTGCGATGACGGCATCGTAGTCAGCATCGCTCCACAGACCGTAGTTGTTGGAGTTGCCGGTGACCCACATGCCCAGATAGGTCATGGGATCGGCGTAGTCGGGGCCCCAGCGGGTCAGGCCGATCTCAAAGTTGCCGTCCTGCATATCCTGCACGCGCTGCTTCTTGGGCTCTACCTTCAGCTCCAGAGTAAAGCCGGGCAGAGTGGTCTGCAGCTGCTCCTGAACGACCTGAGCGACCTTCTGAGGAGCATCGTCGGCATCGACGACCATGGTGAAGGAGAAGGAATCCTTGCCCAGCTCAGCCTTGGCCTGCTCGTAGTACTCTGCAGCCTTGTCGGGATCGTATGCGCAGAACTCTGCAAACTTGGTCTGGTCGGCGCTGAAATCGCTGCCGTCCGGGCCGGTGGCGAACTGTGCGGGCACTGCGGTGTAGGCGGGAGAAGAGCCGTCCTTCAGCACGTCATTGGTGATGGAATCACGATCCAGTGCAAAGGTGATGGCACGGCGCAGGTTCAGGTTTGCCAGCTCCGGCACAGCGTCCATGTTGGGGCTGATGTACCACAGGTAACCGGCACCCACGCTGGTAAACTCGGGATCATCCTTGACCTGATCGACCTGCTCACCGTTCAGCAGGGTGATATCCAGCGTGCCGGTCTGATAGCTCATCAGAGCCTGCTGGCTATCCTTGATGACCTGATAGGCCAGACCGTCCAGAGCGATCTTATCCGCATCATAGTAATCGGGGTTACTTTTCCAGCGCAAAGGCGGTGGCGGCGGGCTGATAATCGGTCAGCACGAACGCGCCGTTGGACAGCACCGTTTCGGGGCTGGTGACCAAAGGTGTCAGCGCAGGTGTTGTAGAAGGCCTCGTTCACCGGGTAGAAGGTGGGGAAGTACATCAGGCTCAGGAAGTAGCTGACAGGAACGTTCAGCTGCACCTCCAGGGTCTTGTCGTCCACAGCGGTCACGCCCAGGTCGGTAACGGGCTTTTCACCGGCAATGATCTCAGCGGCGTTGACCACCTGACCAATGTCGGACAGCATGTAGGAATACTCGGAAGCGGTGGCGGGGTCTACGGCGCGCTGCCAGCCAAACACAAAGTCGGCAGCGGTCACGGCCTCACCGTTGGACCACTTTGCATCGCGCAGGTGGAAGGTGTAGGTCTTGCCGTCCTCGCTGATGTCATAAGTCTCCGCCATGGCGGGAACTGCTGCACCGTCAGCATCCATCTGCATCAGGCCATCGGTGTAATCCGCGATGACCTCAAAGGAGGTGCCGTCGGTGGCCACCTGGGGGTCCAGAGACTGGACCTCGGTCTCCAGCATGATGTTCAGGGTGCCTCCCTGTGCGGTGCCAGCCGCAGCAGAGGAAGCGCCGCTGGCTGCAGAAGATGCAGCCGTGGAGCTGGAAGAGCCGCCGCAGGCTGTCAGAGCCAGCGCGGCAGAGGTGACACCGGCAGCTGCCAGGAAGCTGCGGCGCGAAATACGACGATCGAATTTCATATATGTTTTCCCCTCTCTTTAATGCTCTACACTGATAAAGCATCAATTTCTGAAAATGCACAAGGGGCTCTGCTCCCCCTCTGGAGCTTCTGCACACCCTTGTGCCATGGCCGCATTATACATCCATCTGTCGGCAAAGAAAAGACTTTTTGCCGAATTTGTTCTCCCAAAAGGCTCATTTCTCCCCTTTGTCCAACATCCTGCCGAAAACGGAAACTAATTTTTGTATAGTTTTTCTCCTGCATTGTATTTTCATCAAGGACAACTTTCACATTAAAGCTATCACTTGTATTTCTACGGAGAACATTATACTCAATTCACTTCATTTTATTAAGAGTTGAAATCTGTTCAGCTTATATCAGTTCTCTTTGTCATTACTTCGCGATGACCCCTCTCCCGGCAGGAAAAGCAGGATAGGCGGTCTCATAAACCTGCACCCCTGCCCGGAGATCTGACACGACGCGCCCGAGAGACTCACAGACAAAAAAGGAGCCCGCTGTACGAACACAACGGGCTCCTCTTGGTTCTGATCTTACTTTGCGTACTCGATGGCGCGGCTCTCGCGAATGACGTTGACCTTGATCTGGCCGGGGTAATCCAGCGTATCCTCGATCTTCTTGGCGATCTGGCGGGCCAGCAGGATGACCTGATCATCGCTGATGACATCGGGCTTGACCATGATGCGGACTTCGCGGCCGGCCTGAACGGCAAAGGCCTGCTCCACACCCTCAAAGCTGGAAGAGATCTCCTCCAGTATTTTCCAGACGCTTGACATAGCTCTCCACGTTCTCGCGGCGGGCACCGGGACGTGCGGCGCTGATGGCATCGCAGGCCTGGATGATAAAGGCCAGCGGGGTCTTGGGCTCCACGTCGCCGTGGTGAGCCTCAATGGCATGGATGATCTGGGTGTTTTCCTTGTACTTGCGGCAGATATCCACACCGATCTGGACATGGCTGCCCTCGATCTCGTGGTCAAGGGCCTTGCCGATATCATGCAGCAGACCGGCACGGCGGGCCAGCGTGACATTCACGCCCATCTCGCCTGCCAGCAGACCGGCCAGCCAGGCAACCTCCATGCTGTGGGTCAGGGCGTTCTGGCCAAAGCTGGTGCGGTACTTCAGGCGGCCGATGAGCTTGATGAGGTCGGGGTGCAGGCCGTGGATGCCAAGTTCCATCACGGCGCGCTCACCCTCCCGCTTCATCTGCAGCTCAAGGTCGTGGCGGCACTTCTCCACCGTCTCCTCAATGCGGCGGGTGGATGCGGCCATCACCGATCAGGCGCTCCAGCGTCATGCGGGCAACCTCGCGCGGGTCTGGTCAAAGGAGGACAGGGTGATGGCCTCCGGGGTATCATCGATGATAAGATCCACGCCGGTGGCAGTTTCCAGCGCACGGATGTTGCGGCCCTCACGGCCGATGATACGGCCCTTCATCTCGTCGCTGGGCAGGGGCACCACGCTGACGGTGGTCTCGCTGCAGTGGTCAGCGGCGCAGCGGCTGATGGCCTGACCGATCATGTTGCGGGCGATGTTATCGCAGTTTTCCTTCAGGTCGGTCTCGTAGGCAGCCACACGGACAGCCTTCTCGTGGGTGAGCTCCTCGTCCACCTTGTGCAGCAGCACTTCGCGGGCATCTTCCTGGCTCAGGCCCGCCAGGGTCTCCAGGCGCTCCATCTCCTTGGCACGGATGGCATCCACCTCAGCCAAGCGGCTGTCGGCCTCCTCGTGCTTTTTCTGAGCTCTTCTTCCTTCTTTTCCAGGGCTTCGGTTTTGCGGTCCAGCGCATTTTCCTTCTGGTCAATGCGGTTCTCCTGGCGGCTGATCTCAGCACGGCGCTGCTTGATTTCCTTGTCGGCCTCAGCCTTCTGGGCATCGACCTCGGCTTTCAGGCGGAAGGCCTCGTCCTTGGCTTCCAGAACAGCTTCTTTCGTTTTTGGTCAGCGGTCTTGATCGCTTCGTTCACCAGGCGGGTAGCCTCGGCTTCTGCGCTGCCGATCTGTGCCTCGGCGGTCTTTTTACGGTTGTTGTAACCAATAAAATAACCCGCGCCGGCAGCAACAGCAGCAACCACGACCACGATCAACAGAATGATCGGGGACATCGTGTTCACTCTCCTTACAATTAAAGTTCAAAATTAACTAAAATCTGGAGACGCTGCCGCGCAAGGCGTGGGTCAACAATACAAAATCAAGCTCTCAACAACAAAACAGACAACAGCACCGCACAAAAAGGGCATGTTTGCCCCTGCGGCCTGATGCAGCTTTTTTATCTACAAGGTTTTCATATAAAAACGGGCAGATGAAGCCCCATTGAACTTTGGTTGTGGAAGATCCCTGCACGCAGCGTCATGGATTCCATACTACTTCTTATATTACGAAACATTTGGTACAATGTCAAGTAAAGTGAAAGGAATTTTCTAAAAAAAACAGCCATTATTCCAGATACATCCGCCGCAGCCGCATCAGACGGGCGGGGGTCAGGCCGTATTCGGCTTCAAGATAGGCATCGGTGGTGCCGTACTCTTTGCGGATGGTGTTCAGCACAAAGGGGGCAGACTCCGGGTGGACACCGGCAATGCCCTGATAG
>ENA-OQKQ01000569-OQKQ01000569.1-human-gut-metagenome-genome-assembly--contig:-NODE-569-length-11771-cov-2.683184_pt1 | contig 11771 bp, 10 predicted proteins | sample MGYA00242651_ERZ504803 | MGnify/ENA primary metagenome ERZ504803 (study PRJEB26092, sample SAMD00036380) | human gut metagenome | host: Homo sapiens | study: EMG produced TPA metagenomics assembly of...
GACCATCCCCAGCCTGCTGGCGGTGTCGGCAGTGTCCCAGTACCTCATCCGCACCAAAAAGAGCACCGCACTGGCGCTGATTCTGGAAAGCGCCGAGCCCCGGGAGGTGCACCACTTTGCCACCCTGTTGGGCTACGGTGCCTGCGCCGTCAACCCCTATCTGGCCCATGAGACCATCGGCCAGCTCATCGACGAGGGCCTGCTGGACAAGGATTACTATGCCGCCGTGGAGGACTACAACAACGCCATCCTCAACGGCATCGTGAAGATCGCCTCCAAGATGGGCATCTCCACCATCCAGAGCTACCAGAGCAGCCAGATCTTTGAGGCCGTGGGCATCTCCCAGGAGGTCATCGACAAATACTTTACCGGCACCGTGAGCCGGGTGGGCGGCATCACCCTGGCCGACATTCAGGCCGACGTGGAGGCCACCCACAACGCCGCCTTTGACCCGCTGGGTCTGGACATCAACATGGAGCTGGCCGACGGCGGTGCCCACAAGTTCCGCAGCGGCAAGGAAGAACACCTGTTCAACCCCCAGACCATCCACCTGTTCCAGAAAGCCTGCTGGACGAACGACTACTCGGCTTTCAAGCAGTTCACCAGCACCGTGGACAATATGGGTGCTGACGGCGTGCATCTGCGCAGCCTGCTGGACTTCAACTATGCTCCTGACGGCGGCATCCCGCTGGAAGAGGTGGAGCCGGTAAGCTCCATCGTCAAGCGGTTCAAGGGCGCAGCCATGAGCTACGGTGCCCTGAGCAGTGAAGCCCATGAGACCATTGCCATCGCCCTGAACCGTCTGGGCGGCCGCAGCAACACCGGCGAGGGCGGCGAACCCGAAGAGCGCTACCACAGCGAGAGCAATTCCAAGATCAAGCAGGTGGCTTCCGCACGCTTTGGTGTAACGAGCAAATACCTCGTTTCTGCGGAAGAGATCCAGATCAAGCTGGCACAGGGTGCAAAGCCCGGTGAGGGCGGCAACCTGCCCGGTGCCAAAGTATATCCGTGGATTGCAAAGACCCGCCACAGCACCACCGGTGTGGGCCTGATCTCTCCCCCGCCGCACCACGATATCTACTCCATCGAGGACCTTGCAGAGCTGATCTACGACCTGAAGAACGCCAACCGCAGCGCCAACATCAATGTCAAGCTGGTCAGTGAGGCCGGCGTTGGCACCATTGCGGCCGGTGTTGCCAAGGGTGGCGCACAGGTCATTCTGGTGTCCGGCTACGACGGCGGCACCGGTGCAGCACCGCGTACTTCCATCAAGCACGCTGGCCTGCCGTGGGAGCTGGGCATCGCCGAGACCCATCAGACCCTGATCCTGAACGGCCTGCGCACCCGCGTGCGCATCGAGAGCGACTCCAAGCTGCTCTCCGGCCGCGATGTTGCCATCAGCTGTATGCTGGGCGCAGAGGAGTTCGGCTTCGGCACTACCCTGCTGATGGCCGAGGGCTGCGTGATGATGCGTGTGTGCAATCTGGATACCTGCCCCATGGGCATCTGCACCCAGAACCCAGAGCTGCGCAAGAACTTCAAGGGCAAGCCGGAATACATCATCAACTACCTCACCTTTGTGGCCGAGGAGCTGCGCGAGTACATGGCAAAGCTGGGCGTGCGCACCATCGATGAACTGGTGGGCCGCACCGACCTGCTCAAGGTCAAGCCTGCCGCACCCGGCAGCCGCGCTTCCAAGATGGATCTCGACTGCATCCTGCACAACCCTGCCATCGAGAACAGCAATGTTCACTTCGTGAAGGAGGACACCTACGACTTCCATCTGGAAAACACCCTCGATATGAAGGTGCTGATGAAGAAGTTCAAGCTCAGCAGCAAGAATGCCCAGAGCGTGACGCTGGATGTCTCCAACACCGACCGCGCCTTTTGGTGCCATCTTTTGGCAGCGAGATCACCCGCAAATACGGCAACAGCCTGCCGGATGATGTTTTACACCGCCCACTGTGTGGGTGCAGGCGGCCAGAGCTTTGGTGCCTTTATCCCCAACGGCCTGACGCTGGACCTTGTGGGCGACTGCAACGACTACATGGGCAAGGGCCTGTCCGGCGGCAAGATCGTCGTGCGCCCGCCCAAGGGCATCACCTTTAAGCCGGAAGAGAACATTATCACCGGCAACGTGGCCCTGTACGGTGCCACCAGCGGCAAGGCGTTCATTTCCGGCGTGGCCGGTGAGCGCTTCGCCGTGCGCAACAGCGGTGCCACCGCCGTTGTGGAGGGCGTTGGCGACCACGGCTGCGAGTACATGACCGGCGGCACGGTGGTGGTTCTGGGCCAGACCGGCAAGAACTTTGCAGCCGGTATGACCGGCGGCATCGCCTACGTGCTGGACGAGAACTGGGACTTCTACCAGCGCGTGAACAAGGAGACCGTCAGCCTGGAGCCTGTGGAGCACAAGTATGATGTTGCCACCCTGAAAGAGCTGATCCGCGAACATGTGGAGGCCACCGGCTCTCCCCGCGGCAAAGAGATCCTTGACAACTTCAGCGAATTCCTGCCCAAGTTCAAGAAAGTTCTGCCCTACGATTATGACCGTATGCTGCGTGTGATCGCATCCGTTGAGGAGCGCGGTCTGGACGGTGAGCAGGCACAGATCGAAGCATTCTACACGGTGCAGAAGAAGAAGTAAGGAGGGCAGCGTTATGGGTAAGACAACTGGATTTATCGACTATACGCGCAAAACCAGCACGGATGTTCCGCCGCTGGAACGCATTGAAAACTTTAACGAATTTCATGTCTGGCTCTCCCGCGAGGAGCAGCAGACGCAGGCAGCACGCTGCATGGACTGCGGTGTTCCCTTCTGTCAGGCCGGCATGATGATCGGCGGCATGGCCTCCGGCTGTCCGCTGAACAATCTCATCCCGGAGTGGAACGACCTTGTTTACCATGGCAAATGGGAGCTGGCCATGCATCGGCTGATGGCCACCAACCGTTTTCCGGAGTTCACCAGCCGGGTGTGCCCTGCCCTGTGTGAAGCGGCCTGCACCTGCGGCGATGTGACCGGCAGCAGCGTGACCGTGCGCGAGAACGAGCACGCCATTATCGAAACGGCTTACGCCAAGGGCTGGCTGCACGCCGCACCGCCGCCCTCCCGCACCGGCAAGAGCGTAGCCGTGGTGGGCAGCGGCCCCTCCGGCCTTTCGGTGGCCGAATACCTGAACAAGCGCGGCCACGCCGTGACTGTGTTCGAGCGTGCAGACCGCGTGGGCGGCCTGCTGATGTACGGCATCCCCAACATGAAGCTGGACAAATCCGTCATCGAGCGCCGCATCAAGATCATGCAGGCTGAGGGCGTGGAGTTCCGCACCAACATGGATGTGGGCGGGGCTGTTGCCGCCGAAGAGCTGCTGAACGGCTACGATGCCGTGGTGCTGTGCTGCGGTGCCAAGAAGGCCCGCGACCTGAATGTGCCCGGCCGCGATGCAAACGGCGTGCACTTTGCCGTGGACTACCTGACCAGCGTGACCAGAAGTCTGCTGGACAGCCAGTTCGCGGACGGCAAGGCCATCGATGCCAAGGGCAAAAATGTTCTGGTGATCGGCGGCGGTGATACCGGCAACGACTGTCAGGGTACGGCCCTGCGGCAGGGCTGCACCGATCTGGTGGCACTGGAAATGATGCCGCAGCCGCCCAAGGAGCGTGCAGCCTCCAACCCGTGGCCGGAGTGGCCCCGTGTGCTGAAGGTGGACTACGGCCAGACCGAGTGTCTTGCAAAGTTTGGCAAGGACCCGCGCGTGTACCAGACCACCGTGAAGGAATTTTTGAAGGATGATGCAGGCAATCTGACCGGTGCTATCATCTCCTACCTGAAGCCGGAGCGGAACCCCGAGACCGGCCGTACCAGCATGGTGCCCACCGGTGAAGAATTTACCTACAACTGCCAGCTGGCGTTCATCGCCGCAGGCTTTACCGGCTGCGAAAATTACGTAGCCGATGCATTTGGTGTGGAGCTGACTGCCCGCGGCAACGTGGCAGACCACAGCTTCAAGACCAACGTGGAAAAGGTGTTCGTCTGCGGCGATATGCGCCGCGGCCAGAGCCTTGTGGTGTGGGGCCTGCGCGAAGGCCGCGACTGCGCCGCCGAGGTAGACCGCTACCTGATGGGCTACACCAACCTCTAACTAAGCCATTCTCTTTCCTATCCTAAACAAGCAGAAGCGGGGGCCTTTGCAAGGCTCCCGCTTCTGCTTTTGTTTTTTTAGTCTGTATTGTATTCCGGTTCCGTGGGGGTAGGATCTGTTGTTTCCGGAGGGGCCGGCTCTGTCGTGGTGGGTTCGGTAGCGGCGGGTTCCTCCGGTGTTACCGTGATCTGCACACTGGGGTCTGCCGCAATATACACGGTGATCACCGTGCCCACTTCCACCTTGGTGCCCGGCTCCTCGCTGGTACGCACCACGCAGCCGGATGCATAGGAGCCATCGTTCACCACCATAAAGCAGCTTGCCACAAGGCCCCGCGCTTCCAGTTCCTTTACCGCGCCATCCTGCGTAAAGCCGATGATATTGGGCATCTCGGCCATCTGCGGGCCTTTGCTCACCACCAGCCGTATGGTCTCCCCTGCCTTGAGCACAGTGTCCGCGCTCGGCTCCTGCTGGATGATCTGGCCCGCCGGGGCGGTATCGCTGTATTCCTCGGTGACGTAGAACAGATACATGCTGGTATATTCCCGGTTGTTCTGCACCTGCGTGTAGTCCATGCCAATAAAGTTCGGCACAAGGTTCTGCGGCACCATCACCTCGCTGCTGGCCGGTTCCGACTCCGCAGCTGACGCGGCAGGCTGGTGGATGTGCTGGCTCAGCACGCTCCACAGCGTGAGCAGAATGAGGATGGACAGCAGGATCACGATGCCCGCCAGCAGCGCTTTTAAGCTGAGCAGATGCTCCTTACGTTCCGGCTCCGGCTGGGCTGTGCGCACCGGAGTCTCCGGCTTCATGGTGCGGGTCAGCTCGGCGGTGTATTCCTTGGAAGAAAGGGCCTGATACAGCTGCGGCACGGTCTGGATGCGCTCCATGGGCCGCAGGCGCAGGCCCAGCTGCAGCACCTGCGAGACGTACAGCGGCAGGCTGCCGTTCACCGATTTTGCGCGTGGGTTAGAGTCTGCCACAATGCGCTGCGCTGCAGGCACCGGGGCCTGCCCGCACACCATGCGGTAGAACACTGCCGCAAGGCTGTATTCATCGGTATAGCGGCCCTCGAACTCTGCGGTGGAATACTGCTCCGGGGCGGAATAGCCTTCGTACAGCTGCTCGTGCAGGCCGCTGCCCGCCGTGCGCAGGCCCACCGTGGCATAGCCTGCCAGACGGCAGCGGTCGTTTTCCATCACGCGGATGTTCTCCGGGCAGATACCGCGGTGCACCAGACCGATCTTGTGCATGGCGGCTACGCCTTCAAACACCGGCTGCAGCATGGTGCAGGCATCGTCCGGGCGAATGGTGCCGGGGTGGTTTTCCAGCCACTGATCCAGCGGGGTGCCGCCCAGATTTTCCAGAATGGCGTAAACGCTGTTATTGGCTTCCACCACATCCAGCACGGCTTCCAGACCATTGGCCGGAGTGATGCGCTGGATGGAGCGGTACAGGTCCGCAAAATCCATGCGGGTGGTCTTGAACAGCACCTCACTGCCGGTCTTGGGCCGCAGGGTGCTTTCTGCCGTGCGCTCCGCCGTGAGGGTAATGGGCAGATATTCCTTGATGGTCACCCGGAAACGGCCCAGATTCTCTGCGCCGCGGTAGAGGATGCCCTCGCCGTCGATGCTCAGCATTTCCCCTACGGTGTAGCGCCCGGCCAGCACGGTGCCCACCGGCAGGGTGCCGCCGGGGTTGCGCCCGGCAAAGCTTTTGCCGCAGTGCGGGCAGCTTTGTGCTGCTCCGGGCAGCGGCTGCAGGCAGTATGGACACAGGCGTGTTGCTTCCATTGTGGTCTCCTTATACCGTTTTGCGCCGCAGCAGGCTCATGGGCGGCAGCTCCGGCGTGGGAATGGTGTATTTTTCCATGGCATGCGGGGTGCTCTCCACCCGCTCACCGGCTTCGTTTTCGATCCACTCAGGGTTCAGCGGAATGCTGCGGCCATCCGGGCAGAGGGCTTCCAGAGTGTCGCCCAGGCTCCACTTGCCGCGCTGCTGGCAGGAGGCAACGCCGTTCTCCCAGCCGTCCACCGTGCCCACAAACTCCCACTCGCGGATGTAAGTAGCGCTGTCGGTGGCCTGTCTGGCCTGCTCGCGGCCAAAGTAGAAGCCCGGCGAGTAGTGGCGGTGGCTGGTACGGGTAAGCTCCTCGTACACTTCAGCAGGCAGCTCAAAGTTGTCGTTGAGCGGGTCGGCCAGATAAGCGTCCAGCGCCCTGCGGTAGGCGGCGGTAACGCTTGCCACATAGTAGAAGGTCTTGGCACGGCCCTCGATCTTCAGGCTGTCCACACCGGCCTTGCAGATCAGATCAAGGAAAGGCGCGGTGCACATATCATTGGCGTTGAGGATGTAGCTGCCGTTCTCGTTCTCGCCGATCTCGTACAGCTGGCCCGGACGGGTCTCCTCGCTGAGATAGTATTTCCAGCGGCAGGGCTGGGCACACTGGCCGCGGTTCGCGTCGCGGCCGCCATGTAGTTGGAAAGCAGGCATCGGCCCGAAACGCTCATGCACATAGCACCGTGCACAAAGGCTTCGATCTCCAGCTCCGGCGGTGTTTTATCGCGCAGGATCGCAATATCCTGCAGGGACATCTCACGGGCCAGCACCACGCGCTTTGCGCCCATGTTGTAGGCGGCGCGGGCCGCAGCCCAGTTGGTGATGCCTGTCTGGGTGGACATGTGCACATCGATGTCCGGTGCAAAGGTCTTGCAGGCATCCAGCACACCAAGGTCTGCCACGATAAAGGCATCCACACCGGCCTTGGCTGCTTCCTTGATGGCCTCGGGCAGGCGGTCGGCTTCCTCGTTGGTGGGCAGGGTGTTCATGGTCAGGTAGACCTTGCGGCCACGGGCGTGAGCGTAGATGACACCCTCGGCCAGCTGTTCCGGCGTAAAGTTGGCCGGAGCAGACCGCATTCCAAATTCAGGCAGGCCGCAGTAAACGGCATCGGCACCGTAGTTGATGGCATAGCGCAGGCGTTCCAGATCGCCTGCCGGGGCCAGCAGTTCCGGGATTTGCAGCATAGTTCAAATTCCTCTCATTTTTCCGTATTCACAGTTTTGTTCACTTGTGCTGCCTTCTGGCAGTTTGCGCTGTGTTCGCTCAGGGTGCGGGCATAATAATAGCTGCCCTTGAGGTCGGTCACAAAGAAATAGGCATCCTTGGCCTCCTCATTGGGCTGGGGGGCCAGCGCTGCCCTGATGGCCGCAATGCCGGGGTTCGAGATCGGCCCGGCAGGCAGGCCCTTGCAGCTGTAGGTATCATACGCAGCCACGATATTTTCCGGGATATTATCCCAGCCGCCATAGTAGGGTGCCACCCAGTTCCAGAGGTAATTGTTGTCACTGTCGCTCTGGATATAGCTGGAGGTGTTGCTCTGCAGGCGCGGGTAGGGCGAATCCGCAGCCAGACGGTTGCGGAACACCTGTGCCACGTTCGAGTCCTGACTGTTGCCCGCTTCCTCCTGCACAAAGGATGCCAGTGTGATCAGCTGGGGCAGGGTCATATCCTGCTTTTTAAGTTCTGCATACATCTCATCGGTGATCTGTGCATCGAACTGGGCATAGAAGGTGGCTACATAGTTGTGCACGGTGTCGTCCTTTAAGAATTCGTAGGTTTCCGGGAAGAGATAGCCCTCGCACTTCATAAAGCGGTCCGGCGCGTCGGCATCGTCCGGCACGTACTGCCAGAAGGTGTATTCGCTGAAATCGCCCTCGTTGGCTTCCTTCAGGAAATCCTCGGCGCTGCACAGCCCGGCGGCTTCCATCTTCTGGGCAATGGCAATGGCCGTGGTTCCCTCTGGGATGGTCACGCGCACCGTTTCGGCCTTGGCGTAAGTGGACAGGACCGCAATAATGGCATCGTAAGAACAGGCGCTCTTCTGCAGGGTAAAATCGCCATACTGCAGCTTTGATGCCGCACCCTTTTGCCCCACATACCAGCGGAACAGATAGGCCGAGCGGATCACACCCGCATCCTTGAGCTTTTGCGCAATGACGGAAACGCCGCTGCCCTGCGGGATGCTCACCGTTACCTCCGTGCCGGGTCTGCCATTGCCGCTGATCTCGTTGTGCGCAAACAGCAGCGCCCCGCCAACGGCCAGCGCCAGCAGTACCACCAGCACCAGCAGGATCTTCCCTACACCGCCTTTTTTGCGGGTGTTTTTTTCGTGTGCCATAAGCACCTTCCTTTTATCTTAGTTTTCCAGCATCAGGCGCATGTAGCTTTCGGCTACATCAAAGGGTTCGGCATCAAAGCGGATCATGCCGTAGTCCTGCCGGGTGCCCTCGCCGAGGAACAGCGGCTGGGATGCGCCCACGGTAATGACCGCCTTTTCCACGATGACTTCCTTTTCGCGGGCGGCTTCCATCAGTACTTCGGCGGCGCGGTCATTGTCGGCCTGCAGCTCCACAAGTAAAGCGTATCCTCCTTGCGGAAATAATACCATAGCCGTGGGCGCTGGAAACGATGGTGGCACCGGAGGAGTACAGATCTCCCAGCACCACGGCCATGCGCTCCGGGGTCAGCTGCACGGTATCGGGCCAGAAGCGCTCCCGCAGCTCACACAGCTTTTTGGCGGTGACGGAATCAAACTCCGCCTGACTCCACAGGTTGCGTTCCACCTCGCGGGGAAGACAGCGCAGGGCGAAGGCCCATGCAAAGCCCTTATCCTGCAGCAGTGCGGCCTGCTCCGGGCTGGTGGGCACCGCCACTGTAAACCCTGCGCCGCGCAGCTTCTGCTGGGCACACAGATAGTCTACAAGGCCCGCCAGGATCAGGCTGCCCGCGCCGCACAGACCGTACAGGTAGGTGCCGCTGCGGCCCTGCAGCGTGACCGGCACAGCCAGCGCCACCGCGGCGATCTCGTCATTTTCCTCGGCCACATAGACGTTCTGCTCGCCTGCAAACTGCTCAATGGCCTTTTTGGCAAATTCTTCTGATTCATTGCGCTGGCTCTGCCATAAAGCCAGCACTGCCGGTTTATCTTCCGGCTGCATCAAACGATACATCTGTCAGGATGCCCCCTCTTATCGAAAATTATGTCAGCTGCTTCAACACGATCTCCTGCACTTCGGCCTGAATGTCTTCGATGCTGCGCATGTTGTCCCCGCTGGTGCAATGCACGACGGCCCAGCCAAGGTGCGCGGCACAATACTCGGCGGCGCAGCGGCTGCGGGCAAGATACTCGGTATCCTTCTCGTGCACATCCTTCCTGCTCTCGTCGCCGTGGTAACGCTGGGTCATAAGCTTCTGGCTCACGGCGGGGTCTACCTGTAAGTAGATCACCTCATCCGGCGCAGGCAGGCCCAGCAGATGGAATTCAAAATCAAACAGCCAGCCGAGAAAACTCTCCCACTGCTCCGGCGGCAGCTTGGAGCACTGGTGCACCGCGTTGGAGGTGGTGTAGCGGTCGGCAATGACGATGCCGCCATTCTCGTAAAAACTGCCCCAGTCCTTTTTGTAGCTGGCATAGCGGTCCACCGCGTAAAAGCTGGAGGCCGCATAGGCGTTTACATCGTCCGGGTGCTGGCCGAACTGCCCTGCCAGATACATTTTTACAAGGGCGCTGGAGTCGCTCTCATAATTCGGGAAGGTGATCTCCCGCACAGAAAAGCCCTGCTCCTTTAAATGTGCTGCCAGCAGCTTTGCCTGCGTGGCCTTGCCGCTGCCGTCCAGCCCTTCCAGTACGATCAGTTTTCCCTTGCTCATACGCCTGCAGCCTCCTTGATGGATGCATATTTTGCGCGCACCTCGGTGGTTTTGCCGCAGCACATCCTGCCTTCCGGGCAGGGGCCGGATACACAGGCCGGGCCGGACTTTGCAAAGATATGCGGTGCCACCGGATACACCAGCTCAAACATTTTTTCGGCCAGCTCCCGGATCTCCCACTGGGCGCGGCTGCAGCAGCGCAGGTGGAAAAAGTTCTGCAGGCTGCGGGCATTCATGGTGACCACCATCTTGGTCTCGCAGGCGTTGGGCAGTACAAAGCGGGCATCCTCGTTGGCCTGCTTGCTGGCCTTGGCGCGGGCCTGCTTTTCCGGCATTCCCTCAGCCATCAGGCGGGCGGTGTGGCCTTCTTCCAGTTTGTGAGCCAGATCAAGATAACGTCTGGCGTCCTCTTCCATACTGGCAAGGAAAGCTTCCTTTGCTTCCGGGATGGCTTCAATCTCGGGCGGTACCACATAGCGGAAATCGTCCAGCCGCACATAGCGCTGGCTCTGCACGCTGAAGGATGCAATGCGGTGGCGGGTGATCTGCGCCAGCAAAGTGCGGCTGACCCCCTCGATGCCAAAGGTGAAGCTGGCATGTTCAATGGGGCTGGCATGGCCCAGATCGCTGAGCATGGTCAGGAACTTCGCGGTCTTTTCCTCGGTCAGGCCGTCCAGCAGGTCGGTGATGTGCGCATCGGAATAGCAGAGCTTTGCCGCTGCAGCCACCACCTTTTCCGGTTCCGGGGTATGTGCGATCAAACGAACAGTCATCATAAGTGTGTTATTCCTCCGCAGTGATTTTGGTCAGGGGCGCAAAATTAGCCATGGTCTTTTTGATGCCCACCTTTTCAAAGTTGATCTCCACGATCTGATCTCCGGCGGCAGGCTTCACAGCCACTACCTGACCGCGTCCGAACACCTTGTGCTCCACAAGATCGCCCGGCTCATAGTGTTTTGCGCCTTTTGCAGCGGTTTTTGCTGCCGGTGCGCCTGTAAAGGAGATTTGCTTTGCAGATTTTTTCTGCGTTGTTCTGTCAGAATATGCAGAACTGTAACCAGAGCCATATTCCGTACCTGCGCCGCTGCGGCCATAGCCGGAACCATATCCGCTCTGGCTCTGGCCCCGGTTTGCATAGGCCGAGCCAAAGCCGCGGCCCTCGCCCGCGTTGTATTCGCGGTTCAGGTAGCCGCTGCGATTGCTATAGCCGCTTCCGTAACCGCCCGAACCGTACCCACTGGCGCTGCGGCCCCATCCGGACGGCCCGGAGTAACCGGACGCACCACCGGGCACCGTATCACGATAGCTGTCGCCCCAGCCGCCAAAGCGGACGCGCTGTTCCAGTACCGGGCTGCGGGTCTCCTCGATATACTCCGGCTCGATCTCCCGCAAAAAGCGGCTCGGCTCGTTGCGCTGGGTGCGGCCATACAGCATCCGGGAAACGCTGTTGGAGATGTACAGCTCCTTTTTGGCGCGGGTAATGCCCACATAAGCCAGACGGCGTTCCTCCTCAAGGTCCGCTTCGGAATACTTGCTCATCTCACTGGGGAACACACCCTCTTCCATTCCAATGAGGAACACGTAAGGGAATTCAAGGCCTTTTGCAGAGTGAATGGTCATCAGCACCACCTGATCTGCGCTCTCGTTGTAGCTGTCGATATCGCTGATGAGGGCGATGTCTTCCAGATAGCCTTCCAGCGTGGCTTCCTCACCGTGCTGGTCGCAGTAGTTCTTGACGTTGTTCACCAGCTGACCAAGGTTCTGCAAGCGGTCTGCCGCGTCCTCGTGCCCTTGGCCGCGTCTGCTTCCAGCATCGCCTTATGCCGGTCAGCTCGATCACATCGGCTGCAAATTCGTCCAGCGTGCGGGGTCTCCCAGACGAGTCCTGCAGGCGCTGGTACGATCTGCCAGAACTTGACG
>ENA-OQKQ01000570-OQKQ01000570.1-human-gut-metagenome-genome-assembly--contig:-NODE-570-length-11770-cov-2.921841_pt1 | contig 11770 bp, 10 predicted proteins | sample MGYA00242651_ERZ504803 | MGnify/ENA primary metagenome ERZ504803 (study PRJEB26092, sample SAMD00036380) | human gut metagenome | host: Homo sapiens | study: EMG produced TPA metagenomics assembly of...
AGAGCATACGCGACAGAATGTCGCGGCCCTTATCGTCGGTACCGAAAACAAATCCGTTGCCGGGAGCCTGGCGAGCCGTAAAGATCTCGACCGGGCTATAGGGGGCAAGAAGGGGCGCCAGAATCGCAGTCAGGGCGACCAGCACCAGCACGACGGCTGCAATCTTAGAAGACAGCGTCATCTTCTTCCAGCCACCGAGCTTGAGCCCCTTAGAGGCAGCCTTCTCGAGCTGCTCGGTTTGCTTCTCTCGAATCTTTACCATAATCTACACCGTCCTGATGCGCGGGTTGATGAGCAGGTAGAGCATGTCAACCACGATGTTGATGATGATGAAGGCAAGAGCAACGACGATAACGACGCCCTGAACCAGGTTCGCCTCGTTGCCCTGAACGCCCTGCAGAATCGCGGTGCCCATGCCGGGGAGGTTGAAGATAACCTCGATGACGACGGCGCCGCCCATGAGGTAACCGATCTTAAGACCGAGGGTGGTGACCGGGGTGATCAGCGCATTGCGAAGAACGTTGATGCCGACGACGACCTTCTCGGGAACGCCGGCGCCACGAGCCATACGGACATAATCCTTATCGAGCTCCTCGACCATGGCGGTACGCACGATACGAGTCATCTGGCCCGTCAGCGGAAATGCCAAGGCGATAGCGGGCATGATCATACGTCCCAGATAGCCAACCGGATTCGTGGTGAAGTGAGGCAGAGCACCCGATGCCGGGAGCACCTTAAGGTAGGAAGAGAACAGCAGGATCAACAGAACGGCAAGCCAGAACGACGGGGTTGCCAAGCCGGCGATGGAAAAGACGCGGATCACTTGGTCCGGCCATTTGTCGCGATACAGTGCCGCGATGACGCCGAGCAAAAACGAACGACCGCACCGATGGCAAGACCGATGAAGGTCAGCTGCATCGTGACGGGCAGGGCCGTGGAGATGCGCTTGGCAACGGAGTTGCGAGCAGCACCATAGGTGCCCATGTCGCCATGGATCAGATCGCCCATATAGCGCACGTAGCGCACGGGCCAGGGGTCGTCCAGACCATACTTCTCATGGTACTCGGCAACCGCCTCGGGCGAGGCACCGTCACCCAACGCCGTGTAGGCGGGGTCGGTCTTGGAGAACGACATAAGGAAGAACACCAGGACGGTGACGCCCAATGCCATGATCGGCAGCGCCACAAGACGCCTTCCAATCAAACGTAGCAAGTTGTTCACGTTCTCTCCCCTTTCTTTTGTCGGTAGGACCAACTGGTATATGAGTACGGATACTCATTACAAGACCCGAGCGACATCGTTGCCGCCCGGGTCTTTGTTTCAACTATGAGGATACGGTCCCAACGACCGACATCCTGCATACAGACTCAAGCGAGTCTTACGCCTTGACGGTCGCAACGCCCCTGAAGGACATGCTCGTCGTGCCGATGCCCTTGAAGCCATCGAGGGCCTCGCCGTTGGGTGCAGTGGACGGATCGTCCCAGGAAGCGGAGACGGTCTTGACGTGGACAACGGGGTACAGAACGGCGTTGTCGGCAATGATGTCGAAGCACTCGTTCCACTTCTTCTGCTGCTCGTCGCCCTCGGCGGCAAGAGCCTCGTCCATGAGACCGTGGAGCTTCTGCCACTCAGCGGACTCCTTCCACGGGCAACGGGTCTGCATCCAGACGTTGTCGCCGTACCACCAGTTGAGCAGCAGGTCGGGGTCGGCGCCGAAGCAGGAAGGATCGCCAGGGGCAAGGAGGATATCGTAGGCCTCGCCGCCGTCGATGGCAGCGTAGGTGGCCGGCGAGGTATCGGTCTGGATGGTCACATCGAAGCCGAGAGCGTCGAGGTCGTTCTTGACCTGGGCGGCCATGCCCTTAATCTGCTCGTTGTCGGTGGTGCGCAGGGTGATGGCACCCGGGGTGATGCCAGACTCCTCGATGAGCTTCTTAGCCTTCTTGGCGTCGGTCTTGTACACCGTGGAAGCCTCATGATAGTTGGTGAAGCTCTTGGGCAGGTAGCAGCTGGCAGCGGTGGCAAGGCCGGCGAAGGTGTTGCTGACCATCTTCTCGGTGTCGAGCGCATACATGACAGCCTGACGGACCTTGACGTTGTTCCAAGGCTCCTTGGCGACGTTGAACATGATGAAGCGGGTGCCGAAACCCTGAACGTTATCGATCTTGCAGCCGGCGCTCTCGAGCTGGTCGACGGCGTCAGCGGTAACGAGCTCCATAACGAGCGTGGAACCCTCCTGCTGAGCGGTAACGCGAGCGGTGGGGTCGGTCAGGATGCTGTACTGAATCTTCTTATCCTCGGCAGCATGCTCACCGTTGTACTCGGGGTTGGGAACCAGGGTGATCTCGGTATCGGAGATAGAGTCGTACATCCAGGGGCCGGAGCCGATCGGCTGCTTGGCGCGATCCTCCTCGGTCTGGGTGGCCGGGGTAACGCGGACGATGGCCAGACGATCCTTGAGCAGGGAGAAGTTGGGGACCTTGGTCTTGACCGTCACGGTGCTGGCGTCCTTGGCCTCGATAGACTCGAAGGGCTGGAAGAACGGAGCATAGGTAGCGGAAGCGGCGCAAGCGGTGTAGGAGGCAACGACATCGTCAGCGGTGACCTCGGTGCCATCGGAGAACTTGGCACCCTTGCGGATGGTGACCTCGAAAGTGGTGTCGTCCACAGACTTGGGATCGTCGGTGGCGAGCTCGTTGAAGGTGCTGTAGTCGTGGTAATCGATGCCGTAGAGGCCCTCGACGACGTGCCAGTTAGCACCCAGGCCCACAGCGGAGCCGGTGCTGGCGGGATCGAAGCTGGACGGAGCGTAAGCGGAACCAGCGGTGATCACGCCGCCGCCACGGTTGGCGGAATCGGTGGAACCGGAAGCGGAACCCTCGTCGCTAGAGCTGCCACCGCAGCCGGTGAGACCAAGCCCTGCGACAGCAGCGACGCTGCCGGTGAGGCCGAGGAACGAACGCCTGGACATACCCTTGTTGATGATGGCCATGTCTTCTCCTATCAATAGAGAATCTTACTCGGGAGCACCTAGACTTGCCCCCGCGCAACTTGCGGACGATATATACCTTACCTACCGACGAACCCAACTGAGGTGCCGCGCTCGGCGACCGATACATACATACGCTTGAACGGTATTTACTACCGTTCACCGAATTCGTTGACAAACGATTCGTCAGACAGTATGTATCGGCGAGGTGAGATATCAGTCTTCGTCAACCCGCAGGATAGCAGGGTTTTCGCTTGGGTTAGTCAAACGTTTTAGCGTTAATAAAACCCGAAACTAGCAGGCAATCATGGCGAAATAAATGGTTGAAAATCGCGCAATCATGTATATCAGTTGTTTAGGCTCGTGTTTAGCTACCGGAATGGCCAGCCGCCGCCTCGGCGCGCTCGGCATTCCATGCAACGAGCGCCTCGTGGACCGCCTTGGCGACATCGGCAGGTATGCCGCGAACTTGTGCAATCTCCTGCTCGCTTGCCGCACGCAAACGCTTCATCGAGCCAAAATGGCGCATAAGGGCACGTTTTCTGGTGGGTCCCACGCCTGGAACGTCATCGAGTACCGAAACCGTCATGGCTTTATCGCGCAATTCGCGATGGAACGTGATGGCAAAACGGTGCGATTCATCGCGCACCTGTTTAATTAGATAGAGCGAAGCAGACCCGGTCGGCAGCACGACAGGAGTCTCGTCCCAAGGCACAAAAACTTCCTCGTCGGCCTTTGCCAAGCCACAAACTGGTATATCGAGCCCAAGAGCCTCAAGTTGCTTGATCGCAGCGGTCAATTGCGGCTTACCGCCATCGACAACGAGCAAATCGGGGCGCGAGCCAAAGCGCTCGTCGGCCATGCGCTCGGGAGCATAGCGTCGTCCCAAAACCTCGGACATCGACACGAAGTCGTTTGCCTCGTCCAATTCGGCCTGAATTTTAAAACGACGGTACTGGCTCTTGTCGGCGCGCCCGTTGGTAAACACCACCATCGAGGCGACCGTAAAGGTGCCATGCAGTGTAGAGATATCGAAGCACTCGATACGCAACGGCGGCAATGGCAGCGCCAGCGCACTTTCGAGCTCCAGGAGCGCTTGATTGGTGCGGTCGTCAGCGTAACCCCGTTCGCATCATGTAGCGCATGAGGGCATGGCGCGCATTTTTTGATGCGATATCAAGCAGACGGTGCTTCTCGCCACGCTGCGGCCTATAGGAGATGGCAGGAACGCTCACGCTTGCCCGCAAGCCACTCCCCCAGCGCCTCCGTATCCTCAAGCTCGACAGAGAGGTTTATCTCAGCTGGAATATCAGCCGTCTCGTCGTAATAGCGCTTAAGAAAGCCCGACTGGAGCTCTTCCTCGTCAACATCAAGACCCTTGTCGAGAATGAACTCGCAGGTGCGAACTGTTCGGCCCTCGCGAACGACGAAGACGCAAGCGGCGGAGATGGTCTCCTCGCGATAGAAACCGATGACATCGATATCGACACTGGAGGGAAAAACGACTTGCTGACGATCGTCCAGACCCCTGATGACCTCCAAACGACGTTTGACGCGTGCCGCGCGCTCAAAGTCGAGCGCCTCGGCGGCATCCGTCATCTCGGAAGTCAGCTCGTCGACGACATCTTTGCGATGGCCCGACAAAAAGCGCTCGACACGCTTGACGTTCTTGGCATAGTCTGCCGGGGAAATCGCGCCGACACACGCACCCGGGCCGCGCCCGACATGGTAGTCAAAGCAGGGACGACCGTTTTGCGCGCAAATCATATTGACGATGTCTTCCTCGCCCTTGTGGGACTCGACGATACGACGACAACGACGCCACTCCGCACAGGATGCGGAGCAGATGGGGATAACCTTGCGCAGCGTATCTATCGTCTCACGTGCCGCACGGCTATCGGTATAGGGTCCAAAATAGCGCGTTCCCGGCTTATGACGCTCACGCGTGTATTTGATAGCGGGATACAGGTCGCCCTTTGTAATGGCGATAAAGGGATAGCTCTTGTCATCCTTGAGGTCGACGTTAAAGTACGGATGGTACTGACCAATCAAATTGCGCTCGAGCACCAACGCCTCATGCTCGGTCTCCACCACGATATAGTCAAAGCTCGCCACCAGCTGCATCATCAGCGGGATCTTTTGACGCTCATCCTGCAGTGTCACGTATTGGCGCATACGGGCGCGCAGGTTTTTCGCCTTGCCCACGTAGATGACATCGCCCTTGGCATCCTTCCAAAGGTAGCAACCGGGCTGCGTGGGAACGCGCGAAACCTGTTCGGCAAGCGTTGGAATGTTGTCGTGACCGGCCACACGCACCTACTTGCGACGAAGCAGCGCCGAGACCTCGGGCATCTTAAGGACGACGGCAAGGCCAAAGGTAACAGCAAGCGAGACGACACCCGCAACGCAAACATAGCCAAGAGTAATCAGAATCGAGCCGCCAAGTGCCCCGACAAAGTGCTCGAGCGCCCACATGACGCCGGCGCCTGCGGCAGCACCCAGGCCACCGAGCAAAAGGCCAAAGAAACCGCCATGCAGGATAGATTTGACCTGAAGGCCACGCAGACGACGACGCAGCCACCACAGCGAACAGCCGACCAAGATCACGTAGTCGACGACATACGAAAGCGCGATTGCCGGCATACCGAAGCCCAGCACAACGCCAAACAGCAGAACCGAGCCGGCCTGGCCGATGGCGGAATACAGGCAATAGCGGCTATAGGGCTTCATATCGAGCAAGGCAGAGAAGCTCTTCTGCATCAACACGACCACGCCGTAGAGCGGCAGCGAGAACGCCAGGTAGACAAGGAACTCGGACACCAGCGCCACGCCGGACTCATCAAACTTGCCGGCACAGTAAATCATGTTGAGCGGACGCGCGAAGACAATCAGGTACAGCGCGAACGGAATCAGGAAGAACAGCATCTGGGCGACGCCACGCGAAATGCCCGTGCGAACGCTGTCGTAATCCTTCTCCTGTGCGTCGTGAGAGAGCTCGGTATAGAGCGCCGTCGAAAGCGAGGCGGCAATCAGCGCGTAGGGCAGCGTGTACCACAGGCGCGCATAGGCGATGACGGAAGGACCAGTCTCGGGCTGGACAACCAGCGCGGCAGCGTTGGTGATAGAAGTCGAGACAAACATGCACACCGTGGCGAGCAGTGTCGGGATACCGAGCGCAATCGTCTGGCGCAGTGCGGGGTCTTTAAAGTCGATATGGATATGGGGATGCACGCCGTGCTTGCCAAGCGCAGGGATCTGACATGCCATCTGAACAAAGACACCGAGGGTCGTACCGGCCGCAATCAAGATGATGCCGGCACGTTCGCCAAACTGTGCGGACACGGGCGCAAAACCCATAAAGCTCGCAATGACGATCACATTGTTGAGGACCGGAGCAAACGTCGACCAGAAGTAGTCGCGGTGTGCGTTGAGAACGCCCGAAAACACCGAGCCCAAACCATAAAACAGAATCTGGATGGCAAAGAAACGGAACATGAACGCAGCGGTATCCATGCTGCCGCCGTCACCCGAAAGGAACGATTGCGTCCAGATAAAGCCCGGGGCGAACACGGTCCCCAGCAACGAAATGCCACCCAGCACCAAAAGCAGAATGCCGAGCAGGTTGCCCACGTACTCGTTCGAGGCCTCGCGACCCTGCTCACGCCTCACGCCCATGTACACGGGCAAAAACGCCGTCACGAGCATGCCGCCCATCACGAGTTCGTAGAGCATATTGGGCAGGTTGTTGGCGACCTGATAGGAGGACGAGAGTAGCGACATGCCGATAGCGGCCGCCATTGCCCACGTGCGGATAAAACCGGTGACGCGAGACACGATGGTCAGGATGGTCATAAGCCCGGCGGAACGACCAACCGTGGAGTAGTCCGACGAGCCCATGTCGTCAGTGTCATCTCGCGACGAAGAAGCTTCGGACGAGGGTGTCTGAGGCGCAGATTCTTTTGCAAAATGAGCTCCGCGCTTCAATTCTTCCTGCGGCATCGCTCAGTCCTCTCTCGTAATCGCGGCAACCGTCGCCCCGCAAAATGCAATTAAATCATCGGGCGCAAGCTCGAGCTGATAACCACGCTTGCCTCCCGAAATAAAAATGGTATCCCAAAGGACGCATGTCTCATCAATGAGCGTTCGGTAGCGTTTTTTCATACCGACCGGGCTGCAGCCGCCGCGAACGTAGCCAGTCGCCGCAAGCAAATCCTTCACATGCATCATGGCCAAGGACTTCTCCCCCGCGGCACGCGCGGCGGACTTTAGATCGAGCTCGTCGGCAACAGGGATGCAGCACACGACATAGTCGTTGGACGGTGTTGCGCAGACCAAAGTCTTAAATCCTTGACCGGGCTCCTCGCCAAGCTGCTCCGAAATCGCGACCCCCAGGCCCACCGACTCATCACCATCGTCTTCGTACGTATGTAGAACATAGGAAATGCCGGCGCTTTCCAGCTCGCGCATCGCATTGGTTTTTGGCGTCTTTACAGCCTTTGCCATGACATATCCTTTCCCTCGCATTCGGACGCAAGGATTAAGTATATGTCCAATTCGACTACATACGTCACTTCGGCATAGCAAGCGCCATCGAATCACAAGGAGTCGATGGCGCCCATAAACTGAATCGCCTATTTATTGAGCATCAAGTTGAGCCTGGCGCTCCCGGTCACGTCTGAGCAACGGCGCCAAAAACTTGCCCGTATAACTCTGCGGACAGTTCGCAACCTGCTCCGGTGTACCCGAAACCACGACGGTTCCGCCGCCGTTACCGCCCTCGGGACCCATATCGATCAGGCGGTCGGCAACCTTGATGACATCAAGGTTGTGTTCAATCACCAGCACCGTGTTGCCCGCATCGACCAAGCGCTGCAGCACATCGAGCAGCTGGCGGACGTCCTCAAAATGAAGGCCAGTCGTCGGCTCGTCCAAAATATAGAACGTCTTGCCCGTCTGGCGTCGATGAAGCTCCTTGGCGAGCTTCACACGCTGCGCCTCGCCGCCCGAGAGCGTCGTGGCGGGCTGGCCCAGGCTCACGTATCCTAAGCCTACATCGTACAGCGTCTGGAGCTTGCGCTTAATCTGCGGGATATTCCCAAAGAAGGCCAGTGCCTCGGTGACGCTCATGTCGAGCACGTCCGAGATGGTCTTGCCACGGTAGGTGACCTCGAGTGTCTCGCGGTTGTAGCGTTTACCGCCGCAAACTTCGCAGGGAACGTAGATATCGGGAAGAAAGTGCATCTCGATCTTGATCTGTCCGTCGCCCTTGCACGCCTCACAGCGTCCGCCACTCACATTAAAGGAGAAACGACCCGGCGAGTAGCCGCGCGCCTTCGACTCCGGCGTACTCGCAAACAGCGCGCGAAGATCATCCCACAGGCCGATATAGGTAGCAGGGTTGGAACGCGGCGTGCGGCCAATCGGCGACTGGTCGATATCGATAACCTTATCGATACACTCAATGCCCTCGATTTTCTTATACGGACCCACAGGGCGCGTCGAGCGGTGAATGGCATTCGTAAGGGCAGGCGCAATGGTGTCGGTAACCAGGGAGCTCTTGCCCGATCCCGACACGCCGGTAACAACCGTAAGCGTACCAAACTCGATCTTGGCGGTAACGTTTTTGAGGTTGTTGGCTCGAGCGCCCGTAATTTTAAGGCAGCCGCGACCGGGCTTGCGCCGTTCATCAGGCACCCGGATCATTCGTTTGCCGGTCAGATAAGCGCCCGTCATCGACTCAGGACACGCCATGATATCGGCAGGCGTTCCCGCCGCGACTACGTGTCCGCCGTTGACACCGGCGCCGGGCCCCATGTCGATCACGTAGTCGGCGGCACGGATTGTATCCTCGTCGTGTTCGACGACGATAACGGTATTGCCGATATCGCGCAGGCGCTCGAGCGTCTTGATCAGGCGCTCGTTGTCACGCTGATGAAGACCGATCGAGGGCTCATCCAGAATATAGAGCACGCCCATGAGACCCGCGCCGATCTGCGTTGCCAGGCGAATACGCTGCGCCTCGCCACCAGAAAGCGTCGCCGAGGCACGATCGAGCGTCAGATAGTCGAGTCCAACATCGACCAGAAAACGCAAGCGCTCCAGGATTTCCTTGACGATGCGCCCGCCGATAAACTGTTGGCGCTCGGTGAGCTCCAGGCCCTCAAAAAACTCGAGCGACTCACGGCACGACAGGCAACAAACCTCGTAAATGGACTTGCCGCCCACGGTGACGGCGAGCATCTCAGGGCGCAAACGAGCGCCGTGGCAGCTCGAGCACGGTTCCTCGCGAATGTACTTCTCCAAGCGCGCCTTGGTGTTCTCGTTCGTCGTCTCGGTATAGCGTTCGTACAGAATGTTGCGAACGCCCGAAAACTTGGTATCCCACTGGCTGCGACGTCCGTCGAGCTTTTGGTAGTCGACCGAGATCTTCGTATCGCCCAGGCCATCCAAGAATGCACGACGCACGCGAGGGGGCAAGTCCTCCCACGGCGTATCGGTGCTCACCTTAAAGTGTTTGCAGACCGCAGCAAAAATCTGCGGATAGTAGTTCGAATTGCCGAACAGGCTACCAAAGACTCCGTCGGCAATGGACTTCGAGGGGTCCTCGATCAGCGCCTCGGCATCAACGGTTTTCTTAAAGCCCAGGCCGTCGCACTCAGGACATGCGCCATAGGGAGCGTTGAACGAAAAATCACGCGGCTGAAGATCGTCAATGGAGTGACCATGCTCCGGGCACGCCAAGGCCAACGAATACTCCAGCAGCTCGCCCTCGGTCCCCTCGGGAGCATCACGATTGGGCAGCATGTACACGTTTACATTGCCGTGAGCCAGCGCGGTCGCCTGCTCAACAGACTCGGCGATACGGCCCAGAGAGTTCTCACGGATCACGATGCGATCGACCACGACCTCGATATCGTGCTTGAACTTCTTGTCCAGATCGATCGGATCGTCGAGCGAGCGCACTTCACCGTCGACACGCACGCGGCTAAAGCCCTCGGCGCGAAGGTCCTCAAACAGTTTGGTGTACTCGCCTTTTCGCCCGCGCACCACCGGTGCCAGCACAAACGCGCGGCGGCCCTCCCCCGCCGCCAAGACCTTGTCGGCAACCTGGTCGGTCGTCTGACGCTCAATGACGCGGCCGCATTCGGGGCAGTGCGGGGTGCCCACACGGGCGAACAGCAGGCGCAGATAGTCATAAATCTCGGTTACGGTGCCAACCGTCGAGCGAGGGTTTTTAGACGTCGTCTTTTGGTCAATCGACACCGCCGGCGAAAGGCCGTCGATTGAATCCAAGTCGGGTTTGTCCATCTGGCCCAAGAACTGGCGCGCATAGCTCGAAAGGCTCTCAACGTATCGACGCTGGCCCTCGGCATAGATAGTGTCAAATGCCAGCGAACTCTTGCCCGAGCCAGAAAGACCGGTAATGACCACGAGTTGGTCACGCGGAATGGAAACATCGATATCACGGAGGTTGTGCTCACGAGCGCCGCGAATAACGATAGAAGAATCAGACATGGAAGCTCCTTGCCTCCTATTGCATCGAATCATACTGTCGATGAGTTTAGCGCACTCGACGCGCACAGATGTTCGTAATACAAGATTCGCAGACCTTTAGCTTTGCGTATCGGGCGCTTTGTTTCTCGAAATGCCGTGGAAAGGTTACAGTAATCTAATACTGAACTTAATTTGCCGTAACAGAGGAACGTCCATGACCGAAGATATCCCCCTTGAAATCACTTCGAGTGACATGGCCAATCTGCCCATATTCATCGCCATCCTTATCGTGGCCACCGTCGTCGTGCGCGTGTATTTTTCAATCAAACACAATGAAAAGCCACCCATTAAGCGCGGTGAGATAAGAAAACAAGCAAAAACCCTTATATCATCGCGTTTTAAGGACAGCGGGCAAACAGGTTACAAGTGAATAACCAAGCAAAAGGGACGTTATCGAAAGATAGCGTCCCTTTCTGCATACTACGCCGCAGCTTCAAAGAAGTTGTGGCGTTTTTTTATGCCCGCAGGAAAGGAGGCGCAGCCGGAATGTATTTCACAAAGGGCAAGCAGCGGGCATTTGAACTGCTCATGCAGCAGAAGCCGGGATTTGACCGCTATCAATCCGGTTGTGCCGGAGATGATGAAGATTGCGGCACTTGCCGTTTCTACCGCCCACAATGGAAATATGAGTTTTGCGTTTTCAAAAAGTGTCCCTATTGCCCCGGCAAAAGGACGCGGAAAACGCCCGCCAGCATGGACAAATAGACGGGCAAAAGCCCTTGTGCCATGCGGCTTTGCAGACGCGAAAACGGCAAAGGGCATATTGCAATACCAAAACCGCCGAAAACGGCTTTCTAATTGTCCACGCAGATCAAGAGAGGAAGTGAGGAAAAATGGCAGTTTTCAGAGTGGAGCGAAATACGGGATATACCGTTATGAGCAACCACCACTTGCGCAACAAGGAATTGTCCTTAAAGGCAAAGGGCTTGTTGTCGCAAATGCTGTCTTTGCCGGAGGATTGGGATTATACCCTTGCGGGCTTATCCCATATCAACCGGGAGAAGATCGACGCAATCCGCGAAGCGGTAAAGGAACTCGAAAAAGCCGGATATATCGTGCGCAGCCGGGAACGCGACGAAAAGGGACGCTTGCGGGGCGCGGATTACGTCATATACGAGCAGCCGCAGCCGCGAGAGCCGGAAGCAGCTACCAGCGGCGGACAGCCGCCTATATTGGATTTACCTACATTGGAAAATCCAACATTGGATAATCCAACGTTGGAAAAAC
>ENA-OQKQ01000571-OQKQ01000571.1-human-gut-metagenome-genome-assembly--contig:-NODE-571-length-11756-cov-3.038524_pt1 | contig 11756 bp, 14 predicted proteins | sample MGYA00242651_ERZ504803 | MGnify/ENA primary metagenome ERZ504803 (study PRJEB26092, sample SAMD00036380) | human gut metagenome | host: Homo sapiens | study: EMG produced TPA metagenomics assembly of...
CCTCTAAGATCGGCATTTTTTCCGGTACCGGGTCAGAAAGGAAATCCTGATAGACCAGCCTTACGCATCGGTCAATGACGGTCTTTTCAACCGGCTCCAGTCCGTTCTTTCCGCCTACTACCAGCTCACAAAGAGACAGGATGAAGTCCGATTTTAAGGAAAGCGGGTCATCATCGTCAGCGTAATCCAGGTTAATATCCATCGGATTGATATAATCGTGGCTGGTCGGGGAAATACGGATCACCTGTCCATGAAATGCCCGGACTAACGGATAATACTCCCCCTCCGGGTCACAGACGATAATGTCATCTTTCGTCACGATAAATGCATTTGCAATCTCTCGTTTTGCCGCAAACGACTTACCGGAACCTGGTGTACCAAGAATCAGTCCGTTCGGGTTCTTCAGTTTCTTCCTGTCTGCCATGATAAGGTTATTGGACAGGGCATTTAATCCATAATAAATAGATTCCCCAGCCATAAATAATTCCTGTGTGGTAAATGGGACAAAAATTGCCGTGGATGTCGTTGTCAGTGCCCGTTTGATCGGTACAAAATTCACCGCAAGCGGCAGGCAGCTCATCAGTCCCGTCTCCTGCTGGTAATCCAGCCGTTTCAATGCACAGTTATATTTCTGTGCGATACCGGCAGTCTGGAACACCACATTTTCCAGTTCCTGTCTGGTCGGTGCAGTATTTAAGAACAATGCTGTTACAAGGAACATTCGCTCATTTCTGGACTGTAGATCTTCCAGAAGCCTTTTTGCTTCCCCACCGTATGTATTTAAGTCCGAAGGGATAATGTCCATGTCATAGCCTGCCCGGACTGCTTTTTTCTGTTCCTCGATCTTCATACGGTTAATATCCGTCACCTTGCTTTTTACCAGCTTGATTGCCTTCATCTGGTCGATGGACTGGATATGGAAATTCACCATCAGGTTGCTGTCCATCTCCAAAAACTCTGCCAGCATCTTGTCGGTAAGTTCCGGTGCAAGGATCTGTAAATAGGAAACAGCTCCCATCGTGCCGCCCATCTCAAAATCTTTTCCACTCTTAAATACAAAACTGGTCGGTGCGACATAATCCTTGGTACTAAGCCCTGTCCGAAGCACATCATCATAAGAGAAATGGAACGGAACTTTGCTGTCCTGGTTAAAGGTTTCATACATGATCTGTAACCGTTCCTCCCCATTCAGCGGATAAGCAGATACCCCAAGAATCTTAAAATTGTTCAGAATATCCGACTCGATACGTTCCAGTTTTGGTCGTGCTTCCCGGATATTCTCCGCTTCAATCCCAAATGTGATATATTTGGTACGCATCAGCCCGTTATTTCCTTTTGCCAACTGATTATTAAGCATCTGGGCAAACTCCATACGCAGGTCATCAAATTCATCTTCCTGCGGATTGATATGGATGACTTTCTCATACTCTGCCATGTTGCTGTGCTGGTTGATAAAGGACAGCTGAAAATGAATTGTGCTGTCAAAGTAATTCAGGAAATCACACCAGTTTTCAAAGATGGCGTTCTTATCTTCATTCTGTGCCAGCTGATAGTTGATGTCATAAAAACGGATCGTCTTGGAATAAAACTTGTCCTGCACCCGGCAGATACCGTCCCTTCCCATCTCATGGTATGGAATCGACTGCTGTGCAGTGATCCTCTTATCTCTGGCACTATCCGGTGTTTTCTTTCCTGTCCCACTGCCTTTCGTTCCGGAAACCACTTTTCCTGCCGGACGCTGCCCCGACGGTGCTGCGACAGGTCTGCTCTTTTTCTTTTTTGCGTTTTTCTTTGCGTCACGCACTGCCTGCTTTTCTGCTCTGGCTGCCAGCTTTGCTTCCCTTTTTGCATTTTTCTTATCCGCTTTTTCATGTTCCTTATGCAGTTTTTCTTCATATTTCTGTGCCCTTTTGAGGGCTTTCTTTTCCCTGCGTGTCAGTTTCCGGTTCGGTCTGCGGACACCTCTTTGCCGTTCCAGTGCTTCATACCCTGTCACCATAGGCTCATCATGCAGTCTGCCGCTTACTGGTTTTCTTTTCATTGCGGGGTCTGGAAGTTCTTCTTCTCCATCCTCCTCATCCAGCCAGTAATCATCCGGATATAATTCGTCTAAGCTCTGTGGCGGCTGTCTATCGTTTTTCTTTTTAACACCCTTCGTTCCCCCTTTCTTCTTTTTGACCACGGTATACTTTTTCTCGTACATATTTTCCATCTGGTACTTGCGTACCGGAGGACGGATAAATTTTACGGTGATCATATTTTTTAAGACCTTTTCTAACGGGAGTCCATCCTTCTCATACATGGCAAACAAAAATGCCGGAAGCATCAGAAGGCACATCCCGGTCGCTGCGTTACTGGAACCAATAATTCCCCTGCTTAAGAAATAAAACGGAAGCCCTACCGCCGCCGCAATCCCAAAGCAGATCAGCTGCCGTTTCGTCAGATTGAAAATGATCTTATTCTTGACCTTGGTTAAGTCTTTAGGCACAGATACAAATGCCATTGCCAGTTCCTCCTTTCTTAATGGGCGTTAAAGATACTGCGGGCGAAGTTTCCTGTTTTCATCAGACTGAAACACAGGATCACCGTGTATGCCATCACGCCGAACAATGCAGAATGTATGTTATCTGACATCTGGATGTTTGCGACCAGGACCGCATAGATTCCCACGCAGACCATCATAAAAAATCCCTGGAATGCCAGTGCAAACAATCCACGAAGATAGTTGTTCCCGATCTGCCCCCATTCCCGGTTGGACATGGTTGCGAACGGGATCGCTCCAACGGACGAATAGAGATAAATCTCAATCATACGTCCATACAAAATCACTGTAATAAAGACTGAGATAATCTTCATACACAGGCTTACAAGCATCGTTTCCAGTGCCAGTATGACAAGTTCACCGATCTCCATAGATTCCATCGCCGTCTCCATCGTGGAGATCATCGTATCTATATTGATCGCTGTATCAGAACTGATAACCCCAGCTGCCCGGCTGACTACGGACTGCCCGACATCAAATACCGCCATCGTGATCGTAAAGGTATGGCTGACGATCCAGACTGCCACCCACATCTTGAAAAAGTATTTAAAGAACATCCAGGTGTCGATGTCGTGCATGTTGTTCTTTTCCGTCAACATGGAGATCAGCTCATAACAAAGTACAAATGTGATAATCATACCGGCAATCGGTACAATGACCGACTCGGAAAGATTCTGTATCATGCTGTAAATGCTGCCATTCCAGCCCTGCGGTGTCTGCCCAACCTGAGCAGCAATCTGACCGGTCTTTTCATTGACATCGGTATACATTGTTGTCAGGTTGGAACTTACCATGCCTGTCAGAAGATTCCTCATCCATTCTTCAATCGCTTCAAATATCCGATCCATGAGTCATCTCCCTCCTGCTTCTCTCAGCTGAACAATCCGGACAGTAACGGTACCAGCTGGGTGCCAATCAGAACGACACCGCCTCCTGCCATCAGCTGCTTGATCCCCTGGGACTTTGCACCTGGGTTGTCGTTTCCATATCCTTCTAACAGGTTAATAACACCCCATACTGCAAGTCCGGCTCCAATCGCCACCACAAGTGTCTGCAAAATATTGATTGCCTGATTAAAAAACGCCATATTCGTTGTCTCCTTTCAAATCTCTGTATTTCTCTGGTTTCTATCTTTAAGAAGTCTTTTCCGGCTCTGCCCTTACGGGTGGCCTTTCATGATCTCTCAAATCCATCACCTCCCAAAAGGGCAAAGAAAAAAGAGCTATGTGTCCGAATCTTTCACATGCTCTGCTTCCTTGTTTTCTGTATTTAATTCTCCTGCCAGACTCTCTTCCGAAAACTCATACAGGTCAAATTCCTGTGTCCTCGTCAGTTTCACTTCCATCCGATGCCGCATATACGCTTCCACATCAAACTCATTTTTCTTATCGTAGTCTGACAGCTCCTTATACCGTTTGTGTTTGGTGATATCGAACTTGTCACTGAAAAATGGTCTTACACCTCGAAGCTGCAAGATACATTTGCTGCCATCCATGACCGCAAGTTCGTCCCGGCTCATCAATTCCTTTCCTGTTTTTTGATAGTTCATCCCGTAAGAACGGCTCTGTCCACGGGTGTCCGAAGTGTTATATAAATCAATCGTTTCTTTTCCCAGCGTCTCGGAAATCTCCTTTAAGGTCGAACTTTCCTTACCGCCAAGGAATAACATCGTGTCGCAGTTACCTAAGATTGTCTCAGCTGCATCTTTGTAGATCGTCTTTAACTGGGACTGCGACTGGAGGATAATGGATGCAGAGATTTCCCTGCTACGGATGGTGGCGATCAGCTTGTCAAACTTTGGAATCTGACCGATATTTGCGAACTCGTCACAGAGGATTCTGACATGATATGGCAATCTTCCATGATGTACATCGTCCGCTCTGTCACATAACAGGTTGAATAACTGGCTGTACATCATCGCCACAACAAAGTTAAAGGTATCATCCGTATCAGAAATGATAATAAACAGTGCTGTCCTCTGGTCACCTACCATATCCAGTTCCATCTCATCATAGCTCATGATCTCACGAAGCTCTGCAATGTCAAACGGTGCAAGCCTTGCACCACAGGAAATCAAAATACTCTTTGCTGTTTTTCCTGCCGCCAGTTTATATTTCTTATACTGACGCACTGCAAAATGCTCCGGTTCTTCCTTTTCCAGTTCCTCAAACAGCATATCTACTGCATTTTTAAATGTCTCATCATCTTCCCTTGTTTCCGAAGCGTTGATAAACTCAAGCAGGGTCGCAAAGTTCTGTTCTTCTTCCGGTGCTTCATACCAGATATAGCCGATCAGGGCACAGTACAGAAGCCTCTCTGCTTTCGTCCAGAAATCCTCACTGGACTTCTCGCCTTCCCCTTTCGTGTTCACCATGATCGTATTTACCAGTTTCAAAATATCCTTTTCCGAATGGATATAGTGGAAGGGGTTATAGTGCATACTCTTGGAAAAATTGATCGTATTCAATACTTTCACTTTATATCCATGCCGTACCAGCATCTTTCCGCACTCAATGATGATCGTCCCTTTCGGGTCCGTGACCACATAACTGATGTATTTTCCCATCTGCATCAAGTTGGGTTTTACATAAAAACGTGTCTTTCCTGAGCCAGATCCGCCAATCACGATCACGTTCTTGTTCCTCGCAAATTTCGGATTCTTTGGTCTGCCATTCATGGTCAGCCGTTCCGTCATGGTCAGCAGGATATTGTTCTCAAATACCGGGTCGATAAAGGGTGCAATGTCTTTTGCCGTCCCCCATCTTGCCGAACCATACTCCACTCCCTGCCGGAACTTTTTGGCATTTTTTCCTTTCATGTAGACCATGAGCTTCACTGCCACGGCTCCAGTAATCCCAACCAGCAATTCATTTTTATGCATACTTGGGAGAATCCTGCTAAATGCCATCTGGAAATTTAAGACCAGTACCATCAGTCTTTCTATCATGGAATCACCTACACAGTATTGATATAACCATGCCAGCTTATTTCCCACATAAAAGATCACGATATACGGAAGATTCATCAGAACAATCCGAAGCAGCTTATGTACATCCACCGGCGGTAACCTCTCCAGGTATCCTTTTCCTACACCAAGCAATTTCTGTAATCTGCTCATAATGACGGCTCCTTCTCCTTTCCTTTTGTTTTCTCCAGTTCTCTGTGCTTTGCAAGCGATTTGGTGATTGCCTGCTGTAACTTCTTCCTCACAGATGGTTTTTTGTCCTTATTCAACGTCTGTCCTGTATATTCCTTAAAAGCGGCAGTCATCACATCGGCATCTCTTGCCTTAAAGAACACATAATATCTTGGCGGGTCAGCAGTCACATCTTTTTTCAGACTGAAATCAATGCTGTACTTTTTTGCTACCCGTTCAAAAGACTTGATGTTTCCATCTGTGATCTCAATGTTGGACAGCTGTACATTCTGCTTCATCAGCTTATCAAGACTCTGTTTTCCCTTATAGGTCTTATCCTCCTTTTCCTTCTGGGGCTGTTTCTGTCCCTGCTGTTTTTTCTCCTGCTCCATCTTTGCAAGAGCCTTTACCATGGCAGCTTTCAGCAGGTTGGCAGTGACCTTGCCGCAGCGGATACAAAGTGAGACTGTTTTCTCATTCACTTCATCCTGCAATCACACCACGCCCTTTCTTCTTTCACTGCTGTCTTATCCTCATTTATCACATTGCTGCTCCTTTCCTCTCTTTTCTGCCAGTTTCATATATTCTTTTTCTGATTCCGCCCCCACTTTGATACAGCACCAAAGGACAAATCCATATACCAGAAATACTGCAGCCGCAGCAACGATCAATACTGTTTTTGTCATCTTCTTTTCTCCCTTCACATCTCTTGAAATTTTTCAAAAGGGCATCTATGAATCCTGTGTCCATAAATGCCCTCATCCATTACTGAAAAATCCTATAATCTCTTATTTTTTCTTTTTGCGAAGAATCACTGTGCCACCAAGACCAGCCATTCCAGCCCCTGCAAGCAGAATCCAGAACAGAATCGGAGTATTATCTCCTGTCTTTGGTGAAGTCGATTTCTTTGTTTCTTCTGTGGTTTTCGTCTCCGGCGTTGGTGTGGTTTCTGGTGTTTCCGTCGGTGTCTCTGTTGGAGTTTCCTCCGGTTTCGCCTCATCCTTCATCACAACCTTCTGGATTTCTCCAGTATCTTTGACCGTAAACTTCACATCTTCTGCAACCAGATAACCGTCTGGTGCAGTTTCTTCACGGAGGGTATATTTCCCGATTGGAAGCATCTCAATGTAGTGTGGTTTTTTCTCAGATGTCCAGCTTTCTACGGTCTTTCCATCTTTATCAAGGATCGTCAGTTTCGCTCCTGGCAGCTCCTTACCGGAAATATCGGTCTTGGAAATCTGCACTTTTGTCACATCATCCTTCATTTCCACTTTCTGTACTTCACTGGTATCTTCCACCGTAAAAGTGATGCTCTCTGCTGTCACATAACCGTCCGCAGGAAGTGTTTCTGTCATGGTGTACTTCTTGCCAGCGGTCAGTTCTTTGATGATATGTGCTTCTTTACCGGAAGTCCATTCATCCACAGTGTTTTGGTGTGCATCCCGTCAAGTAGACAATTAAAAAAATATAAAATTTTTGTGTTGTCCGGTTGGATATCGGGCAACATTTTTATGCCGCCAATCGTTGCTTTTCATGAAATTCCATTGGTGTTAAGACTCCAAGTCCTCTCTGTGGCCGGTCGTTTGTATAGTAATCTATATATTCTGTGATTGCCTTCTCTAATTCTTCTCTGCTCTCAAATTTCTTCCCATAATACATTTCCCGTTTCAAGATCCCCCAAAAGCCTTCCATTACTCCGTTATCTGTACAGTGTGCTACCCTCGACATACTCTGTACCATTCCTGCTTCTTCCAATTTCTGATGAAATCTTCGGGAGGTATACTGATATCCTCTGTCACTGTGAAAAATAGGATGGGCTCCTGGATTTGCCTTTACTGCTTTATCAAAAGTTTCAAATACCAGCGCATTATTATTACTATCCCCAATAACATATGCAACAGGCCGTCTATCACATAAGTCTAATATAGCGCTTAAATATACTTTATGCACACTGTCTAAGGTATTTCCATACTTGAATTCCGTTACATCGGTAACCCATTTCTCATTAAGGTGTTCCGCCTTAAATTCTCTATTAAGAATGTTTTCTGCAATAAATGCTGGGTTGTTTGATGCTCTGGTACAGCCATTATACCGGCTCTTTAAGTTGGACCGGATCTGTTTTTTTCTGCAAATACGGAGGATCCTCTTATCATTTACCTGAATATCTTCATCGTGCCGCAGCTTGTCATTTAACCTTCTATATCCCATATCTGGATGTTTTTCATGTAATCGTTCCAGCTTCTCTGCCAATTCCTCGTTAAATCTCTCATTCGGTGTCTCTGCATGATGGAGCCATTTGTAGTAGGATGACCTGGCGATCCCTCCTATTTCACATAATAACAGGATTGGATAGTTATATTTTTCGTGTTCGTTCTTGATTGCCCGATAGATATGTTCCTGGCGTATCAGGCTCAGACTCCCCTCCTCTCTATCTCTTCTAATTTTTTTAAGAAAGATATCTCTATTTCTGCCCGTCTTTTTTCCGCACGCAGAAGTCTTACTTCTGCCCGCAGTTTTTCTACTTCCGTCATTTCCTCTGGGGATTTTCTCTTTCCCCGCTTATCCTGCAGCCCATCCACCCCGTTTTCTTCATATCTTATAGTATAACTTCTGGCCTGCTGATAAGAAATGTGAAATTTTTTTGCTGTTTCCGAATAGTTATGAGAATGTTTTATGCAATATTGAACGATCTCGACACGTTCTTCAAATGTAGTTTTTCTGCCTTTAGTCATGATTGGTCTGCCTCCTGTTTCCTTATCATGACTATTATACTTCATAATCCATCTTCTGAGTATCTGTGCATCTGAAATTTTGTGCCGGGCACAGATATCCCGGAGAGAACCTTTTCCAGAAAGGTAATCGAAAACAGCGGCTTCTTTTTGGGCAGGAGTTCGATAGGTATGACCTTTTCGAAAAAAAGCTTCCGGTCCAATTGCTTTATAATTTCTAAGCCATTTATCAACGGTCGTATAATAAACTCCTATTTTTGACGCAACAGAACTGATAGATTCTTTCTTCTGAAGAATTTTTTTTCATCCATTGTATTTTTTCTTCTGGAGAAATCTTATCCATAAAAAATGCCCCCTTTCAGATAAACAGTTTTATTTTTTTCAACTGTCTACCTAAAAGGGAGCATACCATATCCCCTATATCTGTGACTTTAGTCGCAGCGGTTTGAATGCTCGCTTATGCGCTCGCATCCAAACCTTGCTCCGAGGCCACAAATATGATTTATTTATCTTCCAACGGGCTGACCTTGGCTGGATTTGGGGAATCAAATCAAAGGAAGGAGGATTTGAAGAGGAAATGGAGGGAGACAGATGGTTTTCGTCTGTTTAGCCCCCCAAATTACTAGAGCATTTTTCAAGAACACTCTAGTTACTCTGATAATCCAAAGAGTTTTAAATCTTCTTCCACACTTCCAATCCCAGCGATACCAAAGTTATCCACTAATACCTTCGTAACATTTGGGGATAAGAACGCAGGGAGTGTCGGTCCGAGGTGGATATTTTTTACTCCAAGGTAGAGAAGGGCAAGTAAAACGATGACTGCCTTTTGCTCATACCAGGAAATATTGTAGATGATTGGAAGTTCATTAATATCCTCAAGTCCAAATACTTCTTTTAATTTGAGGGCAATAACGGCGAGGGAGTAGGAGTCGTTGCACTGTCCGGCATCAAGTACTCGTGGAATACCGCCAATATCACCTAAATTCAACTTATTGTATTTGTATTTTGCACAGCCTGCGGTGAGAATTACCGTATCTTTTGGTAATGCTTTTGCAAAATCTGTGTAGTAGTTTCGTGATTTCATGCGGCCGTCACAGCCTGCCATAACGACAAACTTCCTAATTGCACCGGATTTTACAGCGGTAACAATATCATCGGCAAGGGCAAGTACCTGATTATGGGCAAATCCGCCTATAATTTCTCCACGTTCGATTTCTTCTGGTGGTGCACAGTGTTTTGCCTGCTCAATAATTGCGGAGAAGTCTTTTTCTTCCCCAATTTCACCAGAAATGTGTTTACAACCTGGATAACCGGCTGCTCCGGTTGTGTATAATCTGTCTTTGTAGCTGCCCTTTGGTGGAACGATGCAGTTTGTTGTCATGAGAATCGGGCCATGGAAGCTTTCAAATTCCTCTTTCTGTTTCCACCATGCATTTCCGTAGTTGCCAACGAAGTTTGGATATTTTTTGAAAGCGGGATAATAGTGTGCAGGAAGCATTTCAGAATGAGTGTATACATCCACACCGCTTCCTTGTGTCTGTTTGAGCAACATTTCAAGGTCACGAAGGTCATGACCGGAAACAAGGATGCCCGGACGGGTGCCAACACCGATGTTTACCTTTGTGATTTCTGGATTTCCGTAGGTGGAAGTATTGGCATTGTCAAGGAGAGCCATACCGTCCACACCGTATTTACCAGTTTCTAAAGTAAGAGCGATTAAATCATCAGCAGATAAACTGTCATCGAGAGTTGCGGCAAGGGCACGCTGCATAAACGCATCAATTTCCTCATTATCCTGTAAAAGACATTTGCATGCTTGGAGTAAGCGGAAAGTCCTTTTAATCCGTAAGTAATCAGTTCACGAAGACTTCGGATGTCCTCATTTTCTGTAGAAAGAACGCCGACAGCTGCAGCTTTTGTATCAAATTCCTCCACGGAGCCGTTCCAGAGAGCTGCTTCTGGGAGTGCATCTTTATTTGTTAGTTTAGAAAGGAGCAAATCTTTTTCGGAAAGTGTTTCCTGAATCCGGGCGATAATTGCTTCTTTGCTAAAGTTGGCATTGGTGATTGTAGTAAATAAATTCAGTGTAATCATGTGATTGACTGCTGGCTGAATCGCTACTCCTTCCTGTCTTAAAGTAGTAGTTACCGCAGAAATTCCTTTTGTAGCATAGACCAATAAATCCTGCATGGCAGCGACATCGGGCTGTTTTCCACAGACTCCAACACGAGTACATCCACTGCATCCGGCAGTTTCCTGACACTGATAACAAAACATTTGGTTTTCCATAAAATTTAATCTCCTTTTTCTTCTATAAAATTCCTTTATGAAGGAAATACAACAGTGAGAAGCCACTTAAAGTCTTCTTTTGCGTAAACAGAATGAGGTTTTTTCGCTGGCATAACGAGGGTATCCCCTGCCTGTAAAATATATTCTTTGCCATCAACAGTGAACTGACCGGTTCCTTCAAGAACGAGAACCATTGCATCACCAGTAGAATCATGTGTAGCGATTTCTTCATCTTTGGAAAATGCGAAAAGTGTCACACTTACATGGTCATTCTGTGCTAATGTTTTGCTGACAATCTGTCCTTTATCGGCAGAAACCTGGTCAGCAAGATGTAAAACTTCTTCATGTGAAATATTTTTGATATAAGCCATTGTTATCCTCCTTTAATTGACTTTCTATACGCAGTATAATATAGTTGATTTAATAAATATGTTGTTTTGACAACAAACGGGGAGAAAATTATGGATTTTTATAAATTATCAAAAACAGTGCTTTTCCATGGGGCAACGCCGGAAGAAACAGAGCAGATGCTGGTGATCGCGTGGGCAAGCTGGAATGAATCGAAATATCCAGAGCTGCGCTGGCTACATCATATACCGAATGGAGGAAACCGCGGGATAAGCGAGGCGATCCGGTTCAAACAGTCGGGAGTTCGACCGGGCGTGTCAGACCTGCACCTGCCATATCCGCACGGAAAATACTGCGGGCTGTGGATCGAAATGAAATACGGGTCTGGCAGATTGCAGAAAGAGCAGGAAGAGTTCCTACAGGCAATGGAACAGGCGGGCCATTTTGTTGCAACATGCTACACCTGGCACGATGCGATAGACGTGCTGGAACGATACATAGAATTAATGCCGAATGCGGAAATGCATATGAAAAATAATGCGGAATGGGAAAACGGGTCGGAAAAAATATGGAGGAAGCGCACGAAAAAAGAAAACGAATGGGATCTGTACAGAGAGTGAAAACGGTGTCAGATTCTGACACAAAAAGTGGAGGAGGATTCGAAAAATGAGAGTAATTGCAGTGATGTCACCGAAGGGCGGCGTAGGAAAAA
>ENA-OQKQ01000576-OQKQ01000576.1-human-gut-metagenome-genome-assembly--contig:-NODE-576-length-11710-cov-4.958301_pt1 | contig 11710 bp, 10 predicted proteins | sample MGYA00242651_ERZ504803 | MGnify/ENA primary metagenome ERZ504803 (study PRJEB26092, sample SAMD00036380) | human gut metagenome | host: Homo sapiens | study: EMG produced TPA metagenomics assembly of...
TCTTGCAGGCACATTGGCTTGCAAGACTTTTTTATAATCATTACTTCGTTCCGAAGTAGAGGAAGAGCATTCCGAGTAATACCAGGAGCAGATCTACGAACTTCGCCTTGAGATTCTTCTCGTGGAAGATGGCTGCACCGAAGAGGAAGCTGACGATGACCGAACCGCGGCGAATCATGCTCACGATACTGATCATGGCGCCAGGCAAACTTAGAGCGTAGAAATAAACGAAGTCGGCTGCCGAAAGGAAGATACTGATGAAGATGATACTCCAGTGCCAGTGGAATGGGGTAGAATTCTTCTTGGTAGGCCACCATATCATCAGCAGCATGGCTCCCATGAGGAAACACTGGTAGATGTTGTACCAACTCTGCACAATCATTCTGTCTAATCCTACACCACCATTCTCTGGTGGAGCCATCAGATACTTGTCGTAGAGGCCGCTTATTGCACCGAGCACGGCAGCCAGCACGATGAAGTAAATCCATTTGTTGTGCTTGAAGTCGATACCCTCTTTCTTGCCGCTGCGCGAAAGCATGGCAAAGGAGATGATGGCAAGTATGACACCAATCCACTGATACAGATTCAGAACCTCGCCATAAACCAGCAGGGCGCCTACGAGTGTCATTACTGGTCGGGTGGCGTTGATAGGTCCCACGATGGTGAGCGGCAGGTGTTTCATGCCGAAATAACCGAAGATCCAGCTGCTCAATACGATGAAACTCTTGAGCACGATGTACTTGTGAACTTCCCATCCGCCTTCTGCTACATGAAACATCGTTCCATCCAGCGAATTTCCTGTATAGCTCATCACGATGAACGGCAGGAAGATGAGCGATGAGAAGAGCGTGTTCAGAAAGAGCACGGGAATCACTGCGTTACCTGAAAGCGCCTTCTTCTTGAAGGCATCATAAAATCCCAGCAGCGCTGCTGAGAGAAATGCTAATACTAACCACATTTTTATGAATGTTAAATGTTGAATGTTGAATGAGGCTCGCGCCCTTGTGTTTCTAATCATTTAATCTTTTAAATCATACCCTACCTCTTCCAGGAACAATGCGTTACCCGGCATGCTTTCGCCTGCATCGCTGCGGCTTCCGTTGTGCAGGATATTGAGAAACTGTTCCATCGTAATCTTTTCTCTGCCTACATCGATGAGCGTTCCCACTACGGCTCTCACCATGTTTCTCAGGAAACGGTTGGCGGTAATCTCGAAATACCAGGTGGTAGGAGAGGTCTGTATCCATCGGGCGGCTGTTACGTGGCAGATGGTGGTCTTGTTGTCGCCACCCGCCTTGCAGAACGCTGCATAGTCTTCGTGATGCAGAAAATGCTGAGCCGCCTCGTTCATCTTCTCGAAATTCAGGGGATAGTTTATCTGCAGTGAATAATGGCGCTCAAACGGATCTTTCTGCGTATGTATATAATAATGGTATGTGCGCGAGATGGCAGAGAAACGGGCATGCATCTCTGGGGCTACCTCCCTTACTTCGTATACGGCGATGTCGCGGGGCAGGATGCGGTTCAGGCGGTATACCAGCTGGTCGGGTTCCATCGGAATCCTGTCGGTATCGAAGTGGGCTGTCATGTGTCGGGCATGTACGCCGGTATCGGTTCTTCCTGCTCCCACCACCTCCATTTCCTTTCTCAGAAGTATGGAGAGGGCGCGCTGCAACTCCTGCTGCACCGAATTGGCATTGGGCTGAATCTGCCAACCGTGGTAGTTGGTGCCGTCGTAACCGAAGAATATGAAATATCTCATGATGATCTTTGAATTTTTTTGTTTTTGCTATGAACTTTGAGCTTTGATTTGTTCTACGTTCTTTGCTTAATTCGGGTGCAAAGTTACTAAAAAAACGTGAAATATGGTATAATAATACAGATTTTTTTCAAAAATGGTACAATCTTGAAAGAAAAGTTCATTTTTATTTTGCAAATTGACAATAATTGTGTACTTTTGCCAACGTTTTTGATATTATAGATTATGGCACAGAATATATTCAAGGGTTTAGGTGTTGCCCTTATTACTCCTTTTAACACCGATGGCTCGGTTGATTATCAGTCGCTCAAGCGATTGGTAGAGTTTCAAATTGACAATGGTGCAGACTTCCTTTGCATCCTTGCCACAACTGGTGAGGCTCCATGTCTTACACAGGAAGAGAAAGATAAAATCACAGAATTGGTGAAAGATGTGAACAAGGGTCGCATCAAGATATTGAAATATTGTGGCGGTAATAATACTGCTGCTGTCGTTGAAGAAATCAAGAACACCGACTGGAGTGGCATCGATGGTATCCTCAGTATCTGTCCTTACTACAACAAACCTTCTCAGGAAGGTCTCTATCAGCACTTCAAGGCCATCGCCCAGGTTAGTCCGCTGCCTATCGTGCTCTACAATGTTCCTGGCAGAACCGGTATCAACATGAAGCCTGAAACAACCTGCCGTATCGCCCGCGACTTCCCTAATGTGGTAGCCGTGAAGGAGGCTAGTGGCAGCCTGGAGCAGGTAGATGAGATTATCAAGAACAAGCCTGATAATTTTGATGTTATCAGCGGCGATGATGCGCTTACCTTCTCAATGATTGCCAGTGGTGCTGCCGGCGTTATCTCTGTTATCGGCAATGCCCTGCCTAAGGCTTTTAGCCGTATGATCCGTCTCGAGTTCCGTGGCGAATATGAGCCAGCCCGTAAGATTCATCATTCTTTCACTGAACTCTACAGTCTGCTCTTTGTTGACGGTAACCCTGCCGGCGTAAAGGCGCTCCTCAATGATATGGGTTTCATCGAGAACGAGCTCCGTCTTCCTCTGGTTCCTACCCGTATCGCAACCAAGCAGAAGATGAGCGACATTCTGAAGACTTTGAATATCTAAAATAGTGATTAGTTATTAATCATTTAGTACCATGGTAGATGATAGAAGAATCATACACGAGATAACACCGCTGATGGGTAAGGATGTGCTCTATATTGCAGACCGACACAAAAAGGAGTTTACTTATCCTATCCATAACCATTCGGTGTACGAGTTGAACTTTGTAGAGAATGCAAAGGGAGTAAGAAGAATCGTTGGAGATTCGCAGGAGGTGATAGGCGATTATGATCTCTGTCTCATCACATCGCCCGATCTGGAGCATGTATGGGAGCAGAACGAATGCCACAGCGATGACATCCGTGAGATTACCGTCCAGTTTGATTTCTCCATGAGTGATGAAACGCTCTTCGGAAGAAATCCCTACGCCAGCATTACCCGTATGATGCAGGAAGCGAAGAAGGGACTCTCATTCCCGTTGCAGGCAATCATGAAGGTATACGGAATGCTCGATACTTTAAGTTCTGTAAAAGACGGTTTCTATGCCGTACAGCAGTTCCTGACCATTCTCTACGAACTGTCACGCTGCGAAAATGCCCGCACCCTGGCTTCCAGCAGTTATGCCAAGGTAACGGTAGAAGACGATAGCCGGCGCATCCTGAAGGTGAAGAATTTCATCTCCAAGAACTATATGGATGAACTCCGTCTGCCGGAGCTTGCCTCGCTGGCAGGCATGAGCAGCAGTGCGTTCAGCCGTTTCTTCAAGCTCCATACCGGCAGAAATATCTCTGAGTATATCATCGACCTGCGTCTGGGTTATGCTGCCCGCATGTTGGTAGATACCGCCAAGAGTATTAGCGAGATAGGTTTTGATTGCGGATTCAACAATCTCAGCAACTTCAACCGCATCTTCAAGAAAAAGAAAGGATGCTCGCCAAGCGAGTTCCGGGAAAGCTATCATAAGACAAGAATCATTGTATAATACAGCCAACGTAATCGTTTAAGTGAAATTATCAAAAATATTTCGCTTAAACGATTCTTTTTTCCGATATTTGTTGTATCTTTGCGCTACAATTTGAAATGTATAAATAAACATTTAAAAACTACGATAACGAATTATGAAGCAATTTATGGATGAAAACTTCCTGCTCGACACTAAGACTGCACAGGATCTTTTCCACAATCATGCGGCTAAAATGCCAATTATCGATTATCACTGCCACCTCATCCCTGAGATGGTAGCCAATGATCACAAGTTTAAGAGTATTACAGAACTTTGGCTCGGCGGCGACCACTACAAGTGGCGTGCTATGCGTACCAATGGTGTAGATGAGCGCTTCTGCACAGGTACTGATACTAGCGACTGGGAGAAGTTCGAGAAGTGGGCTGAAACAGTGCCTTATACATTCCGTAACCCTCTCTATCACTGGACTCACCTGGAGCTCAAGACTGCTTTCGGTATCAATAAGCAGCTCAGCCCTAAGACAGCCCGTGAAATCTACGATGAGTGTAACGAGAAGTTGCAGTTGCCAGAATTCAGCGCTCGTGGCTTGATGCGTCACTATAACGTAGAGTGTGTTTGTACAACAGACGACCCAATCGATGACCTGCGTTACCACAAGCAGACACGTGAGAGCGGTTTCGAAATCAAGATGATTCCTGCTTGGCGTCCTGACAAGGCTATGAACATCGAGAAGCCAGATTTCGCTGACTATATGAACAGGCTCGGTGAGGTAGCAGGTGTTAACCTCGTTACATTCCAGGATATGGTTGATGCTTTGCAGAAGCGTCACGACTTCTTTACTGAGAACGGCTGTAAGTTGAGCGACCACGGTATCGAGGAGTTCTACGATGAGCCATACACAGATTCTCAGATTGAGACTATCTTCGCTAAGGCTATGCGTGGACAGCAGCTTTCTGCTCTCGAGATTCGTCAGTACAAGCATGCATTCCTGAAAGTCTGCGCTGAGATGGATCACGCTGCAGATTGGACACAGCAGTTCCACTATGGAGCTATCCGTGACAACAATACATTGATGTACAACAAGCTCGGTGCTGATACCGGTTTCGACTCTATCGGTGAGTTTACTACCGCTAAGGCTATGAGCAGCTTCCTCAATGAATTGAATATGGAAGGCAAGTTGACACGTACTATCCTTTATACTTTGAACCCATGCGCCAACGAGGTTATTGCTACTATGCTCGGTAACTTCCAGGATGGTTCTTGCCCAGGCAAGATTCAGTTCGGTTCTGGCTGGTGGTTCAACGATCAGCTCGATGGTATGACCCGCCAGATGAACGCACTCTCTGTATTGGGTCTCCTGAGCCGTTTCGTAGGTATGTTGACCGACTCACGTTCATTCCTCAGCTATCCACGTCACGAGTACTTCCGTCGTTTGCTCTGCAACCTCCTCGGCAATGATGTAGAGAAGGGCTTGCTTCCTAACGACATGGAGAGCCTCTCTCGCATGGTAGAGGATATCTCTTACAACAATGCTCGCAACTACTTCAAGTTCTATTAATCCATAGAACTGAAGCAATTTATACTAAGACAAATCCCTTCACGGCATCCCGGTGGTGTTGTGGAGGGATTTGATGTTTTGTCGTGAAACCAATACTTTAAACTTATGGGGGTAATAGACAGAATACTAGGTTTTTACGAAGATATCAGAGAGTTCAATTCTTCTAATATCAAAGACTTTCGGGGCAGACTCAAGTCTTGGATCAAGATGGGTATGCTTGCCGGTCGCATCTTCTATCTCAAGGATATGTGGGCCAGGGATGTGGCTGCCTTGACTTTTGCCTCCTTCATGGCTATGATACCTTTCATGGCTATGATGTTTGTCATAGCCCGTGGTTTCGGCTATGCCTCTCTGCTCGAATCCTGGCTCTCTACCACCTTCGAGGCACAGCCTGTTGTGGCGCAGACCATCGTTAACTTCGTTCACAATTATATCGAGAATACGCAGAGCAACTACATCATCGGTACGGGTATCGTGATGTTTCTCTATACCATCGTTTCGCTGATGCAGAAGATAGAGCTTACCTTCGATGACATCTGGCATACGGGCGAGCGTTCGTGGAAACAGATTGTTACTGAATATCCTACCATTCTGTTTGGTCTGGGACTGCTGATACTCTTTGCTTCGAGCATCAATGTATGGACGGTGAATATGGTGGATAATGTAGACAGAATAGCAGATATCGGGGATAGCATTCCTTCGTTCATCCTTCATCTGGCGGCTTTTGTTCCGATGTTCCTGTTCTTCGTGTTCTGCTATTATGTCATCCCGAATACCTATATCCGGGTTCGCAGTACCCTGGTTCCATCGTTCCTGGCGGGTGTCTGCATGACGGCACTTCAGTATGGATATATCTATCTGCAGGTTTTTCTGTCCAGCTACAATGTCATCTATGGTTCGCTGGCAGCCATTCCGCTTTTCCTGTTATGGCTTCAGATTTCGTGGGCTATCGTAGTGTTTGGCGCCTTGCTTTGCCATACCAACCAGAACATCCATTATTATGATGGTGATTTGCAGTACGATCACCTGAAACTGGTGCAGCGCATCAAGGTTTGTGGGGTAGTGATGCATCTGGTATGTCGTCGGTTCAATCAGGGCGAACAGGCGTATACTCCGAAAGAAATTCATGATTTAACGAAGATACCTCAACAGATTGTCAACCAGTCGGTTAAGGAGCTGTTACGTGCCCGTTTGCTGGTAGAAATCCGGAATGGTAAGAAAAGCAGTTTTGAGGAATCGGTGGTTCTTCATCCGATAGAGAAGATAGAGCATCTTACCTATGGTGTAATGATAGAGCGCCTCTTCAGTTATGGCGAGGATGTCTCAAGCCTAGCCGCATTGGAGTCGGATATGGCGATGTGGAAGGATATCGACATCGTGAATGCAGAGTTCATAGAAAAGGGAAAGCAAATCGCTTTCTGATAATAAACGGTGTTTTTTAGGCACGTGTAATCCGTGCCTGAAAAACTATCAATTTATAGTATCTTATTTCTGGTCATATCCGTCAGAAATCTTTTTTCCCAGTGCTAGCGCCAGTTCAACCTTGGCACCATATCCTTCCAGCTGGTCGGCAAACTTTGCTACCGAATTGCCGGATGCGATGATGTCATCAAAGAGAATGATCTTTTTGCCCTGGAAGAAAGCCTCGTCGATATGGAGTTCATCTACAGGATCGCCATCTTCATCTACATCATGCGTGTAGCTGAAGGCAGGGTAGGCGTTGGTCATGCCCGTAGCCTTGCATATCTCCTCGCTGAACTCCTTGAAACGGCGCTTGGTATGCGCCTCAAGAGCTGCAGGAATGCAGACCAGGGTAAACTGTGCTGCCTCTTCGCCCAAAAGATTCTTCAGCTTGTCTGATACCATTTCGATAGCCTTCTTCAGGGCTTCCTGATGGTCCATCTCCGTAGTGAGCTCAGAGTTACCTTTAAAGTTGACGATAAGGTCGCGTTTTTCCCATTCCTCTGCTGTGAGTTCAAAAGTACCGAAGGCGCTGAATGCAGCGTAGTCGACAAGCCATTTGTAGTGCAGTCCGTTTTTCAGGACTGGCCACGAGTTGATTTCATTTTCGTAATTAGCCATAGACTAGAATTTTTTGATAATTAATAATGCATAGTTTCTGCAAAAATAGGAAATCTTTTCGAATTAAGGTGCCGGTTTCATAAAAAAGATTTGTTTTTTAAGTAATATTTCACGTAGCTGCCTTTTTTTTACTTATTTTTTAGTACCTTTGCACCGCATTTTAAGAAATACGTATATTTATATGACGAGAAAAACAAAACTTCATGAAATCCGCGACTACGTTATCATTGCCCTGGCGATGATAGAAGGTAGTATCGGTTTGAACATCTTCCTGCTTCCCAATCATATCACGATGGGTGGTGTAGGAGGTATCGCTTCTATCCTTTATTGGGGATTTGGCATCCCGGCATCTGTATCTTATCTGGCGCTCAATGTGTTCCTGCTTCTCATCGCATTCCGCATTCTGGGCTATAAGTTCTGTCTGAAGACCATCTATGGTGTTGGTATCTTTGCCTTAACTACCCGTCTGATAGAGACGCATACGGTAGGCATGACGCCGCTGCTTCACGACCAGCCGTTCATGGCAACGGTCATCGGTGCGTTCTTCATGGGTAGCAGTGCCGGTCTGGGTCTTTCCTGCAATGGTTCTACGGGTGGTTCTGATACCGTAGCGGCGATGATCAACAAGTATTGGAACATTTCCCTGGGTCATGCCATCATGATTTGCGACCTGTGTATCATCACCAGTTCTTATCTGGTATTGCGCGATTGGGAGATGGTGATTTACGGTTATGTCTGCCTCTTTGTGCAGTCGCTCTGTGTAGATCATGTGGTGAATGCGTTGCGCCGTTCGGTTCAGTTCTTCATCATCAGCGACAAATATCTGGAGCTCAGTGCAGCCATCAATACCGCCGCCGACCGAGGTTGTACGGTGATGGATGGTCATGGCTGTTACAGTGGCAAGGATGTCCACATGCTGTTTGTATTGGCGCGTCAGCGTGAGTCTCAGAAGATATTCCGTCTTATCGACGAGATAGATCCTACCGCCTTTGTCAGCCAGAGTGCCGTCATCGGTGTTTATGGCGAAGGTTTCGACCGTTTCAAGGTTGGCAAGAAGATAGGTTTGCCGAAGAAGAAATAGTTTTAGATAGAAAAAGCCCGATAGGAGAGCGTTACAGCTTCCTGTCGGGCTTTAATTATTGTGTATCGTTTAAGCGATTTTTAAAGGCTTAACCGATTACTTGTTCTTGTACTTGACAACTACCTTGTTGGCATAAATGCCTTGTGCCTGTGAAATGGCAGCACCTGTGCTCTGTATGGTCAAAGCGTTGTTCTCAAATGAACTCTCAATACCTGTTGTGGCTTTGATCATATCTCCTGTCGCCATATCTATGTCATCAGCAATAACCTGATTTATAACATAGGTAGATACCTTTACATTGCGGTTGAGAAGGAAGCCAAGGAATAAGTCATCACGCGTTATTAACCAGCTAAAGGTGTTCAGCAAATAGTAAGGCTCTACGGTGTTTGGACATGTACGGATACTCTTATTTGTAGTAAACTCGTTTGTTAAACTTAGAGTATAAGCAGACAAGTTGCCATCTGTATAAGTGCTCAGGAAATTTGCGTCAGCATCATCTGCTGCACCTACCTGCTTAACGCTTGTGAGGTAAACTTCTACTCACTAAATATCATCAATACTTTTGGTAGAGGTTTATCAATTGGATTAACCAAAGCCAAAGCAAAAAAGTCGAATGCAGTTGTCTCCATTTGAATTAGAGTGTGTATCTATAAACGAGAGAGAGCATTCCAATTTTTATCACCAGATATATAGACAGCAAAAAGCAGAATACACGGGTTTACTGCTTTTTTTGGAGACATTGATGCAATTAGCTATATTTACTCATAACAATTACTCCTTTTAATTCAATGATGATATCAGTATTTATGAAACTACATTCTATCCTGGGTTAGGTGAAGGTGTTAGATTATCTAAATATAGCATTACAAAAGAAATCGTCAGTTGCTCGATTTTCCTCAAAGTCGTTATCTTAAAGAGATTGTATTATCCAGTGATGTTAGGCAAATATATTATAACCCAAGTCCCAAAAGCGTAGAGTATGTTGTAAGGTTCACAAATGTCGATTTTTGGGTATGTGGAGTTTTCCTGATTCTATCGGTATGCTTAATATGGTAAATAGTGTTCTCGACTTAATCACTTATTGGCTTAGTGAGATTAAGCCTGTTATTGAAAATCTTTCCTTTTGTTATGAATCAATCGTTATTATGAACACCATTAACGAGGAAATACAAGAATATTTTAGCGGAAGAGAAAATACCGATAGCAATATAGCAGACGATTTGTCTTTTCAACTTAACGAAGAAATTCTAAATATTTCATGGACACAACAAGCCTTTCATAATTTAGCGGCAGATGATAACTCAAGGGAAAAAGACTTGCTATGCAAAATACTAACACATTTGTCGCCATGCTATAATGAAGAATTAAACATAACCGATATAGATCAATTCTTTGGAAATCCTCTGAAAAAGAAATTGTTTTCAATAAACATCAGTGATACCCCATATTTTAAGCCAACATATTCAAAGGCAAGGACAATACCCATTGAATATGAAAATGTATTGTTAGATGAAATCGGACAATTTGCATTAACTAAAAAAGGTTTTCATTATGGCATTATTTCTAACGATAAAAAAGCTTCACTATGTCAAGATATCGTATCTTTCCTTTATGAAAAGTTAAAAGAGAAAGTTGCTTGTCTTGATGGACGTATATTATGCAAATTATGTTATAGAGATTTAGAAAAAGTAATATATGACGCTATGATAGCACAAAAGCGATATTCCTTTGATAGTGCTTGTTATCCTGAAAAATCTGAAATGATTTTTAAATCATTCAGCGAAAACAACAGAGTATCCACATCTTTGAAATTCTTAATCGAATATGTAGTCGCAACTCAACCTGATGAAAAAAAGAATTTTGACGAGATAGAATACGAAAATATTTTAACAATATGTTCTTTTATAAATGATTGGGCATACAATGGAGATTTGTTTAAGTATAAGATTATTGACAGCAAAGTCGAAATGCTAAAATCAAATAGAATCGGTATTGACAAAACAAAAATACAAAATGTAACAAATCATCAACAGAAATCTTATAACACACATTTGTCTGCACACTCAAATCCTGGTATTGACACTTTTTCTCTAAAAAACTCCGCAGATTATATACCAGATTTAGATGAAGCTTTTATAGACGAATACGGCTATTCGTTTTCTCAATTATACAATTTCGTATATGCTCTGATAGATGAAGGAAACAAAATAAACACCGAGGTGAAGATTGTCAAATTTGATGAAGTCATTAATGCGATTGAGCAAACAACCGATCTGTCAAGTGAGATAATTAAAATGATTATTCGTGATCTATCATTGGGTAAACGAAATAATTATCTTACACCCCCTGACGGATTTTCACCGAACGATATATGGCCTTGGCGATTTAATCGTAGGCTTTCCTTTACACGCAGACCGTTAATCATTTATGAAGATGAATTGATTTGGGGTAACAGACAACTATCTCATTCTTTCTGGTTTACCGTAGACCTAATATTTGACGGAAAATATAAAGCTACAAAGAAAAAGCTGAAATCATTAATAGGAAAAATCGCAAACAAACGCGGAAACGCCTTTAATGATGACGTGAAACAAAAACTTTTATCCATTGATTCCTTTACCGTTGATTCAAAAGTTAAGAAAATAAACGGAAAATGGATAGCTTCAGAAGATAATAACACCTTAGGAGATATAGATATTCTGATAATAAACCATAAAAAGCATTGTATTATTGTGGGTGAAGTGAAGGATTTCTCTTTCACAAAAAATGCTTATGAAATGTATCAGGAATACCAAAGTGTTTTTTGTGATAACGATTCTAAGCTATGTTATATTTCAAAGCACAAAAGACGAGTAAAATGGGTTGAGGAACATATTAGTGATGTTATAATGCAATATAATCTTCCAAAGGCAAATTGGACAGTTCGTGATGTTTTAATAACTAATGATGTTATAGTCAGCAATGAGATATATCATAAAAAACAAATGAAGGTTCTGGCAGATTCTCTGGTTGGACAGCAGGGCGTCCCGGAGGAACTGTATCAGGAGTTTATGAGTGATATTACTGCTGAGATCGACAGAGAGAATAAGATCATTACAGATCTGCTCTCGCTGGTAAAGATGGATAGAAAGCAGCAGATGTAAACATCACCCCATATGGATATCAATCAGCTTCTGGAGGATAGTCCTCAACGCGCTTGCGTCCCACTTGCAGCAA
>ENA-OQKQ01000577-OQKQ01000577.1-human-gut-metagenome-genome-assembly--contig:-NODE-577-length-11706-cov-5.860092_pt1 | contig 11706 bp, 16 predicted proteins | sample MGYA00242651_ERZ504803 | MGnify/ENA primary metagenome ERZ504803 (study PRJEB26092, sample SAMD00036380) | human gut metagenome | host: Homo sapiens | study: EMG produced TPA metagenomics assembly of...
GAAGGGAGAGCGCATAGGGGTGGTGGGGAATGAGAAAGAATGGCGCAATCTGCTCCGGCTTCACCCAGATTTTGAAGGGCGGACGCGGGTCAGGTATCCAGGGCAAGATTTCCCATTCGTCCTCCGGCCGGTTTCCGTATTGGCAAAGGTCTTTCATAGTGTTCTCCTTTGTTCTGTCACATTTTTAATCCTGCTCTCGATAACTGGCTTCAATGTCAATGAACCGCACATACACGGCGCAGATTTTGCCCTTGGCGTCATACCCGAAGTAGACAGGATAGTAACCATCCCCCCAGCCGGAGGCAAAGATGGGCAGGTTGCAGTCCGTGCCCGGCACTGTCCAGTTGAGCCAGTCGCCGCAGTCCCCCTGATATTTGGGGTAGGCTTTGGCGTTTTCTTCCAGAAGATCGCAGAACAGGTCGTTGTAGGGGTCGATGTCCGGGTCTTCTTCTAAACGCTTGGCCCAGTATGCCTTGAAGGCCGCCTGGGTCTGGATGTCCGCGACACAGCCCATCCCGGCGTCTACGCCAAAGCCAAAATACTCGTCCTCTCCCAGTTCCTCGTCCAGATCCTCGTTGCCCACCATGCCCAGCTCATAGCGGACAGGCTTTTCCTGAGAAACCTCCACCTTGACGCAGGCATAGCGGTCGCCGTATTGTTCGCTGGGCACCACGCAGATTTTTACGGGATAAGTTCCGGCGGGGATCGTTTGAAGGAACGGCAGAGTGTCCTCCAGTTCCACCAGCGGATCACAGGCGAAGATCTGCCCGGTGGGGAAATGGACGGTGCCGATGTCCAGCACATCCACCGCCATGTTCCCAATCACTTTCTCTGTGAAATGGGCCTCCAAGTCATCTTTACAGGTCAATTTATCCTTGATTGCTTCGTATTTGTTCAGCCATTCAGTTGTAGGCATATCAGTTTCCTCCTGTTGATTCTGTTTCTTGATGTACACACTCTTTGAGCCGTCCCAGTAGCAGTTCACACACCGGCCATCCTGAAAATGATGCTCACAATTCGGGTAGCCATAGAGAATATGGGCACATTCCGGGCACAGCCCCATCATCTGTGAGGAACCTTTGAAAAACAGACTGCCGCACTCATCACAAACGGCCAGTTCTTTTTCTGCCATAGGGCTCACCAGTCCCGTTCCCGGATGGCCTCCTCGGTGTCAATGGGGATGCCAAACCACTCCAGAATATAGGCCACAGTTGCCGCGATACATTCCCGTGCCACCGTTTCGATCTCGCTGTCGTGCTCGTCAAACTCCTCCTGGAGATCATTGATGCCGCAGACCGCCTCATCCAGCGTTTCCTGTATTACTTCAGTGTCGGTTTCGCCGCTCTCAAGCAGGTCGATGACCTTCTGGAGTTCGTCCTTTACCTTATCCACCAGAAAAGTAGGATAGTAATCGTCCTGATACATCTCGTCCAGCAGTTTGTAGTTGGGATCAAATGCTTTCATAGGGATTGCTCCTTTCCTCGTGTATGTCAGTCACGCTCAACTCTCATGAGTAATACAGAAAATCTCCTGGTTTAAGTCAAAGTAGATTACCATCAACTCGTCGGTGATCTCCGGGTTGAAGGACAGATCCATAATGAAAACTTGTTGATCCATCTCGTCATCCACCAGACTGCCGAACCGCTTGAGCTTCAAAAAGTCCACCATCTCGGCAAAGGACAGCTTGGATGGGTCGGTTCCCGGAAAAAGTTCCGCCGCAATATCCGGGCCTACATCGTCCCGGTGGAACTCCATGAAAAATGTCACAACGCTATGGTAGCGGCTGTCCTCGTCCGCCAGCGCCGCTTTGATGGCGGCTTTGGCCTTCTCCGCCAATTTCTCCGCCTCATCCAGCATTTCTCCCACCGCATCCATGGCAGCAGGATCGCCAGTCAGTTCTTCCTCTACATCGAAGATAAAGGGTAGTCCCGATTCCTCGGGAAAGTTGAAGATTTCCTCGCCGGGGGTATATGTAAAATCAATGCGTTTACAGTTCAGTTTCATAATGTTATCCTCCTTACCCCTCAATGTTGGCAGTTTTGAGGCCCTTTTTCAAGGAGCCGTAGACCGTCACCGCATGGTCGGTGAACATCTCGTCGCAGTCAAACCAGGCGGTGAAGCTGCCGCCGGAGGTGACGGACAGGCTCGTCAGGCTGATTCGCCGGGCAAGTTCGTCCTCTGTGATGGGGTCGGTTTCCGGATTGCGGGGGTTTTCCTCATCTTGGGAGAGCCAGTTGTTGGCCAGCTCGATCAGGTTCTTGGCTGCAAGCTCCCGCATTGCCTTATCCCAGGTGTCACAGTCGGCCAGCAGCTTTTTGGCGGCGCTGCGGGCGCGGGTCCAGGAGGGCTTGCTTTCGGCATTGACCTCCAGAGAAAGGCTCACATCCTTTCCGCACCACTGGATTTCGCCCTCGAAGGTATCATAGTCCTTGTCCAGTGTCAGTTCTCCCAGCACCTGGTCCTGGATCACCACTGGCTTGTGGTACTCGTCCAGAACGGCCTGGAGTTCCGGGCAGTCCTCGTGGGCCTTGACCACCTCGGAGATACACCAGGGCTGCACCACCAGATCCTTTGCCCATTCTTCTTTCATCCGGCGAATCTTCAGGCGGCAGATCTGCTCGTTTTGAAAGCGTCCCCAGCCCTTGTCACTGTGACGCTCCTCGTCGGTGACCGGCCAATCCAGTCGCTCCTCTTTGGTGCTGACCTTGCCGGTGTCACAGGACACTATGCCCAGCGTCACAACGGTCATTTCCCAAAAGTTACCTTTCCAGTTAAATCCGCCCCCAATGCAGCGATTGATCAAAGCGACCACTTCCTGCTCCTCGGACTCGTACATCTCATAAAATTCTTCAAACATAGATCATTCTCCTCATCCCTCTATATGATTGCGGTATTCCTTTTCAAGCTGGGTGTACCACCGTTTCAGCATGGTTTCCAGACTGGTCTTTCCGTTGCGATCTGTAAAAACAAGAAACTTCTGCATCAGTCTGGGGAACAGATATTTGCCCGCTTTTGTCAGATCCTGATTGAGATAGACCATCCGCAGGATACGGCCCTGCCGGTCCAGAGGGTCCTTTTTCAGCAGTTCCTTTTCAAAGCAGAAGCGCAGGAATACCACATTCTCGTCGTAGAAGTCCTCCACCACAGCCGCGCCGATGCTGGTGTAGGTGATGTCGTACACCAAACGGCTCCAATCAAATTTCTCGGCATAGAGAAGTTTCAGCGCCTTCGCCCAATGTTCCTCCGGGATCACCAGCATCCTGTGCTGGGCGGTGCTGGAGTAGCCGTGGTAGACGGGTTCCGGCTGCCCCAGCAGTTCACTCACACTGTCGGCGTAGACGAAGCACAACTCCTCGTCGAACAGACCACCGATAAAGTTACCATTGCAGTACAGCATATAATTCTTGGACTTGGCCGGAGAATAAGAGAGGTTATATTCCTGGGAGTCCAGGCTTTTATGTACCTTGTTCAGAAAGTCTATGGATGTCATGGTCTTGCTCCTTATTCCTCAAACTCACCCTCGATCATCCCGTTCAGATACCGTCCGGGATCTGCGATGAAGTCATCCCATTTGGCCAGAGGGTGGAATTCCTCATGCTCGATGTCCAGATACCACAGCTTTTTGTCCCTGGGGCTCCACAGCAGCAGATAGTCGCTGTAGTTGTCCATCTGCACCATCAGGGAGAGCAGCTTCTTCCGTTTCCAGGTCATCTCCTGCACATCCATGAAGGAGTAGAGCTCCGCCCACTTCACCCATTCCTGATCCGGGAACTCCAGCCGCAGGGGGCCGGTCTTCAAGTATTCCACCAGCTTGGCAGGCAGCTTGTAGGGCATAAGCTGCCGGATCTTTTCCTGCTCGTTGTGCCATTCCTCCGGCTCCAGGGCTTTCAGGTAGTCGGCCATCTCCTGATTCTTGTTCTGCACCGCCACGGTGTAAGGCCGGTCGCCGTATTTGTCAGCAATGGTGATGTCGGCTCCTTGCTCAATGAGCCAGCGCACCATGGGGAGATTCTTATGCCGAGCCGCTTCGGTGACAGCGGTGGGGGCGTTCGGAAACACCATGTCCGGCTTGTGGTAATTGATGTCTGCCCCTTTTTCCAGAAGCAGCCGGGCAAGTTTGGTGTTGCCCTCGGACACAGCGGCCCGGAATGCCTCGCCGCCAAACTTGTCCACTGTGATCCCAGCTTGCTCCAGCACCTGGATATTCTCCGCTCGCTGTCCCCAGCGTACTTCCTGGAAGGCCCGCTCTTTCTGCTTCGAGCTGAGTTTTGCAGCCTGTCCAGCAAAGAGCGCCACCACCTCCGGCCCACAACAGCGGGCGGCGGTGAGCAGCAGGGGCTGTTCCTCTGCCAGATCGGGATCAGCTCCATGCTCCAGCAGGAAGTGGATCATGGGCACATCATTCCGAAAAACTGCGATCTCCAGCGGCATCAGCTTGATGTATTCGCTGAGTTGGATGGGAGCACCCAGATCCAGACCGCCTTGGAGCAGCGCCTCCAGTTTGGGAATATCGTGTTCATAAATAGCGACAGCCGTCTCTGGGAGGGTCTCCCAGCGGCCAATATATGCAATTTGGTACATAAGGCACCTACTTTCGTTGTGGCTTTACTTTATATGGTATCGTCCGGCCCAGCACCCGGCCCTTACCAACGGCATTAGCTCCCTCATAGATCAAAAATTCCGCATTGTTTTCCAGCGGAGCATAGTCAATGGTATCTGGATAGAGGGGCTGGGCATTTCCAAAAGCCGGTTCACCAAATGCACAACGCTCCGTTCCATCCAGAAAGCACACCCCCAGATATTCCGTGGTTCCGGTGACCGCAAAATGGGGACAATATTTTCCACTGACCAGGCTGGGAGGTGTTTTTCGTTTGCCACTCCAGAAAATGACCTCCACATGGAGAACCGCCCAGTTTTCATCTGTTCCAATCATGCTGTATCACCTCTATCCCACAATGGTAGTCTCCTTGATGGCCAGATTGTCGTAATCCATGACGATCAGCTTCCCGGCGGCCTCTGGGGTACACATGAACCAGGTGCTCACGCCCCAGGCGTCCGTCCTTGTAACGGTGAAAAAGTCGGTTTGGACGGGAGTCGGATTTCTTGCGTCAAGATAGTGGTCGGAGTAGAGATACACCAGATCCACCTCCCGCTCCGGCAGCCACTTGGCCCGGCGCGCACGCGGTTTACCATTTTTCAGAGTCTTTTCCCTGGGGTTCTCAAACCACGCCAGTTCCTTGATCTTCAGACCGGTGAAGGTATCCATCAGCCGCTGGGCAATCTCCCGGTGGGTAAATACTCCACAGTCCCAGGAGCCCATCAGCCATGTCTGTATAAAGTCGCCCACCTTGCTGCCAGGAGCAGGCGGCCCGTAGACGCTCTCATCCGCCCACATGACCTCCATCTTTTCACATTGATCTGGCCGAGGACAGGACTGCTTGTTGCCATAGCGGTACATAATATTTACATAGCCATAGTCTTCGCCGGTTCGGTCATGACCGATGGCTTCTATTTTATAAGCAGTGATTGACATTGCAGTTCCACCTCCTGAGCCAGCACAAAACTCATGCCAATTCCGCGTCCAAAATCTGGACTTGTATTCCTTTCTCATTCACATAGTAAAGCGCAATGTAGTCGATACCGTCCCGCTTGACCTGTTCCCACAGCATCCGTTCACCGTTGAGCAGTTCCACGGTATCCGCTTCATCCGGTTCGAAGTCCTCTTTTTCGTCCTCATAGTCGATACTGTAACCCAGCTCCAGCACCAGCTTGGAAGCAGGGATTTCGTACCGTTTGAGGGGACGATCCTCCAGTTCGGCTGGATTATATTCATCGCAGAACATATTGTCATAGCCATGTCGCCCGCCGTCGAAGATGACGAACTCCTCGCCGCTCTCCGGGTCACGGGCTGCCACCAGTCCGGGAGCCGCATCGCCATCTACAATATAGGATTGGGGTTCTCCTTTCACCGTGAGCAGATCTCCGTAATACCAAACCTCCAGCAGTTCATTGCCAGTGGTAGAACACAATGTCACGGTGGACAGGCGTTTCTGCGCCCACTCCTTCACATGGCCGGTGAGCCAGGTGGGATATTTCTCAGTCATCATAGTCTTTCTCCTCCTATTTCAATTTCAGCACAAATCCCCAGATACTCACTACAATCAGAAGAACGCCCAGCAGGAAGAAAACCACACGCCGGTATCCTCTGCTGTGGCGGTGGGCATCCCGCGTACCAGTGGGGTCGCAGAGCCAGTTCCAGTTGCGGATCGCTCCAAACAAAATCACGGCCCCGATGAGCACCGAGGCAATGTACCAATGCTCTTGTAAAAATGCTGTGATCTGTTCGCTGTTCATTTACAGATCCCCCCCCCTTTACATCATCGGGAGTTTCCTTTCGGATGATTTCCTCCCGCTCTTTTAAATCCAGCTCCAGAGCTTTTTCCTCCTCCAGATATTCCTCGCAGTCCCGAACCAGTTTTTGGGCGGCTGGGTCATCCGGGACCAGGGCCAGCCAGTGCTTGGCGTATTCATAGGCGGAGGCGGCGGAACGGTATGCCATCAGGCAGGAATAGCCCATCCGGGCGTTCCAGTAGGGATCGTTCTCACCCTGGGCGCGGACGGACTCCAGCAGCTCAATGGCGTGTCGGATGAGATCCCCGTCCACTTCACCGTCGGTCCCATGCTCTCCATGATCTCCCAGCACCGCCAGATTGCTGTAAGCCCGACTCAGCTTGACGGTCAGCAGATAGCCCCGCTCCTGTTCCGGGATGGCTTCGATGGCCCGGATACACCGGGAATACTCGTCCTTCTTATTCCATTGCTCAAGCTGCTCCAGCAGCTCTGCTTTTTCTGCCTGATTCATCATTTCACCGCCTTTTCCGTGTCATTCTTTGCCTTTTTTGAAGTGTCCGCTGCCTCGCCAGGTGTTGACCACACAGGTGAAGATCTGGCCGCAGTGCTTGCACCGGATCATGTGGGCCATGATTTCATCCGTCCAGCCATCCTCTGTCTTTACCTTCTCCAGTGGGCAGGTGGATTCCTCTTGCATCAGTTCAAATTCCCCCTCCGACACCAACTGCTGAATGTAAGCAATACAGGCCAGATAGTCCTTTGGGGCGTCAAATTTTCTCCATGTTTGAATGTTTCGGCAGTGCTCGCACATACAGAGCCCTCCTTACGCAAATACTTGCTGGTATTTCTCTTTCAGTTCCTTGGGCGCTGTCTTGATGACCTTGCTGCCGCCGTTTTCAGAGGCTGTGCCCCAGATGGCCCAGAGCACATCACGCCACAGGTAGGCCAGCGCCCTTTTGTCATTGCCGGATTCTTCCGGCAGGTAATGTTCCAGATGCCCTTTGATCTCCAGCAGAGCATCCAGGCTCTCCTCATTGGCGATCAGGGCGCGGAACTCCTTTGCGGGCTTCAGATTCTGCATGGACTGTACTCCGTGGACCAGCACCGGCAGGGACTGGGCAGTGAACCCGTACTGCTTGAACAGAATATGCAGGAACTTCTCCTGCAAAGAGGAGTGCTCGTCATCACATCGATCCAGGTAATCGCACACCAGCCGCCACCACTTCGGCCCTTCCAGTCCCAGGGCGAACACGGCAAAGGTGCCAGGCATGGCGCAGGCTTCATCCGCAAGGTTTTGATACCACTCAAACTCCCGCATAGCCAAACGAGCGTATCGCTCCATAGCCGGATGAAGATCAGGGTGCTGCACAGCACAGGCAAAGAGCTGATTGACGCCCTTTTGGGGCAAGCCGGGAATGGGCAGATAGAGTTTTTCCTTCCCACGGAACTCCACCGAGTAACTGCGGGGAAATTCCTCCTGCTCCAGCACCGCACACAGGTAGTCCAGGATTTCAGCATAGCACTCCTCCGTGGAGTCCCTGGCGGTGATGCGGATAGTGGCAAACGCATCATTGGCCGATGCGTTGAAATGCTCCGTCTTACGCTGCTGGATGTCCTTTGGTAATTTGCCGCTGCCGGCTGTTTTCAGCTGCTTCACCATATCTGGGCGAAGCTGGGAGACCAGGCCGAGGATGTGCTCGGTGGTGAGGGATTCAAAACTCTGCCCGTACACCGTATGGCAGACCGCCACATGGCAGGCAAAGCGCAGCAGGCCTTCATCCACATCCTCCGGCCGCAGCTCCGGCCACACAGTACAAGGCGGGTAAGGCGTAAAATCATCCTCTTTTTCTCCAGCCTCAAAATACCTTTCCTGCACCTGCTTTTCTATGTATTTCTCCAATGTATAGCGGATCTCCTGCCAGCCCACCAGCCGCCGCATGGCGTCGCAGAGAGAGGCAGCATCCTCACAGGGAAATCCTTTCAGCGGCAGCCCGGTCAGATACCGCTCCAGCAGCTGATCCGGGAGAAAGGGTGTTCCGTTATGATTTCGCACCACAGTCGGGTAGGCGGAGTGATTTTCACGAGCGGTTCCGTTCAGCACATCCTGAATGCAGAGATCCGCCTCCGCCAGCACCTCCAGGGAAGTGTCCGGCTTGTGGATCAGATAGTAGCGGTCATGTACGCCATCACGCTTTGGCAAACTCATGGCAAGGTCTCCTCTCAGGTTTGCTGATGCTGCATGGATACGATTTGGCAGTCTGGACAGAATTCCACATAGAGCGTGCCCTCCGCACAGTCAAACACCGTATCCCACTGAATCTGGGCCAGATATTTCATAGGTTTCCCACAGTGGGGGCAGGTCGTATATTCCGCGTCCTGTACCCAGTTGGCAAAGCCACCCACCGTGTTCACATCCTGGCAGGCCGCACCGTAAAACAGGGGCACGGGCGCTTCGCCCAGCACAAAGGGATTTTCCGTGAGGGCCTTGTAGTCCTCGAGACTGACATAGCAATCCGTTTTCTCCGCCCCGTCAAAGAGCTCGGAGGGAAAGACTTCCACGCCGCCATCCAGGGTAAAACTGTTAAAGGCTGGACCTTTCAAGAATCCCACACAGTTGGGGCAGCAGGTGGCAGTCAGAATACCATCCAACCCCAGAAATTTCAGCCGCTCATCCCGGCCATCCAGCACCAGCATGTCCACCATGCGTCCGCCACAGTGGGGGCATGTGTCCTCCCGTGCCCGGCCAATGCGGACGGGAGATTTCTCGCTGGTGGTTCCTTTGACCATAGGATAGCAGGTATCGAAGTTGAGCTGGATTTTCTGGCCCTCCTTGTCGAAGGTCCAGCCTCCGATCTGCGCATAGCTGGATGGGTCTACATAGAGGCCCTTGCGCCAGGGCCGGGGATTTCGCTCCAGCTCCAGCAGAGTCTCCATTGCCTTGTCATCTCCTTGCATAGCAAGGCAACTCATCAGGTTGGAGGCCGCGCTGGAATATTCCGCGGACAACAGCGCATGGATCAGACCATCCCGCACATCGGCGGGAGCATGATAATAGATCTCACAGGGCCAGAACACCTCTGCGGCCAGTGCCACTCGCTGAATCTCCGGGGTGATGGCATCATGGTAGCCAAGCAGCTGCCAGAAGTCGGTGAACTCCGGGTCCTCCATATCAGCCAGCCTCTGGATGTTCTGTATCAAGTTTCTTTGTTTTTCGACAATTTGTTCCGGCATCCAGGCCAGAGCAGCTTGCCGTTCTTGCTCGCACTTACATTTCCAACACAATCCCTCATAACCCAATGGGGTTCCACAGCTGGGGCAGGTATATTTCAGACTCATGTTCTCATACTCCTTTCAGGCAATAAAAAAGCCCCACGCCGCACTGTCATAAAGACAGGCTGACGCAGGACATGAAGAAGCCGCGTTGAAGGAGCCGCATCCACCAGCAGATGTAGTTTCTTCAACAACCAAAATATTTTTTTCGTATCTTAAAGCAGCAAATTGCTGTCCAATATATTTGTTCATAGCGGCACCATTTGTTCTGAGCGTAGTTTTATATCTTATTATATCACAGCACCCCTTCAATGAAAATATTTTGTTGGAAATGCTAATGAAAAATTTTTGTGAATTTGTTAAGGCGCAGGGGCTGTTATCTCCATAGTGTCTGGATGGATCAGAGTGATTACTTTTCCCTGATGCAAGGCATAGTTGACTGTCTGTGCTGTACCTGAGCGCAGCTTTTTCTGATTATCAAACACACCGATAAGGTACTCTGCATGATCGACCATATAGTAATTCCTTTTTTATAACTGGAAACATCCGCAGAATGTGAAATAACAATAGAATCGTTTGCGTTTTGGATCAGCTTTTTCAATCTATGTCTACTCTGATCCGGCCATTTAGAGTCATAGCCGATGAAGGGAACTACAACGATAATTTTAATATCCTCGTATCCCGTTTGTGCTCTCAATGTCAGCAGCTGTTCTCCAGCCCACATATCCACACCAAGAGCACCGCCGACAAAAAAAGTACGGACAAATTTCTCGTCATGGAGTATCCGAAACTGCTCCAGGAGACATTCTTTTAGTTTTTGGCATAGGGGATCTTCCTCATTATATCCAAAGCAAAATCTTGTTGGTCTGTGGCCGGTAATGGCGCAGGCATACTGATTCATATAAATCACCCTTGATAACTGCCGTGATTACGCATATAAAGCAAAAATAACGCAAATAATAATGCGTATAAAGGTTGTATTACAAAATTATAACACAATACATACGAAGTATCAAGAATTGCTTTCTGCTATGCTAAAAGAGCAGAGAGGTGAGCGTATGGACGAAGAATTTATCCGCAATCGAATCACAGAATTACGATTGAAAAAAGGCGTTTCAGAATATCAGATGAGCATGGAGTTAGGGCAGAACAGAAGCTATATTCAGGCGATTTCTTCCGGGCGTTCTATGCCGTCTATGAAGCAGTTTCTCAACATCTGTGAGTATTTTGAAATCACACCGCTTCAATTTTTTGATGCACAGGAAAATAACCCTCAGCTTATCAAGAAGGCTTTGGACGGAATGAGAAAGATGTCAGATGACGATCTGATTATGCTGATTGGTTTTATAAGTCGCTTAAACACAGAAAACTAACGATAGGAGGCAGTAAGCGTCCCGTCGTTAGTTTTTTCATTTTATGCGCAGCATATTGTGGCGCAGCATATTGTGGCAAGCAATGCTTGTGGCTATCCATTTCGCCACAAACTGCTTGTTGAGGGCAGTGCCCCCAAGCCCCTTTGAACACAGAATTTCATTCTGTGGCTGCGCGTTCTGCGAACGCTTTTGACCAGGACCAGCTTACCGCTGGCCGTGGTCTTTTCTTTTCAACATCCTGTTCTACCTCCATTTTCAGCACTCGATCCACATTGGCCTTTGCCGTTAAAAGCTCCCGCATTTCCTCACGGGAACGCCGGTACTCGGCATAGGTTTTCTCTTTCTTCCAGCAATTTTGCGTACTCCGTCTGCAACTCTTTGACCTTGGGCAGCTTCTTGACGCCCATCTCATTAAAGGCATTCTTAGCAGCTTGGTGGAGCAGAATTTCTTCCTCATGTTCTTCCCGGAATTTCTTAGAATATCCTGCCTTGCGGTATGCCACATAGACCTCACGGGTCTTGGCATAATTTACAATGTGAGTACGCAGAACAGCTAATCTCTGCCATGCGCTTTTCAGTCGCTTTGATCTGCACCGTAAAGCTCATTGTGATGTGCCGTGGCTGCCGCAGCCTTTTCTTCCCAAAAACGTCCATACTCCAGCAGGTATTCTCTGACAAGTAATCTATGTCTGCGCCATCTGCTTGAGGTTCG
>ENA-OQKQ01000580-OQKQ01000580.1-human-gut-metagenome-genome-assembly--contig:-NODE-580-length-11590-cov-2.782169_pt1 | contig 11590 bp, 11 predicted proteins | sample MGYA00242651_ERZ504803 | MGnify/ENA primary metagenome ERZ504803 (study PRJEB26092, sample SAMD00036380) | human gut metagenome | host: Homo sapiens | study: EMG produced TPA metagenomics assembly of...
CCTCTTGAGAGCTTCGGCTACAACTGCGATCCCGATCGTTTCTTCCGATGTTATCGGCATGAGATTCGGTTACCCTGTTCGATGCTACCCCTAGACGATGGTCTCCAAGATTGCTGACGACCTCTATGAGGTTCAGGTCGTTTCTTGGTACGACAACGAGAACTCTTACACCAGCCAGATGGTCAGAACCATCAAGTACTTCGCTGAGATCTAATTTCGGCTTAGGCGCTGGAAAAATCAGGTGTTTTGACGCTGCATCATGCAGCAAAAGACTGAATTGATTTTCGCACCCTTTCTTCCGTGGTTCATGGAGGAAAGGGTGTTTTTTATCCGAAATACGTACACACGGCAAAGAAAGGCAGGGGAAATATGAGAGAACTGTACACAGAAAGACTTTTACTGCGCACGCCGCGGGAGAGAGATGCGGCGGAGATCATGGCCATACGCAACAGCGCTTTCGTAATGAAAAACAACGTAATGGAAGTGGTTGATAAACGAGCAGATGGTTCATTTGATTCATAGGGAAATCGATTATGAAGACACATGGTATATTGAGCGAAAGAGGACGGCGCTTTGCTGGGTATGATTGCGGCGGAGGAGGACGGCGTTCGGTTCGATGTGCGCTCGAGATGTCTTTCGTATTATCTCGGGGTAGCAATATACGCGGCAGGGCTATATGAAAGAAGCGACTGCGGGCTGTGCTGCATAGAACTATTCAACCGAAGAAGATCTGGAAGTTGTAGCAGCGCGTGTTTTCACGGGGAATATTGCTTCGGAAAAGTTGTCTGAGTATCCTTGGGGTTTGTGTATGAAGGGTGTATCCGCCGACTGCGTGCGTACGTCAGAAAGCGAAATCCGCGACGACATGCAGTTTTTCGCTACTGCGGGAGGAATATTTCGAGGCGGAAAAATAATTTTACAAAAAAGCTTGACTTAGAGTATACTTTAAGTTGTAAGATATAGGAAGCAAAATGCTTGGAATTTTTTTACATAAGGAGTATGAGTAAAATGTCTGAAAAGAAATTAGGCTTCGGCCTCATGCGTCTGCCGTCTCTGGACCCGAACGACCCGGGCAAGATCGACATTGAGCAGGTCAAGAAAATGGTGGATACGTTCATCGAGCGCGGCTTCACGTATTTTGACACGGCGTGGATGTACTGCGCATTCAAGAGCGAAAACGCCGTGAAGGAAGCACTTGTTTCCCGCCATCCGCGCGACAGCTTCACGCTGACGACAAAGCTGCATTCGTCATTTGTGAATTCGTTTGAAGACCGCGACCGCATTTTTAATGAGCAGATGGAAAAGACGGGCGTAACATATTTTGATTACTACCTCATCCACGACATCAACAGCCACAGCATTGAGACGTACAATAAGTTTGATTGCTTCGGCTGGATCCGCGACAAGAAGGAAAAGGGCCTTGTAAAGGGACACGGCAACTTCCCGGTGTACATTGACAGCCCGCTTGCCATCGAGGCGACCCGCATCTTTAAAGATACCGACCCGGACTGCTTTGATGCGGACACCCGCGCTCTGCTGGAAAAAGGCATTGATCCGATCACCTTCCCGGGGCTGCGCGTCACGGTGACCAGTGATGAATCCCGCATGATCAATGCAGACCGCGTGCCAAAGGTCATCCTCTCGGCCAGCGGTATGTGCGAGGCAGGCCGCATCCGCCACCACCTCAAGCACAATCTGTGGCGGCCGGAGTGCACCATTCTGTTCGTGGGCTATCAGGCGGTGGGCACGCTGGGCCGCACCCTGCTGGAAGGTGCCACGACGGTAAAACTGTTCGGTGAACCTATTGAGGTGCAGGCAGAACTGTGCCAGCTCACCGGCATGTCCGGCCATGCGGACAGAGAAGGTCTGCTGCGGTGGGTGAACTCCTTTGAGCAGAAACCAAAGCGTGTGTTCGTGATGCACGGCGAAGATGAGACCGAGGACCACTTTGTGCAGACCTTGACGGAACAGGGCTTCACTGCCTGCGCACCCTACAACGGCGCACAGTGGGCCATCGGAGCCGAGGGAGCCGTATGCCTGCAGGAGGGCATGCGCGTCCGCATTGAGCACAAGGCCAATGAAGGCCAGAGCCGTGCTGCCAGTGTGTTCCAGCGGCTGGTCAGCGCCGGCAAGCGCCTGCTGCGGGTCATCGAGCACAACGAGGGCGGCGCAAACAAAGACCTTGCCAAGTTTGCCGACCAGATCAATGCCCTGTGCGATAAGTGGGACCGATAAAGCAAAACAAAAGCGCCGTGACCCAAAAGGCCACGGCGCTTTTTTGCATGGAGCGGGCAATGGGAATCGAACCCACCTCCTCAGCTTGGAAGGCTGATATACTAGCCGATGTACGATGCCCGCATTTACGAACGATATTATAGCATGTTCCGGCACAAATGTCCAGCCCAATTTTTGTGTGTTCCTTAAAGCACCGGAAAAGAATTCCGGAACAGCCTTGCTTTTCCATACGGCTCTGCTACAATAGAAAAGAACGGAGGGAGAGAGGATGGAGCCGGAAGCAGAGATCATTCGTGCGCAGCTGTTTGCCCTGCGGGATGAAGCATACCGCACCTTTCACAGTGCGTTGATGCCCACCGTGCCGCCGGAAACGGTGATCGGCGTGCGCGTTCCGGCTCTGCGCAAGTTGGCAAAACAGCTCGCAGGCACAGCGCAAGCAGAAGTGTTTTTACAGGCCCTGCCGCATGGATACTACGAAGAGAACAACCTCCACGCGTTTCTGATCGAGCTCATCCGGGACTACGACAGGGCGCTGGCTGAAACGGAAGCGTTCCTGCCCTACATCAACAACTGGGCCACCTGTGACTGCTTTTGCCCCAAAGTGTTTGCAAAGTACAAGAAGGAACTGCTGGTGCCCATTCGCCGCTGGCTGGATTCGGGCGAGGTGTACACCGTGCGCTATGGCATGGAGATGCTGATGCGCTATTATCTGGATGATGCATTCCGGCCGGAATATCTGGAATGGGTGGCCGATGTGCGCAGCACGGAATACTATATCAATATGATGCGGGCATGGTATTTTGCCACAGCACTGGCAAAGCAGCCGGATGCCGCGCTGCCGTGGCTCACAGAAAAGCGGCTGGATCTGTGGACCCACAACAAAGCCATCCAGAAAGCGGTGGAAAGCCGCCGCATTCCGCCCGAAATGAAGCAGCGGCTGCGCGGTCTGCGCAGCCGTTCATAAAAGCTTCCGGATTTCCGCGCAGATTTCCTGTTTACTTTATGGATGTTTTATTGTAAAATAAGCTATAGTAAAAAATGCCAGGGTATGCCTATGCCCTGACGGAAGATAAAAACAGGTGGTGTTTGGATTATGGCATTGAAATATCAGCGTATCCTTCTGAAGATCAGCGGCGAAGCACTGGGCGGCGAAAAGGGCATGGGTTTTGATGAACCCACTATGGACGCGATCTGCGGCGGCGTGAAGAAAGCACACGAGCTGGGCGTACAGATCGGCATCGTGGTTGGCGGCGGCAACTTCTGGCGCGGCCGTTCCAGCGGCAAGATGGAGCGCACACTGGCCGATAAGATCGGTATGCTGGCAACCGTGATGAACGCACTGGCTGTTTCCGATAAGCTGGAGCAGCTGGGTGTCCCCACCGAGGTGTTCACCTCCATCACCATGCCACAGGTGGCACAGCCCTTTACCCGCAAGGATGCTCTGCGCGCCATGGATGAGGGCAAGATCGCCGTGTTCGGCGGCGGCACCGGCAACCCGTTCTTCTCCACGGATACGGCAACCGCTCTGCGCGCTGTGGAAGTGAGCGCCGATGTGATGTTCAAGGCTACTATGGTGGATGGCGTTTACGATAAGGATCCCCACAAGTACGCCGACGCAAAGAAGTATGATACCCTCACCTTTACCAAGGTGCTGGAAGACCAGCTGGCTGTTATGGATGGCACTGCTGCCACTCTGTGCCGCGACAACAAGCTGCCCATCCTCGTGTTCGATCTGGCCGACCCGGACAACATTGCCCGTGCCGTGCAGGGCGAGAATGTGGGCACACTGGTTTACGAGGGCTGAAACGCCTGCAGCCGACATACATTATAGGGCAGACGCATTGCAGCGCAGCCCCAAGATAAAAAGGAACAGGAGACTACCGCAATGAGCAGCAACACCAAGGTTTACGAAGACAAGATGAAGAGCTCGGTCGAACATCTGGGCCGCGAACTGGGCGCTGTGCGCGCAGGCCGCGCAAATCCCGCTGTGCTGGATAAGGTCAGCGTGGATTATTATGGTGCCCCCACTCCCATCCAGCAGGTGGCATCCGTGGCTGTGGCCGAAGCACGCACCCTGACCATTACCCCGTGGGACCGTACTCTGCTGCGCCCCATCAGCAAGGCCATCATGGCCAGCGATGTGGGCATCACTCCCATTGATGACGGCTCTACCATCCGCCTGAACTTCCCGGCTCCCACCGAGGAGCGCCGCAAGCAGCTGGCAAAGGAAGTTTCCAAGCTGGGCGAGGAGGCTAAGGTGGCAGTGCGCAACATCCGCCGCGAGGCTATGGATAAGGCCAAGGCCATGAAGAAGGCCGGCGAGCTGACCGAGGACAGCCAGAAGACCATGGAAGAGGATGTCCAGAAGCTGACCGACAAGTATATCAAGAACATCGATGCTGCGGTGGAAGAAAAGCAGAAGGAGATCATGTCTGTCTGATCTGCGCAGATGCAATAGACTGGAGGTGCCGTGCGCTGAAGAAGAGTGCGCGGCACTTTTGTTGAAGGCGGCGTTGCTGCCGGGAGGAAACAATGGCGCATCCTAAAGAATTTGCCGAGGGCCTTTCCATCGGCATCATCATGGACGGCAACGGCCGCTGGGCAAAGAACCGCGGCCTGCCCCGCACTGCCGGGCACAAAAGAGGCGCAGAGGTGTTCAGCGATATCGCAGATTACTGCGATGAGCTGGGCGTTTCGTCGGTGTACTTCTATGCGTTTTCCACCGAGAACTGGAAGCGTCCGCTGGAAGAGGTCAACGCCATCATGCGGCTGTTCGGCGAATATCTGCTGAAGGGCTTTGACTACAAGAACCGCAATATCCGCATCAAGTTCATGGGCGACCGCACGGTGCTGGATGAAAAGCTGCAGCAGCTGATGAACAAGCTGGAAGCAGATTCTTCGGTCAAGACCGGCATGACCCTGAACATTGCCATCAACTACGGCGGCCGCCCGGAGATCGTGCGGGCGGCGCAGCAGCTGGCGGCAAAGGCGGCGGCAGGGGAGATAAAGCCCGAAGAGATCACGGAACAGCTGCTCAGCGATGCCATGTATACCGCTGGCCAGAAGGACCCGGATTTTATCCTGCGTCCCAGCGGAGAAAAGCGGCTGTCCAACTTCATGCTCTGGCAGGCCGCCTACGCCGAACTGGTGGAGATGGATGTGCTCTGGCCTGATTTCACCCGGGATGACCTGGATGCCGCCATCACGGAGTTCAACAAGCGCTCCCGCCGGTTTGGCGGCATCTGACCCTTGCAATTCCCAAAAGGAGAAATTTGAATGAAAACTCGTATCATAACCGCAATTGTGGGTATCCTCGTCCTGATCGGGGTGCTGTTCACCTTTGACACGCTGGTGTTCAATTTTGTCATTGCCGCCATCACCCTGATCGCCATCCACGAGGTCTTCAAGGCCCTGGGCTTTGGCAGAAAGGATTGGCCCATGTACGCCGTGTTCGTGCCCTACACCCTGCTGATCATGCTGTCCAGCTATCAGGTGTGGCGGCGGCTGGTCATGCCGGCCTCCTTCTTGATGGTGCTGTTCTTCGGCATCTATCTGGTGGTGCGCAACGCACAGGTGGATTTTGCAAAAGCCAGCGGTCTGGTGATGTTTTCCGGCATCGTGATCTTCTGCTTCTACTCCTTTATCCGTTTGAAGGAGCTGCTGCCGGTGGAGACCTACGGCTATGACGCGATGTTCTTTATTCTGCTCATCCTCTGCTTTGCCTGGGGCGGCGATACCTGCGCCTACTTTGCAGGCAGAGCCTTTGGCAAGCACAAACTCTGCCCCGTGGTCAGCCCCAAAAAGACCGTGGAGGGAGCCATTGGCGGCGTGCTGGGCACCATGGTGTTCGGCGTGGTCGCCACCGTCGTCTACTCCATTGCGGCCAACCGGATGGAGGCGTTCACCCGCACCAACATCGGCGTTTCCATGTACCTGATCATTGCCCTGCTGGCCTGCGTGGCCGCTGTGCTGGGCATCTACGGCGACCTGTTCGCCAGCGTGGTCAAGCGCCAGTGCGGCATCAAGGATTATGGCACCATCTTCCCGGGCCACGGCGGTATTCTGGACCGCTTCGACAGCGTCATGTTCATTGCGCCGTTCGTCACCATGGTGGTCATCGCTGTTTTCTATCACTGAATGCAGGAGGTAGCTTATGTCTAAAAAAATCACGCTGCTGGGTTCTACCGGTTCCATCGGCACCCAGAGCCTGGATGTCATCCGTGCCCAGGGGTATGAGGTGTTCGGCCTTTCCGCCCACAGCCATGTGGAGAAGATCCTGGAGCAGATCCAGGAGTTCCACCCCCGGTATGTCTGCATGACCGACCCCGATGCCGCCGCCCGGCTGGACGCGGCTCTGGCGGGCCGTGCCAACGCCCCCCGGCTGCTGACCGGCCCCGAGGGCCTGAAGGAGCTGGCCGCCATGGACGGCCCCGATGTGGTGCTGAACAGTGTGGTGGGTATCGCCGGTCTGGGTGCCAGCCTGACCGCCATTGAGAGCGGCCACGATCTGGCCCTTGCCAACAAGGAGAGCCTTGTCACGGGCGGTCACCTGGTGACCCAGGCCGTGGCAAAGCATGGTGTAAAGCTGCTGCCGGTGGACAGTGAACATTCGGCCAGTCTTCCAGTGCCTGCAGGATAAGGAGAGTGCCCCCAGCCTGACCAAGGATCCTGCTCACGGCATCCGGCGGCCCCTTCTTCGGGGATGAAAGCCCGAGGAGCTGCGCGGTAAGACCCAAGGCCGGATGGCCCTCAAAGGCCACCCCAACTGGGAACCATGGGGCGCAAAGATCACCGATTGACTCTGCCACCCTGATGAACAAGGGTCTGGAGCTGATCGAGGCGGTGTGGCTGTTCGGCCTGCCGCCGGAGAAGATCCAGATCGTTGTCCAGCGCCAGAGCATCGTGCATTCGGCGGTGCAGTTCAGCGATAATTCGGTCATTGCTCAGCTGGGTGTGCCGGATATGCGCATTCCCATCCAGTATGCGCTCACCTACCCAAAGCGCGTACCCGGCGTTGTGCCGGAGCTGGACTTTGCCGCACTCAAGGTGCTCACCTTCGATGTGGCAGACGACGAGACCTTCCGCTGCCTTGCCGCCTGCAAAAAGGCCATCAAAAAGGGCGGTCTCGGCCCCTGCGCCGCCAACGGTGCCAATGAGGAAGCTGTCAAGCTCTTCCTTGAGGACAAAATTGGCTTCCTCGATATTGGCCGTCTGGTGGAAGCAGTCGTGGACAGCGACAGCTTTGGCGGGGACTATACCCTCAGCGATGTGTACGAGTGTGACCGCATGGCACGGGAGTTCGTGCGCGCACATCTTTGATCTTTAGGAGACGCAATGTCAATTTTCATTACCCTGATCACCGCGCTGATCGTGTTCAGCGCGGTGATCGCCATACACGAATTCGGGCACTTTGCGGTGGCAAAGCTCTGCGGCATTCAGGTCAACGAGTTTTCCATCGGCATGGGGCCGGTGCTCTGGAAAAAGAATCATAAAGGCACCCAGTACAGTCTGCGTGCCCTGCCTGTGGGTGGCTTTGTAGCGCTGGAAGGGGAGGAAAGCCCCGAAAGCCAGCAGGCAGAAGCTGCCCATACTGTGCAGGAGCAGCCCGCCCCGGAGACGGAAGCACCTGTGCAGCCCACCGGCATCCCCCTGAACGAGGCACCGGTGTGGCAGCGGGCACTGGTCATGGTAGCCGGTGCTGTCATGAATTTCGTGCTGGGCTTTGTGGTGCTGGTCATTCTTGTGGCAGCACAGGAAGGAGCCATCACCAGCAAGACCATCTATTCCATTGAGAACGATGCCCTCTGCGGCCAGACCGGCCTGCAGGCGGGGGACGAGATCGTTGCCGTGAACGGCAGGCGCTGCTTTGTGGCCAACGACATCCTTTATGAGCTGGTGCGCACCGAAGCCTATCGCGCGCGGTTCACCGTGAAGCGGGACGGCCAAAAGATGGAACTGCCGGACGTGCAGTTCGACACCTGGCAGGACGAGAACGGCCAGACCCATATGACCCTTGGCTTTACGGTGTACGGCATCAAAAAAACACCGCTCAATGTGTTAAAAGAAGCATGGAACAGCACCCTGTACTACGGACGCATCGCGTTTATCTCGCTGGCAGACCTTGTGCGCGGACGTGAGAGCATCAACAATCTGTCCGGCCCGGTGGGTATCGTGACAGCGATCGGTCAGGCGGCAAGCTACGGCTGGCAGGATCTGCTGGAGCTGCTGGCCCTCATCACCATCAATCTGGGTGTGTTCAATCTGCTGCCCTTCCCGGCACTGGATGGCGGCAAGGTGGTATTTTTGATCATTGAGGGCGTTACCGGCCATGCAGTGCCGGAAAAGCTGCAGGGTACACTGACCATTGCGGCTTTTGCACTGCTGTTTGGCCTGATGCTCTTTGCAACCTATAATGATATCATCCGGCTTGTGACCGGTGCAATGTGAGCAAAAACAGAAAGGGGAACTTTATGCGGCAGTTAAAACGGGAAGTGAAAATCGGCAATGTGACCATCGGCGGCAAGAATCCTGTTGCGGTGCAGACGATGCTCAACGTGCCGGTGGAGGATATTGAGGGCAATGTGGCGCAGGCAAAGCGGTGCGAAGCTGCTGGCTGTCAGATCCTGCGCGTGACCTGCCCCAGCCCGGCGGATGCAAAGTGCATCGAAGCCGTCAAGAATGCGGTGAACATCCCCATTGTGGCAGACATCCATTTTGACTATAAGGCGGCTCTGGCCTGCGCAGATGTGGGCGTGGATAAGATCCGCATCAACCCCGGCAACATCGGCGACGATGACCGGGTGAAGGCTGTGGTGGATGCCTGTCAGCGCAAGAACATTCCCATCCGCATCGGCGTGAATGGCGGCAGTCTGGAAAAGCACATCCTTGCGAAATACGGCGCACCCACGCCGGAGGCCATGGTGGAGAGTGCACTGTACCATGTGCGCCTGCTGGAAAAATTCGATTTCAACAACATCGTCATTTCCATCAAGAACTCCAATGTGCCCCGCATGATGGAGGCCTACCGCCAGCTCAGCGCTGTCACGGATTACCCGCTCCATGTGGGTGTTACCGAGGCGGGTACCTACCAGATGGGTCTGCTGAAAAGCGGCATGGGCATCGGCGGAATGCTGCTGGAAGGCATTGGCGATACCATCCGCGTCTCGCTGGCCGCAGAGCCGGAAAAGGAAGTGGAAGCGGGCTACAACATCCTGCGCGCCGTGGGCTTCCCGGTAGCAGGCCCGGAGGTCATCACCTGCCCCACCTGCGGCCGCACCCAGTATCCCTGCACCGAGATCGCCAATGAGGTGGAAAAGCGGCTGCAGGGCTGCAAAAAATCCATCAAGGTGGCCGTGATGGGCTGCGTGGTCAACGGCCCCGGTGAAGCCCGTGAAGCAGACATCGGCATTGCCGGCGGCAAGGGCGAGGCGGTGCTGTTCATCCACGGCAAGCCCATCAAAAAGCTGACCGGAGACAACATCCTGGATCAGTTCATGGATGAGATCTATAAACTGTAATTTGGCTTTTTTCACAGCTGCCACACCTGCAAAAACGGGTGCGGCAGTTTGTGCTGTATAAAAAGGAGTACCATTTGTGACACCACTCGTATCCAACCTGTGGCCGCAGTTCATGGAGGAGCTGTTGCAGCTTATTGTGCGGTAGGTGGTGTTGAACCTCAGTCTGAAACAGTATGGCGTCAGGCTGATAAATATAATGTTCCTCGTATCGGTTACGTTAATAAAATGGACCGTTCTGGTGCTGACTTTTTCGAAGTCGTTCGCCAAATGAAGGATGTATTAGGTGCAAATGCTTGCCCTGTGGTAATTCCTATTGGTGCTGAAGAGAGTTTCAAGGGGGTTGTTGATTTGATCAAAATGAAGGCTATTTTGTGGCACGATGAAACAATGGGTGCAGATTATAGCGTAGAAGAAATTCCGGCGAACTTGGTTGATGAAGCTAATGAATGGAGAGAAAAAATGCTCGAAAAAGTAGCTGAGTTTGACGATGCTTTAATGGAGAAATTCTTTGACGATCCTTCTACAATCACTGAAGAAGAAATCTTGCGTGCTTTGCGTGCAGGTACATTGAAGATGGATATCGTTCCGATGTTCTGTGGCTCTTCATTCAAGAATAAGGGAGTTCAGACATTGCTTGACTATGTTTGTGCATTCTTGCCTTCTCCGTTGGATACGCCTGCTATCGTAGGTACTAACCCGAGCACAGGAGCAGAGGAAGATCGTAAACCTAGTGAGGATGAAAAAACGTCAGCTTTGGCATTTAAGATTGCAACTGACCCCTATGTCGGACGTTTGACTTTCTTCCGCGTTTACTCTGGTAAGATAGAGGCTGGTTCATATATCTATAACACTCGTTCAGGTAAAAAAGAACGTGTGTCACGTTTGTTCCAAATGCACTCAAACAAACAGAATCCTGTAGAGGTGATTGGAGCTGGTGATATTGGTGCCGGTGTTGGTTTCAAGGATATCCGTACAGGTGATACGTTGTGTGATGAAGATGCACCGATTGTGTTGGAATCAATGGAGTTCCCTGATCCTGTAATTGGTATTGCGGTTGAACCTAAGACTCAGAAAGATTTGGACAAGTTGTCTAACGGCTTGGCTAAATTAGCTGAAGAAGACCCGACATTTACTGTTAAGACTGACGAACAGTCTGGACAGACTATTATTTCCGGTATGGGTGAGCTTCATTTGGATATTATTATCGATCGTCTGAAACGTGAGTTTAAAGTAGAATGTAACCAAGGTAAACCTCAGGTTAATTATAAGGAAGCTATCACTAAGACTGTTGAATTGCGTGAAGTTTATAAGAAACAGTCTGGTGGTCGTGGTAAGTTTGCCGATATCATTGTGACAATCGGTCCGGTTGACGAAGACTTTACACAAGGCGGTTTGCAGTTTATTGATGAAGTGAAGGGAGGTAATGTTCCTAAGGAATTTATCCCATCAGTTCAGAAAGGTTTCCAGACTGCAATGAAGAATGGTGTATTGGCTGGCTATCCGCTTGATTCACTGAAAGTAGTTTTGAAGGATGGTTCATTCCATCCGGTTGACTCTGACCAGTTGTCATTCGAAATCTGTGCTATTCAAGCCTACAAAAATGCATGTGCTAAAGCAGGTCCTGTATTGACTGAGCCTATTATGAAACTGGAGGTCGTAACTCCTGAAGAAAACATGGGTGATGTTATTGGTGACTTGAATAAGCGTCGTGGGCAAGTCGAAGGTATGGAATCAAGCCGTTCTGGAGCTCGTATTGTAAAAGCTAAAGTGCCTTTGGCAGAAATGTTTGGTTATGTAACAGCTTTGCGTACTATTACTTCAGGTCGTGCAACATCATC
>ENA-OQKQ01000583-OQKQ01000583.1-human-gut-metagenome-genome-assembly--contig:-NODE-583-length-11510-cov-2.932531_pt1 | contig 11510 bp, 10 predicted proteins | sample MGYA00242651_ERZ504803 | MGnify/ENA primary metagenome ERZ504803 (study PRJEB26092, sample SAMD00036380) | human gut metagenome | host: Homo sapiens | study: EMG produced TPA metagenomics assembly of...
AGTCGCTAACCAAGACCAGTTGGTATCCGATCCTGAAGAAGCTCTTGAGCTTCATGGGTATCAAGATAACAAAGCAGACGGTGGGGGGATGCCGCTGGCAAGGTTGTTGTGGGCGTCGGTGGCGTAATCTCTGGTGCTATCACCTTTATGGGTCTTTCAAAGGGGTCGGCGCGCTTGTGTAGGCAGCTTAAGTGCTTGCCGCAGGCAAACGAGCGGATTCCTGGCACTGGGTACTATGAAAAGGATGAGGCCGCGGTTGCCAAGAAGAGGATTGACGTAGCGGAACCCCTCTTTATCGAAAAGTTCGGATTTTACTCCCATATTCTACGGCTCTATTGTTGAATATGCTGACCGGCTGGAGGAGTCACTGGCGACTGGAGAAGCGAAGCTGGATGCATATAATCCGGACGTTCTTCTCTGATACTCAGCGGAATTAGGCTATGCGTAACAGGATTGTTGTTCGATCTAATGTGAACGTTGGATGATGCTAACTATTTATGGAAAACAGTTAAAAAAGTTTTTCACCCCTTTTTCACTCCTCGGAGAAGGAGGAAAGAGACGCGAAAACAAAAAAGCTCAGAAGCAATTACGCTTCTGAGCTGCACTAATGCAATGGAGCCAGCGACCGGGCTCGAACCGGTGACCCCCGCTTTACGAGAGCGGTGCTCTACCAACTGAGCTACGCTGGCGGCCATGTGATGGCGCAACTGAGGCGTCAACGGCTGTCTATGATACGGGACATCGCAAATCCGCGCAAGTGTTCTGACGGCTTTTCTCACTTTAAATGCACTAATATTGGAGACGCGATGTCTTGCTCTTACGGGTCTCAAACAGAATGGGGCAGCGATGACTCAACCCAAGATTCTTCTCGCACGCATCGACGACCGTTTCATTTACGGACAAGACGTTGAGCTGTGGAACGAAGCCGTGGGTTCCAACCTTGTCCTAATCGTCAACGATGAGATCGCGGCAGATTCGCGCCAATGGGCACCCATGAGGGTGGCGGCGCCAGAAGGCGTTTGGACGCGGTTTTTCTCGGTGCAAAGGACCATCGACGTCATTCATACCGCAACGCCTCGCCAATTGATTCTGATCATGGTGGCCTCACCTTCCGATGCGCTCGCGCTGGTTAAGGGCGGTGTGCCGATCACCAAGATCAGCATTGGTCATATGCAGGCAGGGGAGGGCAAGCGTCCCGCAACGCCCGCAGTTGCCGTAGACGACACAGACGTCGCTGTTCTCAGAGAGCTGCAAAAGCTCGGCATAGAACTAGAAATCCGCTATCTCCCCAGTTCCGCCCCCGACCCCATCGGCAATCTGTTCAACTGATCCCTTGGGGACGGAGGAAAACGGATCATTTTGCCTTCGTAGGGGATCTGTGTGGCGCTGTCCGCCAAAACTATGCCGGTTTACTACGATGAATTGCTTATCGCCGAGCATGCCAAATTTGCAGAGAATAAAACCGCAGGTAGACGAGTTGCTAATTTTTTATAAACCAGCGCGTGGTCGGACATAGTGGGTTCATCGTAGTAATTCGGCATAGTTTTGTTATGTCACCAATTCGGTGGCATCGAAAAGAAGGATTTAGGCATGAAGCAGCGCCCGTCGGCGGTGGTGCCGGCGGGCGTTGCTGTGCGAGATGTCGCGTTGTGGGCCTAGTGCCTCATAAAGTGGTATTCGATCATATTGCTGTAGGGGTGACCCGGACCCACAATGCCCTGCGGGAACAGCGGCTGGTGCGGCGTGTCGGGGTACATCTCGGCCTCGAGGGCAAAGCCGGCGCCCCAGCCATAGTTGGCATCGTCCTTGGCGTGCTCGTCGCCCAGCCAGTTGCCGGTGTAGAGTTGCACGCCCGGGGCGGTGGTGTAGTAGTCCAGCTCACGACCGGTCCACATCTCCTCGACATGTAGGGCGCGACGCAGGTTGCGGCCGTACTGATAGCCATCGATGCGCAGGCAGTGATCGTAGCCACGGGCCTGCTTAATCTGCGGGTCGTCGGCCTCCATGCCGGGTGCGACGGGGCGCAGCTCGCGAAAGTCAAACGGTGTTCCCTCGACCGGAGCGATTTCGCCGGTGGGGATATTCTGCTCGTTAATGGGCAGGTAGTGGGCGGCGTTGGCGACAAAGAAATGTTCGCAGTCCATGCCGGCGTTATGGCCGGCAAGGTTAAAGTACGTGTGGTTGGTCATGGACACGTAGGTGGCACGGTCGCTCTCGCAACCATACTCGATACGGAAGACACCGGTGCGTGTAACGGTAAACACGGCCGTAAAGGTGCGGTTGCCGGGCAGGCCCAGCTCACCATCCTCAAGCGAGGTGGTCATGCGCACGGCGTTATGGACCTCGTCGAGCTCAACATCCCACACGCGTTTATGCAGGCCGTGCTCAAGATCGCTGTGTAGGTTGTTGGCGCCCTCGTTGGCGGGCATATGCCAGTCCGTGCCGTCGATGGTGATCGTGGCGCCCGCGGTGCGGTTTGCCACGGGGCCGATGGTCGCGCCAAAGCAGGCGGGGTTGTCAAAGTAATCCTCGAGCTTATCGAAGCCCAGCACAACATCGCGCACGTTGCCGGGAATATCGGGCACATCGATACCCAGCACGGTGGCGCCATAGTCCATAATGCGAACGCAGATCTCGGGCCCGTTGAGGGCGTAACGATGAACGGAGGTGCCGCACGGCGCGGTGCCGAAAAGCTCGGAAGTGATCATTTGGTTCCTAACATCGAGGTATTTCGGACAAACTGTAGCGCGAACAGGCGAGATTATCACTACACCCCACTAAAGCAGGGGGTATTTTTCTCAAAAAAGTGATGATTGGAGCTGTGCGGGTGTTCATTTTTGACCCGCACGAGTCTGATACAATTTGTTCGTTACTGTTTGAATGATATGCGCGCAAAGAACGGCGAGGATTCATCGTGATTAAGGCAGAGCGACAGGATAAGGTTCGTCAGCTGCTCGAAGAGCAGGGCACGGTCTCGGTCAAGGAGATTTCGGATGCGCTGGGCGTTTCGGATATGACGATTCGCCGCGACCTTGAGGAACTTGCGAGCCTGGGCGAGATCGAGCGCGTGCACGGCGGCGCCCGTAGTGCACAGGGACGTCCCCACGCTATGTTGCGCCATGAGTATTCGCACAGCGAAAAGCGCACTAAGCATGCCGAGGAAAAGCTGCAGATCGCGCGCCGCGCCGTTGAGCTCATCGAGGAGGGCTCGACCATCTTTTTGGGTACGGGCACCACGGTTGAGCAGATGGCCTCGATGCTGCCGGCGTTTCGCCTGCGCATCGTGACCAATTCGCTTTCGGTGTTTAACTTGCTTGAGGCGCGCGAAGACTGCGACCTGTGCCTCGTGGGCGGTATGTACCGTCGCCGCACCGCCGCTTTTGTGGGGCCAACGGCCGAGGATACTCTGCGTGCGCTGGGTATCGATGCGGCGTTTATCGGCGCCAACGGCATTCTGGATGGCGACGTGTCTACGTCTAATATGGATGAGGGTCGTATCCAGCAGCTCGCCTTTAGCAAGGCCGACTCGCGCTACTTGATCGCCGACTCCAGCAAGATCGGCAAGCGCGACTTCTACACCTTCTGTCGTCTGGATAATTTGGACGCCGTGGTGTGCGAGCCGAGTATCGCCGCCGAGGATCGCGCCGCCATCGAGGAGCATACGCAGGTCATCTGCTAACTAACGCTGCAGGCGATACTTCTGCCCCCTGTCGGCGCGGGGATTACCGCTTCACGTTGACGCGCAAATGTGCTCGGGCCAAGTATTCAGCTTGTGGGTTAGACCAGGCGGGCGTAGTCCTGTGACTGATGAAAGATGTGAGCGATATAGATTGTTTCGTGCTCAAACTTATAAAGGCACACGTAGTTGTTGACGGGAAACGATCGGTAATTACGTGCCGCCAGCTCTTGCATATGCGAGAGGGGACGTAGGAGCGGCTGCTCGCGAAGCAGATCAAGCTGATATTCAAACTCAGCGACAAAATTGCCTGCTGCACGCGGATTCTTGAGGATTTGAGCAAGGTACCCGACGATACTCTCGTACTCATATCGCGCGCTTTTGAGTATAACGACGTTATAGGTCATATTTGTCTCGTATCGCGGTCGCGAAGGAGTCGTAGTCGCTGTAGTCGCCTTGCGATATTTCGTCTTCTGCCAACATCATACGAGACAGCAGTTTTGCCTTGGCGATTTCTTCTTGCATGAGGCGATACTGGTCGCTGCTGATGCAGTGCATGGCCTCGTAGCCGTTCTTAGTTACGGTGACGTCGCGCTCAGACTCAACAAGTGCGGTGAATGTGGCAGTGTCCTTCATGTCTCGGACGGGCACACAAGCGGACATGGGTACCTCCTTTGCGTCGTGGCATAATTGTACCACGGCGTGTCCAAGCGACCGGTACCGTCGAATCGTCTCAATCTGTAACAGTTGGGATCGAAAAACTCGGCTACGTGTTACAGATTGAGATCTTCAAGTTCGGACCGTTCGTTTGTCTCGATCTGTAACAGTTAGACGGTCGAAAGTGGGCTACGTGTTACAGATTGAGATCTTTTCAGCCCTGGTCGCCCGTTCGTCTAAATCTATAACAGTTAGGATTGAAAATCCCTGCTAGATGTTACAAATCGAGACAAACGGCCTGCACGGGCCGAGCAAAAAAATAGGCCGCATGCGAACCCGTGGAGGGATTCGCATGCGGCCGACAGGGGGTATGCGGCAAAAGTTAGGCCATAAGCAGGCCGGTCTCCGAGACGTTCTTGTACCAGTACGCGCTCGCCTTGGGATAGCGCTTCTGGGTCTCAAAGTCGATGTAGAACAGGCCATAGCGCTTGTTATAGCCGTTGGTCCAGGAGAACTGGTCCTGCAGCGACCACACGAAGTAACCGTCGACGTTCACGCCGCCGTCGATTGCCTTGAGAATCCATGCGAGATGCTGACGCATGTAGTCGATGCGAGGGGCGTCGTCGATAAAGCCGTCCTCAAAGTCGTCCTTATAGCCCATGCCGTTCTCGGTGATGTAGATCTTCTTGTAGTTGGGGTAATCGTTCTTAATGCGGAGCAGCAGGTCGTAGAGACCCTCGGGATAGATAATCCAGTCCCAATCGGTGGTGGGTACGCCTTCGCGCACGCATGACTCGCCCACGCCCTTGAGGAACCAGCGCGAGGAGCCCTTGTCGCCGGTGCCATTGTGGTTGATGTCGTTTTCGCCCTCGGCGGCACGCAGGAACTGGCACTTGTAGGTGTTGACGCCCAGGCAATCGTTGTAGGGGAGCGCGGCGGTCAGCGCGGCGATGTCCTCGTCGCGGACGTCGAGCTCGCCGCCGGCGATATGGGCCAGCTTGGTCGCAGCCTCCATGGTGTCGGCTGCATAGTGGCCGCGGAAGGTGGCGTCGAGTACCCAGCGGTTGTTGATGACGTCGGCCATGCGAGCTGCCTCGCAGTCGGCGGCGTTGTTGGGATCGAGGGGATACTTGGGCTCCAGGTTCTGGACAATGCCGACCTCACCCTCAAAGCCGCCCTCATGGAAGGCGACGACGGCCTTGGCGTGGGCCACCATCATGTTGTGCATGAGCTGGAAGGCCTTGTCCAGGCGATACTTCTCGCCGTGCGGCCAGTTGCCGACGATAAAGCTGCCCTCGGCGGTTGCGGGTAATCTCGTTAAACGTGAACCAGTGCTTGACCTCGGTGAACTCGGCAAAGCAGAACTTGGCGTACTCGACAAAGGCGTCGATCGTCGTGCGCGTCGAGGAACGCCCTCGCCGCCGTCCGTAGGTAAAAGGCCGTCGGGCGTATACAAAGTGATCGAGCGTGACAGTAGGGGATAACCGCCGGCGTTTTGTTGCAGGGTGGACGAAAAGCTCATGATAGAAGGCGACACCCTCGTGGTTGATCTCGCCAGTGCCGTTGGGGAAGATGCGGCTCCAAGCGATGGAGACGCGGATACCGTTGATGCCGAAGCGCTGGCACAGGTCGATATCGACCGGGTACTTGTTGTAGAAATCGCTTGCGGGATCGGGGGAGAAGCGACCCTGAGCTGCCAGGAAATCGTCCCAGGGCACTTTGCCCTTGCCGTGCGTGCGGGTCTCGCCCTCAACCTGGTAAGCGGCGGTGGCGCCGCCAAACACAAAGCCGTCGGGGAACTGCATGGGGTTGGTCATGAGTCATCCTTTCTGTGGGATTCGAATAGGGAGAGGTGCCCGAACTGGGGATCCGGGCACCAACAGAGGGAGGAACCTAGTCGAGGTTCTCGCGGAGCCACTTGATGGCGCCAGCGGGGTCGCGAGTAAGGTCGATATATTCCTTACCGCGCGGGGCGAGCAGCTTAATGCCCAGGCGATCGGTGTCGGCCTTCATGTCGTTGTAGTAGCTACGGACCTGCGGGGCAAGCACGATAACGTCGTACTGATCCATGATGGCAGTGTGCTGGCCATAGGCGCCTGCGGAGGAAGCGATGTTCTCTCCGGTCTGCGCGGCACCTTCCTTGATGGCGTTGGCAAGCATGGCAGAGGTGCCGGCGCCGGCGCACAGGACGAGGACCTTCAGACCGTCGACATCCTTCTTAGCGGATGCATCGGCAGCGGGCTCGGGCTGATCGGCGACAGGCTTGCTGTCAGCGGCAGCGGCGGTCGGCTCGACGGCAGCGGTGGCCTGCTCGACAGCGGGCGCAGAGGTGCTGGCGGCGATGGTGGCAGCACCATCGGACTCGAGACCCAGCTCGGCGGCGCGCTCGGCTTCCTGGTCGCAGAGCAGCTTATCGTATGCCTTCAAGAACGGCAGGTAGATGATGGCGTCCAGCAAGATGATGATCGCGACAAATACCAGGGCGATAAGCTGGAAGTTCGTGGTGATGAAGATGCCGATGGGGGCAGGGGTAGCCCAAGGCACCACGAAGGAGAAGCCGTTCATGCCCACGTTGTCGATAAAGAACTTGGCAACACTTACGTTGACGCAGCCGGCGGCAACAAAGGGGATGAGCATGTAGGGGTTGAGGATCATGGGCGCGCCAAAGAGCAGCGGTTCGTTGACGGCGAAGGCAACAGGAACAATCGAGGCCTTACCGACGGCTTTGAGCTGCTTGGACTTCATAAAGAGAATCAGCAGAAGCGGAACGATGAACGTGGCGCCGGTGCCGCCGAACTCACCCACGAGCGACATGTTAAAGGTGAGGGAGTGGGCGGGGTGGCCACCGGCCAGCAGAACCTGCAGGTTCTCGGCCTGGTTGGCAAGACGGATGGGGTCGATGCCCGGCTGGACAATCGAAGGGCCGTGGACACCGATGAACCAGAAGAACGCGGTGGCTGCCTGAATAAGGATGAGTCCGGGGTAGGTCTCTGCCGCAGTGAAGAGCGGGGAGAGCAGTTTGATAAGCAGCTCGGAGAACGGAACGCCCATGAGGTTGCGCACAACCACATCGATGATGCCGCAAATGATGACAGCGCCACCGAAGGGGATGATGTCGCGGAAGTTCTGTGCGATGGCGCCCGGAACCTCCTTGGGCAGCTTAATGGTCAGATCGCGCGAGACGCAGAACTTATAGACCCACACGGTAATGAACGCGGCGATATAGGCCGAGAACAGACCGCGCGTACCCATGCTGGTGCAATCGAAGACAGAAAGCTCGGAGCCGTTGAACTTGGTGGTGAACTGCGTAACAGCGAGCAGCAGCATGCTGCACTGGGCGGCAACCATGGTGGAGCCGTCGTTGAGCACCTTGCCGCGGGCATGCGACGGTTCATGGAAGCCGTAAAGGTCTTGGCGGTGGTGCCGGCAACCATGATGCCCATGACGCCCATGGTGAAGTTGTACAGCTTGTTGCACCAGTCGATGAGCGGCTGGGGCAACGTGATTCCAACTACGCCGGGAAGGGTGGCGATCAGCAGAAAGATCGAAGAGGTAAGGACGATGGGCATGCACCCAAGGAATCCGTCTTTGATGGCCTGGAGGTAGATGTTTCTCGAGATCTTCTCGAAGAACGGTTGATGCTTTTCGAGCATCTTTACGATGGCGTCCATAGAGCTCCTTTGCTACTTGATGCGCGATGCATGTGGATGGAACTGGTCGTCGATGGATGGTCAGGACTGCCCGGAAACCTTCCTGCTTAAGGAAGGCATTGCGAAATGACAACGTTGTCATTTCGTTAATGACAACGTAAGACATTTTTGGAAGAGCAACAAGGATATACGGGTGAGCGGTCGATATTGTCCGGTAAACGGTTGATTTGTCAGTCGGGCAGGTAGTGTATGCTAGAACGCAAAAAGCAAGCGATGCAAAACCGACTGGAGAAGTAGTGGCAACGATGGACAAGAAAAATGTCTCAATGAACGATGTGGCGATTGCTGCGGGTGTTTCTCTCAAGACGGTTTCGCGTGTGATCAACGAGCCCGATAGCGTGCGAGAGTCGACACGCGATAAGGTTCATTCCGCAATGGACGGCGCTCGGGTTTCGAACCGAACTTTGCCGCGCGTTCGCTCAAGTTGGGCCGTTACGGGTGCATTGGCGTGGTGCTGTTCCACTTGTCGGGCGGTGCCGTGGACATGATTGACGGTATCGCAGATGCCGCCGAAGAACGCGGCTTTGCGCTCACGATGATCAAAAAGCGGGCGGGGGAGAAGATGACCCTTGCCGAAGCGGCGCGTAGGATGTCGCAGCTGCCTGTTGATGGCATGATCTTCAACCTGCGTCAGATGGTCGATGACTTTGATACTTTTGAGGCACCGAAAGACCTCAAGACGGTGATTATCACACCGATGGAACATCCTACCTGCTCCACCGTCAGTGACGACCAAGAGGGCGGCGCGCGCATGGCGTGCGAGTACTTCTTGAACCACGGGCATAAAAACGTGTACTTCGTCTCTGGTAAGAAAGAGTCGTTGTCGAGCCAGTGCCGTATGAAAGGTTGGCGTGCGGCACTCGAGGCGCGTGGCATTGAGCCGCCCGAGCCTCTGCAAGGCGATTGGAATGCGGATAGTGGCTATGCCGCGGGCCTTGTGCTTGCCGATAAGCCCGATTGCACGGCGGTCCTCGCTGCTAACGACTGCATGGCAAACGGCGTGATGATGGCTCTACGTGACAAAGGGCTCAGTGTGCCCAATGATGTGTCCGTGATCGGCTTCGACGATGAGCTCTATAAGACGATTCCCAACTCGATTCTGACGTCGGTGAAGTTTCGCCACCGCGAGCTGGGCGTCCGTGCGCTCAACGAGGTCGTCGCGGGTCTGGAAGCTCCGAGCTCCAGAAGCCGTACGCTCGTCTCGGGCGTGTTGGTCGAGCGTTCCAGCGTAAAGGACTTGCGGGCGTAGACGTGCTCGGCCTATTCCGTTTGTCTCGATCTGTAACAACTAGACGGTCAAAAGTGGTCTACATGTTACAGATTGAGATTTTCGGCTTGGCCTGTGCGTTCATCTCGATCTGTAACAGCTAGGACCGAAAAACTCGGCTAGATGTTACAGATTGAGATGAACAGGAGGACGGGTGCGGTCTAAACAAAATGGCCCGCGCATCACACATCGATGCACGGGCCATTTATTGTCTGCAAGCGGCAGGTGGTGTCAGCGTCTTATGCCTCGAGGTTTTCCTCGATCCAGGCGACGGCACCCTTGGGATCCTTAGTGAGGTCGATGTACTGTTTGCCCTTGGGCGACAGCAGCGTGATGCCCAGGCGGTCGGTGTCGGCCTTCATCTCGTTGTAATAGGTGCGAACCTGCGGAGCCAGGACGATGACGTTGTACTGGTCCATGATGGCGTAGTGGCTGCCGTAGGCACCGGCGTTGGCGGTAATGTCGATGCCCAGCTCGTCGGCGCCTTCCTTAAGCGCGTTGGCGAGCAGTGCAGAGGTGCCGGCGCCAGCGCACAGAACCAGAACCCTCAGATCCTTGCCCTTAAGGGCGGACGGAGCTGCGGAGGCCTCAGTGGCAGAAGCGGTCTCGACAACAGGAGCCTCAACGGCGGGGGCGGCAGCGGTCTTGACGGCCTTGGTCTCCTCGGCCTCTTCTTCGGCCAGGGTCTCGGCCTCCTGCTTGCACAGGACGTTGTCGTAGGCCTTGCAGAACGGGTAGTAGATCAAGAAGTCAACGACCAGCAGGACGACAACCAGGACCAGAGAGATCGGCTGGAAGTTGGTGTCGATGAAGGTGCCGATCGGTCCGGGGAGTGCCCACGGCATGGCATAGATAAAGCCGTTCATGCCCAAAAAGTCGATGAAGAACTTACCAATGAGGACGTTGGCCACGGGGGCAAACAGGAACGGGATCAGGAAGTACGGGTTGAGGATGATGGGCGCGGCGAACAGCAGCGGCTCGTTGACGGCGAACATCACGGGCACGACAGAGGCTTTGCCGACGGCCTTGAGCTGCTTGGAGCGCATAAAGAGCAGGAAGATGATCGGGACAATGAACGTGGCGCCGGTGCCGCCGAGTTCGCCGATGTAGTTACCGAAGTTTTCGGTCAGGGCGAGGGCGGGGTGACCGCCGGCCTGCAGTGTGGCGAGGTTGGTGGTGATGTTGCCAAACAGCGCGGCGTTGAGGGCAGGCTTAACGACCGAGGGGCCGTGGATGCCCATGAACCAGAACAGCGGGATCATGAACCAGATGAGGGCGAGGCCGGCGTAGGAATCGGCAGCGGCGAACAGCGGGCTCACCAGCGTGGAGATGACGTTGGCAAACGGGACGGCCAAGCAGGTGCGGCAGATAACGTCGATGACGGCGACAAACAGGATGGAGAAGCTGAAGGCGAAGATGTCGCGGAAGTTCTGGGCGATGGCGCCGGGGACTTCTTTGGGCAGCTTGATGGTGATGTCTCGCTTAATGCAGAAGGCATAGATGTTGACCGTGGCAAATGCGGCGACAAAGGAGCTCAGCAGGCCCTTGGTGCCCATGTTGTCGGTAAAGAACACCGAGACATCGGCGCCGTCGATCTTGGCACTCGTCTGGGTAACGGCCAAGATGAGCATAGCGCACATGGCGGCGACCATGGTGCTCGTGGCGTTGATGGCCTTGCCGGCAGGCATGCGGCGGTTCTTGGAGCCGGTCAGCGCGCTTGCGGTGGTGCCGGCGACCATGATGCCCACGACGCCCATCGTGAAGTTGTAAACCTTGTTGCAGAAGTTCACGACGTCGACGTTCCACCAGTCGGGCAGCGTAAAGCCGCCGACCGTGGCGACAACGCCCGGCAGGGTCGAAATAAGCAGGAAGACAGAAGAAGACAGGATAATGGGCATTGCTGCCAAAAAGCCGTCTTTAATGGCCTGAAGGTAGATGTTCTTAGAGACCTTGTCGAAGTACGGCTGACCTTTCTCCAAGAACTTAACGATCGATTCCATAGTTCACGCTCCTCTTTGCATGAAATCTTAATGGCATGGACGTTGAAAACCTATATGGTCTCCCGCTTGCTAAAGCCCGGTGCAGGCGGGGCCGGTCCCAGGGGGAGAGAGGGGAGCGGCTGGGTTTGTATCGGCATGGGCCGCTCCCGTTCTCGGGGGTAAAGCGAGGCGATGCGCTACTGCGCGTCCGCCATAGTGTC
>ENA-OQKQ01000584-OQKQ01000584.1-human-gut-metagenome-genome-assembly--contig:-NODE-584-length-11502-cov-2.286066_pt1 | contig 11502 bp, 13 predicted proteins | sample MGYA00242651_ERZ504803 | MGnify/ENA primary metagenome ERZ504803 (study PRJEB26092, sample SAMD00036380) | human gut metagenome | host: Homo sapiens | study: EMG produced TPA metagenomics assembly of...
ATTGGGAGATGGTGAGCTTGAAGAGGGGCAAATTTGGGAGGCGGCGATGTATGCGGCTCATTACAAATTAGATCATCTGACCGCTTTTATCGATAATAATGGATTACAGATTGATGGAGCTATCACGGATGTAATGTCATCACTTCCCATTGATAAGAAATTCAGTGCTTTTGGATGGCATGTTATTACTGTGAACGGGCATAATATGGCTGAGCTCCATAACGCAATTGAAGAAGCAAGAAATATTAAAGGAAAACCCACAATGATAATTATGAAAACAGTTAAAGGAAAGGGGATTCCCGAAATAGAAGGGAAAGCATCCTGGCATGGAAAAGCACCTTCAAGTGAAGAATGTGAGCGTTTTGTGAAAATGCTGGAGGCGGAATAATGGGTAAAGCGACACGTGATGCATATGGTGAAACTTTAAAAAGATTAGGAAGCACTCATCCTGATATCGTAGTTTTAGATGCGGATTTATCAGAGTCTACAAAAAACATCCATATTTGCAAAAAAAATTTCCTGATAGATTTTTTGATACAGGTATTGCCGAAGAAAATATGATTGGTATCGCTGCAGGCCTGGCAACGACAGGAAAGATTCCGTTTGCTTCCACCTTTGCCGTATTCGGTGCAGGCAGAGCCTACGAACAGATTAGAAATTCCAATAGTTAGAATAAACACAATACCTGTCGATAAAATTCTTTTATGTTTATTTGCATAGGTGTATTGGCTAATAATTTGTTTTCAACCCATTTTTGCGGATTGTTCAATATAAACGCTAAACCAATTCCAAGAAGGAAAGGGAATAGAATTGTTATTATGAACTGAATGGAATCGTGTTATATCCTTAAATCGATTTAATATTGTGAAGAAAAGAATCGCAATAATCAATGAAGCAGAATAAACGATGATTCTTTGTTTCATTTCCTGGGTTATTTTAAAATGCATTAAGTAAGACTCCTTCCATACCTTATATAATACCATCTAGAAAAAAATTATAAAAGCCATTATAATAGTCCTATGGAAAAAATATTTGAAGGGGCTATTTCCTGCAAAGCCCTATTAGAAGCAGGTTCTCGTAATTGTAAAAAACTATATATTGATAAGAAAAAGAATACGAAAGATACAAGATATTTGGCTAAAATTGCGAAAAGTCGTGGGTGCGAAGTTGTATTTTGTTCGCGTGAGGAAATTAATGAATTGGCAACAGGTAAAACACATGGTGGAGTGTTACTTATAGCTGAAGAAAAACAGATTCCTCAACTTATTGAAACACATGTCCATGGATTTCTTTGTTATATCGATGGAGTAGAAGATCCATACAATTTGGGAAGTATCTCAAGAACTTTATATGCTTCTGGTTGTGATGCGATGATTCTTCCAAAAAGAGACTGGAGCTTTGCCGAACAAACCATTCTAAAGGCGAGTGCCGGTGCTTATGAAAAGCTACCTATTTATTTTGTGGATTCGGATGAAGAATTAGTAAACTATTGTAAAAAGAATAACCTTCCAATTCTTTGTGCCCACAGAAAAGATGCCGTAGGACTCTATGACTATACTTTTGAATCCGATTTTTGTTTATGCCTAGGCGGAGCTTTAAGAGGACTTAGTTCAACCATTACGGCAGCTTCCAAACAAAATATTGTCGTAGAATATGGAAGAGATTTTAGAAATGCCTTAGATTCAGCTAGTGCTGCTGCTGTATTTAGTTTTGAGATATTAAGGCAAAAGAAAGTCAAAAGCGAAATAAAATGCTTTGACTTTTTCATTTATAGAATAAATTTTGTGTGCTAATTCTTGATTGGCAAAATCAACAATGATGATACCATAATATTTCTTTTGCCAATCATATTCCATTAAATGATTGTTGATCTTTTTTTGCGTTTTTCTTTGGAAAACCAATCTTACCACGAACTTCATTTAGTGTTGAAATTCGTATGGAAGGATATACAAATATTCAATATTTGATTGTCGAATGCAATAAAAATATATATACCTATCTCCTTATGTCCAAATATACTAAAATAAATATAAATGTCAAATCAAGAATGATGTTATAATAGATGCATGCTGATTAATGTATATGTAGAATACAATCGCCTACGCAATACCTTTACTTACTCTTGTGAGCAAGATGTTGAAGTTGGATGTAGAGTCCGTGTTGAATTCAACAATCGAACGCTTGTAGGATTCGTCGAAGAAATTGATGTAGAAAGCGATTTTAAAAATATTAAACCTGTTATTGAAGTCATAGATGAAAAGCCTTTATTGAATAACGAATTAAAGTTATTGGCAAATTATATGGCTGATTTTTATGCGAGTTCGAAAGTGACTTGTTATAAAACGATGCTTCCACCAGCTTTGCGTCCTTCTAGTAAGCATTCAAAAATCATCTATGAAGATTATGCGGTTTTAAAAGAATCAAATGAAACATTGACTTCTCGACAAAAAGAAGTGCTTGAAATGTTTAATTATCCATGTAAGATGAGTGAACTAAGAAAAGTAAGTCCATCCATCACAAAGGTTTTACTAGAAAAGGGCTATATAGGGATTGAAAAAAGAATTAAAGATTCAAATACGCATGTAACGAGTATTTCAGATGTACAACATGAATTGACTATCGAACAAAAAGATGCGATTTCTAAGATCACAAGTACAGAAAAGATGGTATCACTGCTTCATGGTGTAACGGGATCTGGTAAAACCGAAGTCTTTTTGCGTTTAGCTGAAAATGTATTGTCTTGTGGAAAACAAGTTCTATTTCTTGTTCCTGAAATTGGTTTGACACCGATGATGATACAAAGAGTGCAGGCGCGTTTTAAACAAAAAATTAGCGATCTATCATTCAGGGTTGAATGCACAAGAAAAATTAGAACAATATAATTTAGTAAAAGATCATAAAGTCGATATTGTGGTTGGAACACGCAGTGCTTGTTTTATGCCGTTTTCTTCTTTAGGTTTGATTTTAATGGATGAAGAACATGATTCAAGCTACAAACAAGACAATACACCACGCTATCATACGCGAGATATTGTTTTATTTCGTGCGGCTTATCATAAGTGTAAAGTCATCTTGGCAAGTGCTACACCAAGCCTAGAATCGTATGCCCGTGCCTATAAGAATGTATATGAATTGATTGAACTGAAAAATCGTATTCATGAAATGCCGGAAATTTGTTTGGTAGATATGAAAAAGGAAAGAATCACAAATGGCCTATCTGAAACTTTACTTCAAGCCATTCACAAGCGGCTTTCTAAAAAAGAACAAGTGATCTTACTTTTAAATCGAAGAGGGTATCTTCCTGTTGTTCGTTGTAGCGATTGTGGACACGTTCGTATATGTCCAGATTGTGGAGTAGCCTTAACGTATCATAAAAATCAAAACGCCTTAGTTTGTCATTGTTGTGGAAGACAATTTAAATTTATGGAAGAATGTCCAAGTTGTCATTCTAAGAACTATTTTAAGGCCGGTATGGGTACAGAGCGATTGGAAGAACAGATTGTTGAAATTTTTAAAGATCATCATGTCGTTCGCATGGATGCGGATAGTACGCGAAAAAAGAATGCGCATGAAAAGTTGTTACAAGAATTTGAAGAGTCTGGCGATCTATTAATTGGTACGCAAATGGTCGCAAAAGGACTTGATTTTGAAAGAGTGACTTTAGTTGGGATTTTAAATGCAGATGCTACGCTTTGTCGTAATGACTATAGAGCAAGTGAAACGGCTTATGAAATGTTAGAACAGGCAAGTGGAAGAAGTGGTCGAGGAAAATTAAAAGGTGAAGTTATGATTCAGACTTTTGATCCCGATCATTTTGTGATGCAATGTGTAAAGATGCATGATTATAAGAGATTCTTTAATCAAGAAATGCAATATCGCCACCTAGGTATGTATCCACCTTATGTATATTTATGTACTTTAATCTTTACACATTTCGATTTTAATGAAGCTTATAAACAGGCAAGTGCTGCGAAAGAATATTTTTCTTCTTTGCGTGTTTTAGGGCCCATTGAAATTCGTATGCAACAAAAAAAACATCGTGTTCGTTTGATTTTAAAATCAAAGGATGACAAGTTACTACATGAACTTGTTCAGAATTATTTAGATGAAACAAAACAGATTGTGGATGTGAATATGCATCCGATTATGATGGAGGAATAGAATGCGAAAGTGGATATGGAAAGCTTTGGATGAAGTGGTAAATAAAGATGTATATTCCAATTTATATTTAAGAAATCACTTGCATGAAGTGGATAAAAAAGATCGTGCTTTAGCAACAAGAATCTTTTATGGTACGATTCAAAATTATCGATATTGTAAAGCGTGTTGGTCAAAGTATGTGAAGAATAAATTAAATCCAAAAATGGATGTATTACTTACAATGAGTACATATCAATTGTTGTTTTTGGATAAAGTACCAAGCTATGCGATTGTCAATGATGCGGTCAATATCGCAAAAAAAATCAATATGAAATATGCCGGACTTACCAATGCGGTATTACACAAGGTAAAACCCATCGAAACCGATAATATGGCTTTAAAATATTCTTTGCCAGATTGGCTATATAAGATGTGGACGAGTCAATATGGTCAAGAAAAAGCTCTTGTTATGGCAAAAGCAAGTGTGAATATTTTGCCAATGTACGTTCGCCGAAATGTGTTGAATACAAACGAATCTGATTTTGATTTGGATATGTTTGTTCGTGTTCAAGATGCATTGTACATCTATGAAGGAAATGATTATTTTCATCATGACTACTATCAAAAAGGCTATATGAGCGCACAAGATGAGGGGAGTTTTGAAATTGCGAAGTTTGTAGATCCGCAAGAAAATGAAAGAATTTTAGATTGTTGTGCGGCTCCAGGAACAAAAAGTATGGCCATGGCTGAAATGATGCATAATAAAGGGCATATTGATGCGTATGATTTACATGCACATCGTAAAGATTTGATTGAAAATGATGCCAAACGATTAGGAATTGATATTATACATGCCGGTGTTCAAGATGCAACTGAATTTAAAAGCTCTAATATGTATGATCGTATCTTATGTGATGTTCCTTGTTCGGGTTATGGTGTACTATCTAGAAAACCAGATATTAAATTACATATGGTACCTGAAGATATGGATACATTGATTCCTTTACAATATTCTATTCTGAATAATGTATGTCAATATGTAAAGGTTGGGGGAACTTTAGTTTATTCAACTTGTACAATGAATAAAAAAGAGAATGAAAAACAGATTGAGAAGTTTTTGAAGGCACATAAAGAATTTAGTTTAGTAGAAGAAAAAACAATCTTTAGTAACGCTACACAAGATGGCTTCTATATGGCAAAACTAATGCGTAAATGATATAATGAACGGTAGAAATTGAGGTGCTATTTTGGAAAGTTTATACAATTTAAATTATGATCAAATGTGCGAATATGCATTGGATCATGGATGGAAATCTTATCGTGGACATCAAATTTTTCAATGGTTATATCGTAACCGCGTATTTGATATTGATGAAATGACAAATGTATCAAAGGAAACAAGAGAAATCTTGAAGAAAGATTTTATTGTGAATCCTTTAGAATTAATAAAAAAACAAGTTTCATATGATGGAACGACAAAATTCTTGTTTAAGACAAGTGATGGAGCCCTATTAGAAAGTGTTATGATGGTCTTTGACTATGGAAGAAGTGTATGTGTTTCAAGTCAAGTTGGATGTAATATGGGTTGTGCATTTTGTGCAAGTGGGCTTACAAAGAAAAAAAGAGATTTGACAAGTGGAGAAATGGTTGCCCAAGTTATGTATGTTCAAAAAGAATTGGATAAAGATAACTTACGCCTATCGCATATTGTGTCATGGGAACAGGCGAGCCATTTGATAACTATGATAATGTTATGAATTTTTTAGCTACGGTAAATCATGATCGTGGCTTGGGTATTGGCTCAAGACATATCACAATTTCGACTTGTGGAATTGTGCCTAGAATCTATGATTTTGCCAATGAGCATACCCAATACAATTTGGCCATCAGTTTACATGCACCAAATGATGAATTGCGTGATCAATTGATGCCAGTCAACCATGCATATCCATTAAAGGAATTAATGGAAGCAATTCAGTATTATGGTAAGGAAAATAATCGTCGTTTGACATTTGAATATATTTTATTAAAGGGTGTCAATGATCATCCTGAACATGCCAAACAATTATCGAAGCTTTTACATGGAATGAATGCCTATGTAAATTTGATTCCATATAATGCGGTTGATGAAAAAGGCTTCAAATCGGTTACACATGATGAGGCGATGGTATTCTATGATTTGTTGATGAAAAATCATGTGCGTTGCACAATTCGAAAAGAGCATGGTAATGATATTGATGCAGCTTGTGGTCAGTTAAGAATTAAGGAAATAAAAAAGGAAGGAATTTAAGTCGATGAAAGTTTTTGCGAATACGAATGTAGGTCTTGTAAGAAAATTAAATGAAGATGATTATTGTATTGCCCACAATGACAATGATGAATGGATGGCCATCGTCTGTGATGGTATTGGCGGGGCAAAAGCCGGAGAAGTGGCAAGTCATACAGCGGTCATGACGATGTATGAGGCATTTATGAAGGCTCCTAAATTTAATAAAGATCGACAGGTGGATAATTGGATTCGTGAAAATTTAAATCAGGCGAATGATTTTATTTATTCAAAAAGTTTAAAAAACCCAAACGAGAGAGGTATGGGAACAACCGCTGTGGGTGTTATTGTAGCTAGCATTGGAACCTTTATTTTCAATGTAGGAGATTCAAGAATCTATGCCGATTATAATGGGGAATTGATTCAAATGAGTGAAGATCATAGTGTAATTGCCCAACTTTTAAAGGAAGGCAAAATCACAAGTGAAGAGGCAAAAACACATCCTAAAAAAAATACATTGACAAATGCACTTGGTGTATGGCATGTGTTCCGTATCGATATCAATAAGATTGAAAATACATATAACTATTTGTTGATCTCAAGTGATGGGCTTCATGGATATGTGGAAAAGAAAGTAATTTCAGATATTGTGCATGATGAAAGTCTTTCTTTACAGGAAAAAGTGGATACATTGATCGCAAGAGCCAACCAATCGGGTGGTTATGACAATTGTTCAGTTATCTTAATGGAGAATGATGGAGAACAATAATATGATGATGGAACAGATAGCGAATCGTTATGAAATCTTGTCTTTGATTGGACAAGGTGGTATGGCGGATGTCTATAAGGCAAAAGATACAATTTTAAATCGTATTGTCGCAATCAAAGTTCTACGTGATAAATTAAGTCAAGATGCGATGGCACTTGTTCGTTTTCAACGTGAGGCAAGTGCAGCAAGTCGACTATCCCACCCCAATGTAGTGGATATATATGATGTTGGTGAATACGAAGGTATGCACTATATTGTTATGGAATTTATTCGTGGAAGAACATTGAAAGAATTGATTGCGCAGCGTGGTGCCTTAGATGTCGATGAGGCCATAGGCATTATGAAACAATTGGTGAGTGCTATAAATCATGCGCATGAACATAAAATTATTCATCGTGACATAAAACCACAAAATGTTTTGGTTAAAGATGATGGAACAATAAAAATCACTGATTTTGGGATTGCGGTGGCCAATGGATCTGTACAATTAACTTTTAACAATACAGTCATGGGTTCAGCACACTACTTAGCTCCTGAAACAACACAGGGAAAAGAGCCCAACGAACAAGTCGATATATATTCTTTGGGAATTGTATTCTATGAATTATTAACAGGCAAAGTTCCTTTTACAGGAAAAACACCAACGGAAATCGCAATTAAGCATTTGCGTAAGCCAATGCCATATGTTCGTGATTTTAATCCGAACATACCGCAATCGGTAGAGAATATTATTTTAAAGGCAACCGCAAAAAATCTTTCCGATCGTTATGTTTCTTGTAAAGAAATGCTTTATGATTTGATTCATTGTATGGATGATGAATATCGGAATATGAAACGCATTAAAGTGGATCAAGATCAAACAAGTGAATTGTTGAAATTTGATAATGGTCATCTTGATTTTGAGGATGAAGAGCCTGTAAAAGTGGAAAAGAAACAAAGAAATTGGATTCCTGCTTTAATGATTTCAGCAGCTGTAATTATTGGAATCGTTGTATTAGTACTTGTCGCAAGTATTACAGGAATCATTCGAATTAGTGGATTTTTAGGCTATCAAACGATGCCAGATGTGATTGGACAAAGTCAAGAAGATGCGATCGATACATTGCAGGATGCGCATTTTAATACTTCCAAAGTCACATATGTCTATAGGGCAAATGATAAATATGAAAAGGGAAAAATCATTAAGTCTTCCCATAAAAAGGGTGAAGTTATTTTAAATGATACTAAGATTGTTTTAACTGTATCTAAAGGTGCGACCTATTTAGTACCTGATTTTACAGATGGAACGTATGTGGATGCTGAATATGAATTGGAAAAGAATTGTCCCAATGTAAATATTGTCGTGGAATACAAGGGTAAGAAAGATTTGGATCCAGGTATTGTGTTGAAACAAAAGGGCTTAACTCCAGGAACTCGAATGGATCCAGACAGTAAAAAAACAATAACATTTGTCGTAAGTACATATCCTTCTATTGTGATTCCGTCGGATTTGATTGGAAAAGATGTATTAGATGCCAAAGATGAATTGAATGATCTAGGTATTGCGGCTGTTTTAAGTAAAATTTCAGATGGTTTCAGGAAGTAATAAAGTAATTAGTGTCTCACCAGATGTAGGGTACAGAATATGTACAGGAAGGAACAAACAGTGTTGTTACACTGTATTATGATTAATATGCAGCAGGGAAGAATTATAAAAATTATTTCGAATCAATATACGATTCAAAATGAAAAAGAAGAAATTATTGCCAAACCAAGAGGTAAAATGCGCCAGCAACAAACGCCTGTTGTAGGGGATTTTGTAGAATATGAAAAGATTGAAGATTCGTATCGCATTCATAAAGTGTTGCCACGAACAAATCGTCTTTTAAGACCGGCCATTGCCAATGTCGATCAGGCATTGATTGTCACAAGTTTAAAAGATCCAGATTATTCATGTCATCTTTTAAATCGTTTGATTTTCTTGGTAGGCCTAGCTGGAGTAAAGCCGGTGATTTGTGTGACAAAACTGGATTTGTTAGAGGATCCTGAAGAAATCTTGGCGGATTTAGAAAAATACAAAAAGGCTGGATATGATGTGGTATTCTCAAATCCAGGTAGTGATGATAGAGAATTGCAGGAAATTTTAAATGGTAAAGTATCCGTATTATGTGGCCAATCTGGAGCGGGTAAGAGTAGTTTATTGAATCGCTTAAATCCAGATTTTGAATTGCAGACACAAGCTATCTCTAAAGCTTTAGGACGTGGAAAACATACAACACGCTATTGCCAATTACATCCTGTATGTGATGGATTAGTGGCGGATACGCCAGGTTTTTCAAGTTTAGATTTTACTAGATTAGATACATCTCATTTAGATGCGTGTATTCTTGATTTTAAACCTTATATTCATACGTGTCGATTTAAAGACTGTAAGCATTTAAATGAACCAGATTGTAGCATTAAAGAGGCACTCAATAAGGGTGAAATCAACGCGTCAATCTATGAGGATTATAAAAATATTATGGAAGAAAGAGGTAAGAAACTATGAATGAAATTGTAATTGCACCTTCAATTTTATCTTTGGATTATTCCAATGTGAGTGCGCAACTTGAAGAGTTAAAGGCATCCAAGGCGAAATGGTTACACTTTGATGTGATGGATGGTCATTTTGTACCAAACTTAACTTTTGGACCTGATATTTTAAAAGGCTTTAAAAAGGCTTGTCCATTATTTATGGATGTGCATTTGATGGTTGAAAATCCCAAAACGTATGCACCAATTTTCATTCAAAATGGAGCGGATTTAGTCACATTCCATACAGAAGCTTTAGATAATGATTTAAGTCGTATTCAAGGCTTATTGGATGAAATTCATAATTTGGGGGCAAAAGGCGGTATTGTGGTTAAGCCAAATACAGCGATCGAACCTTTTGAAAGTGTATTAAAATCTTGTGATTTAGTTTTAGTTATGAGTGTAGAGCCTGGTTTTGGTGGCCAAAAATTCATGGCAGACATGCTTAAAAAGGTAGAGTGGTTAAAAGAGAAACGTCAAGAATTGAATCTGTCCTATCGCATTGAAATAGATGGTGGTATTAATCAAGATACGTATAAATCTGCATTGGACGCAGGTTGTGATACATTGGTTGCGGGAAGCTACGTATTTAAAAATGATATTACCAAAACCATTGAAGGTATGCTTGCATAAATATGACTTGTGCTGTTTTGATTACCCCACTCGTTGATGTTGTGCCTATTATTGAAGGTTGTGATTATATTGGCGTAGATGCGGGGGCATTAAAAATTATAGATCAAGGTCTTCCTATTAAAATGGCTGTTGGAGACTTTGATTCTTTAAACGAAGAAGATTTAAAACGAATTACGTGTCCGATTGAAAGACATCCAATCATGAAAGATGAAACGGATTCAGAACTTGCGATTCGATTATGTAAAGATTATGATACGATCTATTTGTATGGTGGAATACAGGGTAGAATTGATCATACAATTGCCAATATTCGTTTGGCAATGTATCGTTTTAATAATTTGGTTTTGATAGATGAACATCAAAAGATATCTGTTATGAATGTAGGGGAGTATGAAATTGATAATACGTATCGGCATATTTCATTCTATCCAATTTTAGAAGGTGTACTTTCTTTATCTGGATTTTTATATCCACTGCAATCTAGACATATTCATATTGAGGAAATATATACAACAAGTAATTCTTTGGTTGAAGATAAAGGCATTGTTCGTATAGAAGAGGGGCGCTTTCTTTGTGTACAATCCAATTGGAGATAGTCTATGTTTTATGATGTAGCTATGAACTTTGTGATTGGAACTATCTTAATGGTGGTTGGAGCTATCATGCTGTGTATTCCAAATCGAGTTTTCACATGGATCTTAGTTGTTTCCATTCTGTTTTTATTTGCGAATGGAGTTACTTTATTTATTCGTTTTATTAAAATAAAAAAAACAAAGACTTTTTCTTTTCAATCTTATCGTTTGCGTTTATGTTTTTCTTGATGAACTTTCGTTATATTCCACAATGGATCTTGCGAGTGAATTTTGGTGGGTATTGTATTCTTTGTGGTTCGGCTTGTTTTATTCAACTTGTGATTGATAAAATCAATCATTTTAAAGGGAAGTTTTTTAACTTTGTGTTTACCATTATTTATATTTTATTTGGTTTTTATCTTCTTTTGAATCCGAATTTTCATACGGATCTTTTAATGCAGGCATTTGGAATCTATTTTATGATTCTAGGCTTACGTTATTTAGGCGATGGATATGTGGGAATCAATCCTCTTACAAAATATAAGTGGAAACGTAAAGTAAGAATCACGCTT
>ENA-OQKQ01000585-OQKQ01000585.1-human-gut-metagenome-genome-assembly--contig:-NODE-585-length-11422-cov-1.970429_pt1 | contig 11422 bp, 11 predicted proteins | sample MGYA00242651_ERZ504803 | MGnify/ENA primary metagenome ERZ504803 (study PRJEB26092, sample SAMD00036380) | human gut metagenome | host: Homo sapiens | study: EMG produced TPA metagenomics assembly of...
AATGGCATATGGTGATAAAGTCACATGAGCCTGCCAAAGACAGAAATAAGCAAAACAGAGAGAATAAAAACAGAGTGAAAAAAGTTATAGATACGGGAAAGGAGAAAGGAATAACATTGGAGACTCCTAAGACAGAAGAGCAGAAAGTGTCAGTAAAGAAAGAAGGCGACGGTGCAGAGGCACCGAAGAAGAAAAAAAATATTATCCGCGTATATCATGCACAGAATGCAAGTGACGGCGGGAAGAACAGAAAGAAACCAGCTGGAGAGAGAAAGCCACGTCCACAGGGCACACGTCCTGCAGCACAGGCACAGCCGGCAGCGAAAGCAGAGGCACCTGTAAAGGCAGCACCGAAGACAGAAGCTCCTAAGACAGAAGCACCGAAGCCGGTAAGTGCACCGAAGGCTGAGGCTCCTAAGACAGAAACACCAAAGGCAGAAGCACCAAAAGCTGAGACAGCACCAAAGAGCGCACCGGTAAGTGCACCGAAGACAGAGCCGGCAAAACCGGTTCAGACTGCACCAAAAGCAGAAGCTCCAAGGACAGAATCCCAGAGACCAGCTGCACAGCAGAACAGAAACGAAGGACAGCAGCGTCAGGGAAATGGCCAGGGCAACCGTAATTTCCGTCAGGGCGAGGGCCGCGACAATAATCGCGGAGACAACAATCGTGGTGACAGAAATGGAGGCAGATTTGGCCAGGGAAGACCACAGGGCGGCAATGGCGGCCAGGGTGGATTCCGCGGAAACAGAAATAATGATGGTCAGGGAAGACCTGTAAGACAGGGAGATTCCCAGAACAGAGGACCGCGCCAGGGTGATGGAAACGGACGTGGATTCCGTCAGGGCGGTGACAACAGAGACAATAGAAATGGAAACGGAAATGGCAGCAGATTTGGCCAGGGAAGACCACAGGGCGGACAGGGACGTTTCGGAGGAAAAGACGGAGATAACCGTAGTGAAGGACGCTTTGGCGGACAGAACCACCAGGGTGGACAGCGCTCCGGCGGTGCAAGAAGAAGCGGCGGCGGATCTGACGCAATCTTTACACCAGAGCTGACCAAGACATCCAAGGACAGCAAGCGTGAGCGTGACAGAGAGAACAAGAATAAAAAGAAAGATTTCGATAAGACATCAGGTGGCGGACACAGACCAAACCAGGGCGGCAGAAACCAGATGTCCAGAATCCCGAAAGCACTTCAGAAACCTGCTCCGCAGCAGAAACAGGAAGAGAAGAAACCGGAGATCAAGGAGATCACAATTCCGGAGAAGCTTACCATCCGCGAGCTTGCAGAAGCGATGAAGATGCAACCATCTGCAATTGTTAAGAAGCTGTTCATGGAAGGTCAGATGGTAACGGTAAACCACGAGATCGATTTCGAGCAGGCAGAAGAGATTGCTCTTGGATTTGACATTATTGCAGAAAAAGAGAAAAAGTGAATGTAATTGAGGAACTTTTGAAAGAGGAAGAGGAAGACGAATCCACAATGGTTTCAAGACCACCGGTAGTCTGTGTAATGGGACACGTTGACCATGGTAAAACTTCTCTTCTGGATGCAATCCGTAAGACAAACGTAACAAGAGGCGAGGCTGGTGGAATCACACAGCATATCGGTGCTTATGTAGTTGATATCAACGGACAGAAGATCACCTTCCTTGATACACCGGGACATGAGGCATTCACTGCCATGCGTATGCGTGGAGCAAACTCCACAGATATCGCTGTTCTTGTAGTTGCAGCTGACGATGGTGTTATGCCGCAGACAGTAGAAGCTATCAGCCATGCAAAGGCTGCTGGTGTTGAGATCATCGTTGCCATCAACAAGATCGATAAGCCAAGTGCAAACATTGAACGTGTAAAACAGGAGCTTTCCGAGTATGAGCTGATTCCTGAGGACTGGGGCGGTACAACTCCGTTCGTTCCGGTATCTGCCAAGACAGGAGAGGGCATTGATGATCTTCTTGAAATGATCCTTTTAACAGCAGAGGTTTCTGAGCTGAAGGCAAACCCGAACCGTGCAGCAAGAGGTCTTGTGATCGAGGCTCAGCTGGATAAAGGCAAAGGACCGGTTGCTACGATCCTTGTACAGAAGGGTACTCTTCATGTTGGAGATTTTATCGCAGCCGGAGCATGCAATGGTAAAGTACGTGCCATGATGGATGATAAGGGACGCCGTGTAAAACAGGCTGGTCCGTCTACTCCTGTAGAGATCCTTGGTCTTGGCGATGTTCCGAATGCCGGAGAGGTTCTTATGTCCTTTGAGAATGATAAAGAGGCTAAGAATTTTGCAGCAGCATTTGTTTCCGAGAATAAGAACCGTCTTCTTGAGGAAACTAAGGGTAAACTTTCCCTGGATAATCTGTTTGACCAGATTCAGGCAAGCGACCTTAAGGAGCTCCCGATTATTGTCAAAGCCGATGTGCAGGGTTCTGTAGAGGCTGTAAAACAGAGTCTTGTAAAACTTTCCAATGATGAGGTTGTTGTAAGAGTGATCCATGGCGGCGTTGGTGCTGTCAATGAGTCTGATGTCAGCCTTGCTGCTACATCAAATGCGATCATCATCGGATTTAACGTTCGTCCTGATACCACAGCGAAACAGCTGGCAGAGCAGGAAGGCGTTGACCTTCGTCTGTACCGTGTTATCTACCAGGCAATTGAGGACGTGGAAGCTGCCATGAAGGGTATGCTGGATCCGGTATTTGAGGAGAAGGTAATCGGTCATGCAGAGGTTCGTCAGCTGTTCAAGGCTTCCGGTATCGGTACTATCGCAGGAAGCTATGTGCTTGACGGTACCTTCCAGAGAGGATGCAAGGTACGAATCACAAGAGACGAGGAGCAGATCTATGAAGGTGAGCTGGCTTCCCTTAAGAGATTTAAAGATGATGTCAAAGAAGTCCGTGCGGGCTATGAGTGTGGTCTTGTATTCCAGGATTTCAATGACGTTAAAGAAGAAGATAAAGTTGAAGCATATATTATGGTTGAGGTGCCGCGCTAGAGCGTAGTAATCGCAGGTGTCAGTTGGGGGCAAGCTCATTGCCCCCAATTTTCCGTTGTCCAGAGACCTGCACTCATATAGGAAGACCAAAAAAATGAGAAAAAAACAGACATTAAAAAATACAAAGGATCAATGCAGAGGTTCAAAAAGAACTGAGCAATATCATCCGCGGTGAGATCAAGGACCCGCGCATCCATCCCATGACATCTGTGATGGCTGTGGAGGTTGCACCGGATCTTAAGACCTGCAAGGCATTTATCAGTGTCCTTGGCAGCGAGGAATCCAAGCAGTCCACAATTAAAGGGCTGAAAAGTGCAGAAGGCTATATCCGCCGTCAGCTTGCGAAGAACCTGAATCTTCGCAATACGCCGGAAATCCGTTTCATTCTGGATGAGTCCATTGAATATGGCGTAAATATGTCCAGACTCATTGATGACGTGATCGAACACGACCATTCGAAGGGCACTGAGAGTGAGACGGGGAAAAACAGGATACAGCAGAAACTGAAGACGAAGAGTAAAAATCGAGGTGAAGGGAATGGAGAGAATCGAAGAAATTCTGGATGGCGTAAAGACCATGGGAATTGGGGGACATGTTCGCCCGGATGGTGACTGTGTAGGTTCCTGCATGGCACTTTATCTGTATATAAAGAAATGGTATCCTGAAATCAAGGCAGATATCTATCTGGAGAAGCCGAAGCCGGTATTCGGACATATTGCATGCATGGACGAGGTGCATTATGAAGCAGGCGAGCCCAGAGAGTATGATCTTTTTGTAACCTGTGATGTAAGCGCTCCTGACCGTCTGGCAGTAGCGGCTGATTATTTCGCTTCTGCGAAAAAGACCGTCTGCATTGACCATCATGTGAGCAATCCGGGATTTGCAGATGTGAACCACGTACATGGTGAGATCAGCTCTGCCAGCGAGGTTCTGTATAAGCTTCTTAACAAGAAAAAATCGATCTGGATATTGCAACTGCTATTTATACCGGAATGATCCACGATACAGGTGTATTCCAGTATTCCTCCACATCTCCGGACACCATGCGTATTGCCGGTGACCTGATGGAAAAAGGTGTTGATTTTTCCAATATTATTGACGAATCCTTCTATCAGAAGAGCTACATTCAGAATCAGGTCATGGGGCGTGTTCTGGCAGAGAGCATTATGCTTCTGGATGGCAAATGTATCGTTGGCTACATGAAGCTGAGAGACATGGATTTCTATGGTGTAAAGCCGTCAGACCTGGATGGAATCGTAAGCCAGCTCCGTCTTACGAAAGGTGTGGAAGTGGCAATGTTTATTTATGAGCATGAAAGCCAGGTGTTTAAGGTATCACTCCGTTCCAACGGTTCTGTAGATGTAAGCAAGATTGCTTCCTATTTCGGAGGAGGCGGACATGTGAAAGCAGCAGGCTGTGATCTGGCCGGCTCCATGTATGACGTTATCAATAATATTTCAGAACAGATCGAAAAACAGCTTTTAGGACAGGATAAGTAATGGCAGATTTTCAGGGAATCATTGTAATTCACAAGGAAAAGGGCTTTACCTCCCATGATGTGGTAGCCAAGCTTCGGGGAATTCTCCATATGAAAAAGATAGGGCACACAGGTACTCTTGACCCGGATGCTACCGGTGTTTTGCCGGTAGCTCTTGGAAAGGGCACCAAGCTGGTGGATCTTCTTACAGATAGGAAAAAACGTATGAGGCAGTGCTTCATCTGGGAATCGACACGGATACCCAGGATATGTCCGGAACAGTTCTGGAAGAGCGGCCAGTGAATGTGACTGAGGAGGAAGTGCGAAAAGTACTGAAAAGCTTTGTAGGGGAGCAGCTTCAGGTTCCGCCTATGTATTCTGCTCTGAAGGTAAATGGAAAGAAACTTTATGAGCTGGCAAGAGAGGGCAAAACGGTTGAGCGAAAAGCCCGGCCAGTGTGCTTCTACGAGATAGAGCCTCTGGAATTTCATCTTCCGCTGGTGAAAATAAGAGTGACCTGCAGTAAGGGAACCTATATCCGCACCTTGTGCCATGATATTGGTGAGAAGCTTGGCTGTGGCGGCTGTATGGAAGAACTGCTCCGGTCAAGGGTAGGCCGGTATTCTCTCTCTGAGAGCCATACGCTTGCCCAGGTGGAAGCTGCCGTGGCAGATGGAACCGTCCAGGATATGATCGATCCGGTAGAGGCAGTTCTGGCTGAGTACCCCGCTCTTTATGCGGATTCTTACGGGGACAGGCTTCTGGCAAATGGAAATCCGCTGTCCGACAATCTGGTGAGTCCCCAGCACAAAGGAAGGCTGGGTGCGCATGTACGCCAGTGACGGAACTTTTTACAGGTATTTTTCAGTGGGATGCAGGGGAGAAGAATATTATCCGGTGAAAATGTCTGAATAATAAAGTGACGATTTGGCAGGTGCTGAATAGTCACCAATCAGACATAAACTGGTGTGACAGGAGAGATTATGGAATACCTGAAGATAGAGGGTGAGTTTCCAAAGCTTGCCAACTGTGCAGTAACAATGGGAAAATTTGACGGGATCCACCGTGGCCACAGGAAACTGGTTGAGAAGATCAGGGAGCGGAAGACACTTGGAGAACAGGCTGTCCTTTTTGCCATTGATGCTTCCAGCAACATGATCCTTACCAGCCAGGAGCGCGCTTCCCTTCTTGAAAAGCTTGGCGTGGATGTGCTGGTAGAATGCCAGTTAAATGACAGGATCCGGCATATGAAGGCTGAGAATTTTATAAAAGAGATTCTTATGGGAGATCTTGGGGCATCCTACGTAGTAGTAGGAGAGGACAACCGGTTTGGCTTTTGAGCGGAAAGGTACGCCCCGGCTTCTTATGGAATTTGGAGAAAAGTATGGCTTTGATGTGGAAATCCTTTCCAAAGAAATGGATGGACACAGGAAGATCAGCAGTACCTATATCAGAGAAGAACTGAAAAAAGGAAATATGGAGAAAGTTACTTCCCTTATGGGAAGGGATTACTTTGTGGAAGGCCAGGTGGTGCATGGCAGGGGAATGGGACATAAGGTCCTGCTTCCCCACCACCAATCTCGTGCCTCCCAGGACCAAGATCCTGCCGCCAAACGGTGTGTATGTGACAAGCTCTTATTCGGGGATAAGATATACCACGGAATTACCAACATTGGCTGTAAGCCTACGGTTGGTGAGAGCTTTATAGGGGTGGAAACCTATCTTTTTGACTGTAAGGAAGATCTCTACGGAGAGGAATGCCGGGTGGATTTCAAAAAGGTTTTTGAGACCGGAACGGAAATTTCCCTCTCTTGAGGCGCTGAAGAGCAGACTTCTGGCGGATGCAGAGGATGGCCGGAGATTTTTTGAAAAAACTGAGAAATAATATCGGGAAGAAAACGAAAAAAACAGTTTACAGAATCTGGCGGGTATGCTATACTAGGCAAGGTGTGAGTAGGTTTACTTCCTGCGTTCACATATCAGACAGCCCATATTCAGGGGTTGGACACTCCGACCGTCTCTTAATATGCGGCGATTACGTCCCCACAGGAATACCTGCATGGGAGACCATTAAGAATAATAAGGAGGAAATCAAGATGATTTCAAAAGAAAAGAAAACAGCAATTATGAAAGAGTATGCAAGATGTGAGGGAGATACTGGTTCACCAGAGGTACAGGTAGCTGTTCTTACTGCAAGAATCCAGGAGCTTACTGAGCATTTACAGAACAACCACAAGGATCATCATTCCAGACGTGGTCTGCTGAAAATGGTAGGTCAGAGACGTGGACTGTTAGCTTACTTAAAGAAAACAGACATCGAAAGATACCGTGCACTGATTGAGAAATTAGGCTTAAGAAAATAATTAGTATGCGGAAGGGGCGGATTTCCATCCGCCCCATTTTAAGATGTAAAGCCAGAATTTCCGAGACTTCTGAAAAGGACATTTGGTCTGAAGTGTGTTTTTCAGTCGTTTCGGACTTGTGTTCTGGCAGATGAAGATTTTATATTGAAAAGGAGAGAAGACATGTACAAAAGTTATTCCATGGAATTAGCTGGAAGAACACTTACCGTAGATATCGGACGTGTTGCGAAACAGGCCAATGGCGCAGCACTGATGCATTATGGTGATACCACCGTACTTGCTACAGCAACTGCATCCAAGGAGCCAAGAGAGGGAATCGACTTTTTCCCGTTAAGCGTTGAATATGAAGAGAAAATGTACGCCGTAGGAAAGATCCCGGGCGGTTTCAATAAGAGAGAGGGAAAGGCAAGCGAGCATGCGATCCTTACCTCTCGTGTTATCGACAGACCGATGCGTCCTCTGTTCCCGAAGGATTACAGAAATGACGTCACACTGGTAGACATGGTTATGTCCGTTGATCCGGAGTGCAATCCGGAGATCCCGGCTATGCTTGGTTCTCCCTTGCAACCTGCATTTCCGATATTCCGTTTGATGGTACCATGCGCAACTACACAGATCGGTCTTATTAATGGAGAGTTCATTGTGAACCCTTACACTGGCTACAGAAGGATGTTTCTGACCTTCTAGCTGACCGTTGCTTCCACAAGAGACAAGGTTATCATTGATCGAGGCTGGTGCCAATGAGGTTCCGGAGAATCAGATGATCGAAGCCATCTATAAGGCACACGAAGTAAACCAGGAAATCATCAAATTTTTCGACCAGATCATTGCTGAGTGCGGCTAAAGAGAAGCACAGCTATGAGTCCTGCGCAGTTCCGCAGGAGCTGTTTGACGCCATCAAGGAGATCGTTCCTCCGGAAGAAATGGAAGTTGCCGTATTCTCTGATGACAAGCAGACAAGAGAGAACAATATTGCAGAGATCACAGACAAGCTGAAAGAAGCTTTCGCAGAGAAAGAGGAGTGGCTTGCTGTTCTTGGTGAGGCTGTTTACCAGTATCAGAAGAAGACCGTTCGTAAGATGATCCTGAAAGATCACAAACGTCCGGACGGCCGTGCAATCACACAGATCCGTCCTCTGGCAGCAGAGGTTGACATCATCCCGAGAGTACATGGCTCTGCTATGTTCACCCGTGGACAGACTCAGATTTGTACGATCACTACTCTGGCACCTCTTGCAGAGGCACAGAGAATTGACGGACTTGACGAGTTTGAGACAAGCAAGAGATATATGCATCACTACAATTTCCCGTCCTATTCTGTAGGTGAGACAAAGCCATCCAGAGGACCGGGACGCCGTGAGATCGGTCATGGAGCACTTGCTGAGAGAGCACTTGTACCGGTTCTTCCAAGCGTAGAAGAATTCCCATATGCAATCCGTACTGTATCCGAGACCTTTGAGTCAAACGGATCTACCTCCCAGGCAAGTATCTGTGCATCCACCATGTCTCTTGAGGCTGCCGGTGTACCGATTAAGAAGCCGGTTGCAGGTATTTCCTGTGGTCTTGTAACAGGTGACACAGATGATGATTATATCGTTCTTACTGATATCCAGGGACTTGAGGACTTCTTTGGCGACATGGACTTCAAGGTAGCCGGAACTCATGACGGTATCACAGCGATTCAGATGGATATTAAGATCCACGGTCTTACAAGACAGATCGTAGAAGAAGCAATCAGACGTACTAAGGAAGCAAGAGAGTACATCCTTAACGAAGTTATTGAGAAATGTATCCCTGCACCTCGTACAACTGTTGGAAAATATGCTCCGAAGATCATCCAGATCCAGATCGATCCTCAGAAGATCGGTGATGTTGTTGGCCAGAGAGGTAAGACCATCAACACCATCATTGAGCGCACAGGCGTTAAGATCGACATCACAGATGAGGGTGCTGTATCTATCTGCGGCGTAGATGATAAGAACATGCAGGAAGCAAAGCGTATGGTTGAGATCATTGCTTCTGACTTCGAGCAGGGACAGATCCTTACCGGACAGGTTGTAAGCATCAAGGAGTTTGGCGCATTTGTTGAGTTCGCACCTGGCAAAGAGGGAATGGTTCACATTTCCAAGATCTGCAAGGAGAGAATCAACCGCGTAGAGGATGTTCTTACACTTGGAGATAAAGTGACTGTTGTATGCCTTGGAAAAGACAAGATGGGAAGAATGAGCTTCAGCATCAAGGATGTTCCGGCAGAGGCAAAATAAGAATAAAATGCAAGGCCACTGTGTAGGAAAAGCACAGTGACAGCTTGGGGATGCCGGACAGATGTGCCCGGCATTCTTATATCCGCTGCAGAGCCGGAGCTTTGGAAAATGCGTCTGCACGGGATAAACAGGAGGAAACATGAAGAGAATTGCAAAATTTCATAAAGTAAGTAAAGAGCGCTTTGTGGCAGACTGGATGGATGCTTTTGAAGGCGTGTCTGCTGACGAGGCAGAGAAGATTTATGAGGGAATCCGTCTTCCAAGACGGGCTACTGCCGGAAGCGCAGGCTATGATTTCTTTTCCCCGGCTGATTTTACCATCAAGCCAGGCGAGACCATCAAGATTCCGACCGGGATCTGTGTGGAGATGGATCAGGAATGGGTGCTGAAATGCTATCCAAGAAGCGGCCTGGGATTCAAATTCCGTCTGCAGCTGAATAATACGGTGGGGATTATTGACAGCGATTATTTTTATTCTGACAATGAAGGCCATATTTTTGCCAAGCTGACAAATGATACCAATGAGAATAAAGTGGTAGAATTGAAGGCAGATACAGGCTTTATGCAGGGAATCTTCGTTGAGTACGGGATTACCGTAGATGATGATGTGACAGATGTGAGAAATGGCGGGTTTGGAAGTACGACGAAGTAACCCGCTGCGGCGCCCTCGCAGTTTTATGGGAAATACAAAAGCAGGTAAATGTGATGAATTTATCAATCACAGATACCTGCTTTTATTGTGCTTAAGTTTTTTTCAAATTTTGCAGAAAGCCTTTTTCAAACAGGCTCCCGCAGGAAATCTCTTTAAAGACCACCGGGAAGATTACTCTGATGCTCCCGCAGGAAATTTCTTTAAAGACCACCGGAGAGATTACTCTAAAGGTGTTCCGGCAGCTTCTGCTTCTCGTGCATTCTGTAAAACAGTGTCAAATGCGATAGCAGCCTTATTGTACTCTTCGTCGCTCTCAATGTTGGAAAGCATGGGAGCACCCTCTGCAGTGCGGGTGAAGGAATACAGATAAACTTCACCGTCATGATTCTGGCCCTCTTCGTCAAGAGGAAGAAGCGCAATATATTCCTTTGCATCTACCGGGAAAATGGTAAGGATGGCGCATTCTACCTCAGTATCATCCTCCATGGTAAGAGTAATGGTGCTGTGCTGGTTTGCGTCAGTGCTGCATCCACCGCATGTGGAGCAGTCGGAACCGCCGCAGGATGAGCTGCTTCCACAGCTGCTGCAGGAGTTTGTCATATCTGAATCACTCATTAAAAATACCTCACTTTATAAAAAATTTGTATTTATATGTTACCTGTGAAAAAGCATGTTCATGCTGTAAAACAAGGTAACACCGGGACTTCTTTAGCTTCATTTTCACTGGTAACGGTATGCCCGGACAATATTTAGATTGTACCAGAAAAATAGGGTTTTGTGAATAGGGAAATCTGTGTTATAATGAAGAAAGTGTTAGAATATATTGAATATTCACAGGCAATATCCTATGAGAGGTTTTTTGTGAATGAAGTTCACTGGAAACTTTGAAAAAATGGGCAAAATCATGTACAGAAGGATTTTTGTGCATTATATAAATTTTTACAGATTGGAGAACAACATGAAGCTTGTATCATGGAACGTAAATGGAATCCGTGCCTGTATTACCAAGGGCTTTGAAGAAAGCTTTGCGAAGCTGGACGCAGACATTTTCTGCCTTCAGGAGACCAAATGTCAGGAGAACCAGGTGAAGCTGGAGCTTCCAGGTTATTATCAATATTGGAATTACGCGAACCGCAAGGGATATTCCGGAACAGCTGTTTTTACGAAAAAAGAGCCGTTGTCCGTGACTTACGGACTTGGAATAGAGGAACACGATAAAGAAGGCCGTGTGATCACTGCAGAGATGGACGATTTTTATCTGGTTACCGTATATACGCCCAATTCCCAGTCCGAGCTTCGAAGACTGGAATACCGCATGGAATGGGAAAGAGATTTCCTGGCTTATCTTCTGAAGCTTCAGGAGAAAAAGCCTGTGATCTGCTGTGGAGACATGAATGTGGCACATCAGGAAATTGACCTGAAGAATCCTAAGACTAACCGGATGAACGCAGGCTTCACAGATGAAGAGAGAGCCTGCTTTACCAGAACTCTGGAAGCTGGATTTATTGACACATTCCGTTACTTTTATCCGGAGCTTGAGGGTGCCTACTCCTGGTGGTCTTACCGATTTAAGGCAAGAGAGAAGAACGCCGGATGGAGAATTGACTATTTCATCACCTCTCCGTCCTTGAAAGAGAATCTGGAGGATGCGAAGATTCACAGCGAGATAAT
>ENA-OQKQ01000587-OQKQ01000587.1-human-gut-metagenome-genome-assembly--contig:-NODE-587-length-11375-cov-6.165363_pt1 | contig 11375 bp, 19 predicted proteins | sample MGYA00242651_ERZ504803 | MGnify/ENA primary metagenome ERZ504803 (study PRJEB26092, sample SAMD00036380) | human gut metagenome | host: Homo sapiens | study: EMG produced TPA metagenomics assembly of...
TTTGTGCTGTTATCTCCCTATTGTTCGCTTGTTTCATGTGCTATCTTTGGACGGATGCAGCCAAAGACCGGGACAACTACAAGCAGTATTATGAATACTACCAAGAGCAGGCAAGGGAACAAAAGGGGAATAAATAAACATCTAACTTTACGAATTATGGGAACAGCGGAACACGAAGAACCCCGGTTCTTCTTCATACTGAACAAGGGTGCGAAGTCCGGCGGCGAAATCACCCATGCCGTCCTAAACGGTAGTATCGTTTCGAAGCCGGCAGGCTGGGACGCCTTTCATGGGCTTGTACTGGCGAAAGAGAAACTAAGCAGCGAGGAAATACAGCGGCAGATGAAAGAGCTTGGTGTAGAAATGGAAATCGTTCCTCTGATTTGACAAGATTACCCCGGTATATTTCAGCCGGGGTAATCTTGTCACTTATCCTTGATTTTCCCTTTAAGGGCATTTATAATCCACCCTTTTGGATTTGTTTTTGTCCTTGATTTTCCTCTAAGTATGGCGAGTTCTGTCATGATGTCTGGAAGTTCCATTTGTGCTGTTACAAATAAATCCCGGTTGTTTTTGATTTCTTTATCGGAGAACTCCAAAGATGTTTTTAAGTAACTTATCACTTGCCTACCTAAATCCCATGAAAGCCCGGTTTGCTTTTGTAGCTCTTTTTTGTATAGCTCTGCATCACGATGCTCTGGCTTGAATATTGGATAGAAGTTGAAACTTACAATTTTTTTCCCTTCCTTGTTTGCGGACCATTCGAATGTATAAGGACTTAGTTCGTCCAGCTCATTTTTTGCAGGTTCAATTACTTTCCGGACAAAATCGTTTGTCTTTGCGTATTTATCTTGTACTTTAAACATTTCTTTGAGCTGTTCAAGTGGATAGATTAGTTTTGTTTTCTGACCGCTTAAAAGTTCGTAGAACCGCATAGAATATACACTCTTAAACTTCATCGCAGTGGCTAATTCGTATTTGCGAAACCCTTTTGAAAAATCTAAGCAGCAGTCCCATATGTGTGAGTCTATTTGGAATGATACAACAGATGAACGCTTCTTTATCTTTGGCAATGCAATAATAGAAATGCTTATCCATTCTTTTTCATCCTCATAGGTAAAGATTTTCTTTTGTAGAGATAACAGTGCTTGTTTTACACGTGTGTAGTTTTCATCACTTTCTCCATTTAGCAATGAAGCAATAGGCATTGTGATGTGAACGGTATCAAAAAGTGTGTGTTCTATTTTTTTACAATCAGTTGCAAATCTAACTCCTTGGAGTTCACCTTGAGCCATTTCTACAATTCTATAAAGTATGCGCTTCTCATAAACGGAAAAGTCATACTTGGCTGTCGTCATAATATAGCTTTGTATTTGGTCTTTATTGACGACTGTTACACTGTTGTTCTTCTGTTGTTTCGTTTTCATCATCTACACGAAAGGATAAAATACTGTTGGCTTTATCTATGTGAGGAGCGTATATTTCAGAGAATTTTGCGAGGATAGAAATTGCGTTTTTTACCCTTTCAAATTCTTCTTTCTCGAAATGAACTATAATTTTCTTCATCCTTTATTGATTATTAGTATGTTGCGCAAATATAATAAGTAATTACGACTTGTGCAAATGAAAATCGTAGATGATGCAAAATAACATTCAAAAAGTCGTATTTGGAAGGGAAAATAACATTCAAAAAGTCGTAGTAATGTGTTAAATAGCATTCAAAAAGTCGTAGTAATGTGTTAAATAGATTGTGTAAGTTATTGGATTTCAGCATAATTTTTAGTTAAAAAAAAAAGCTGATAAGCATATAAACAAGTTATGCTTTATAACAAGTCATTGATTTTTTACGGATAAGTGGTTGATTTACTGTCGGAAAAAGAAAAACAATAGGGGAAAAAAGCAAAGCAAAACCAACCAACGGGCGGTAGGACTGTGAACGGCTTTTTATGGCGTGTACACATTTGTGTGCAAAAAGTTTGTATTTTATTGAAATATAGCTATCTTTGTACTGAATTTAAAAGCAAACAGATATGGAAGCATTATCAGTAAGAGAATACCGTAACAACCTCGCAGCGTCTTTCACCAAAGCTGACAATGGCGAGCAGGTACTAATTCGCAGGAAAAACGAGATTTACGCTTTGGTAAAAGTTGGTCGTGAAGATTTGATGATAACCCCGGAACTGCAAGCAAGGATTGACAAGGCAAGGGAAGAAATCAAATCCGGAAAGTGTGTTACCCTCAAAAGCAGTGAGGATATTGATGCTTATTTCGACAGTCTATGATGTACACAATTAGGGTTTCCGACGGGGTGGATAAGGTGATTGCCAAATGGAAGAAATCAAACCCCAATTTGTTCAAGAAGTATAAGAAAATCTACAAAGAATTGTTAGAGCACCCTAAGACTGGGCTTGGGCATCCCGAAGCGTTAAGGGGCGGTGGGGATATTACATGGTCTCGACACATTACCGCCCATGACCGGATAATCTATGACATTTACGAGGAAGTGGTAGAGGTCTACATCTTGGAGGTAGAGGGGCATTACAACGATAAATGATAAAACTGTTATGGTCGAATATTGTGTTTACTGGTTAGAGAACGGCGAGCCTATGCACGAGGTGTTCTCTTCTCTTGCCGCCGCCGAGATGTACTCATGTGCGATAAGAGGGAAAGAAAACATTGAATGGGTGGAGGTGTCCGAAGAAGAAACCATTGATTTGGACGAACTGGAAGACATGTTCCCGGATGACTTCTGCGGCGTGTAATCCCCTTGGGTAGAAATGGGGTAGAATTTGTTAGGCTGTGGGGGGGCTAACACGCCGGGGCTTTTTGCTGGGCGGTTAGTGTGGATGTATTCCCATGCGGCATGTGTATATATAGCAAGAAGTGTCCTTGTCGGACAATTCTTGCTTTTCTCGCTTTGCTCAAAAAGATTTTAAGATTACCTTTGTGGCATGGAACTAAGACGGAACGAAAAGATTACATTCCGATGTACCGAACTTGAAAAGGACGCACTTGCGGAGCAGGCAGCCCGGTGCAGTCTAAGCGTATCGGAATACTGCCGGAGTTTGTCCCTTGGGGGGCGCCCAAGGGAGAGGTACACCGAGGAGGAACGGCAGCTTCTCCGGGACATAGCCCAGTTGAAAGGAACGCTCCAACGGCTGAACAACTACTTCGGTGGTCGCCAGTACCGGGAAGTGTTCGAGGAGAACCGGGCACTAATTACAGAGCTCAAAAAAATACTCTCACGATGATAGGGAAAGGGAAAAGCATATCACATGGTGTGGCGGCATTGGAGTACGACCTCGCCAAAGAGATAAACGGGCAGGCAGTAGCCACCGAGATAGCCCGGCATGAACTTTATGGGTGTACTGGTGCGGAAATGGTGCAGGAAATGAAACCGTATCACATTGATTTTCCGAACGTAAAAAACAACTGCCTACGTTTCGAGGTCAGCCCCTCGATAGAGGAAAGCGCCACCTTTACGGATGCGGACTGGGCGGAACTTGGTAACGACTTCATGCAGCGCATGGGGTTGGCGAACCACCAGTACATCATCATCCGGCACAGCGGTACGGAGAGCAAGAAAGAGCAAGCCCACCTGCACATACTGGCAAACCGGGTTTCCCTTTCCGGGGAACTGTACCGGGACAACTGGATAGGGAAAAAGGCAACGGAAGCCGCCAATGCCATAGCCAAGGAACGGAACTTTGTACAGTCGCAGGACATTGGCAAAGTCAACAAAGCGGAAATCAAGGAAGCCATGGACGGCGTATTGAAGAAGATGCAGGGCTTTGACTTTACCAAATTCAAGGAAGAACTTGGTAAGAGAGGTTTTAAAGTCCGGGAAGCCAGGGCAAGCACCGGGAAACTTAACGGCTACTATGTCACAGCCCGAAGCGGTACGGAGTATAAGGCAAGCGAGATAGGGAAAGGCTACACTCTCGCCCATATCGAGCGGACACAAAGCAAACTGAAGTGCAACTCAATGAACATATCTCATGGAAACAAACTCACACCCGGAAGCGGCAGCTTCCAACGTTAAGCAGGGACAGTACAGCCCCCGGAAAAGAAAAGACACAACGCCAAGGGTAAACCCGCAGCTTGCGGTAGAACTGGTGTATCAAGAACTAAAGCGTGTTGAAGTCTATACGAAGCGCATAGAGGACGCAACAGCCCGAAAGGTACAAATAGACGGGAAAAGCCTTGAAAGTGCCGAAAATCGCCTAAAAAACGTATTGGCGGACTTTGAACGGCAGGGGTATAGAATGAAAAACGGCGGTTATGTGGACAAACGAATTTCGTTCTACTCAATCCTTTGTGCTGTTATCTCCCTATTGTTCGCTTGTTTCATGTGCTATCTTTGGACGGATGCAGCCAAAGACCGGGACAACTACAAGCAGTATTATGAATACTACCAAGAGCAGGCAAGGGAACAAAAGGGAAACAAATAAACATCTAACTTTACGAATTATGGGAACAACGGAACACGAAGAAACCCCGGTTCTTCTTCATACTGAACAAGGGTGCGAAGTCCGGCGGCGAAATTGATGCTTGCCTTCCCGTATGTATCGACCGACGGGATGCCTTGCGGAACCGTCACGGCATACGATATCCACTATGAATATGACAACCGCTTCGGTCCGCCATCTCATGCTTCAGAGGAGTCCCTCTACCGCAAGATATTCGATTATGCCCTGGTGTATAACGGTGACGACGGCATCTTCGAGAAATTCTACCGCCAGTATGACCTCCTCTTGAGGAATTCACTCCAGGAACTCAAGGTGAAGCTGCTGCTCACCCAGTCGCAGAAGCAGAACCTGCCTTCCTATGCCAAGGTGGTGATCAGGGCGTGAGCTTCTTCTTCAACAAGCTGAAGTTTACCCTCGGAGGGAAGAGTGAACCTACGGAAAGCGAGCTCAGGACCATCGCCCTCACTACCCCTATACATGAAGCTTCGCGGATGATAGACGTGATGCCAGCCTTGAGCTGCGGTTACAGATGGGTTGGCCATGAAGAGACGGTGGAGGTGTCGGGCAGCGAATATGAGAATTCGGGAGACGACAAGGACCGAACCTTCAAGATTATCTATCCTCCTCTGCCTTCAGCCGAATATGTGGGGCAGAAATATGGTCTGCAGAAGACGTTTGTGAGCCAGAAGACCCGACATGCGACGATGTTCCGTCACTCCAAATGGGTGTACCACTGCACCACGACATGGCTGGAATGCGAGAAAATCTAGGACGCGGGAGTCCTTTGCATGTTACCTGTATTATCTTAATTTTGCGTTATAAATAATCAACACAACATTAAGATGATACAGGTTTTATTATATCCAGATGCCCTGAGCATGGTAGGCTCCATGAATGCCTTCGAGATCTACAACGACTCGAAGACAGACGTGGTCTTTGCCCTTCGTTACCATGGCGCAGAGCAGAACATCGTTCAGCACACCTATACGCCGAACGATGAGCACCGCATCACGGTAGATGTGAAAGACATCATCCTTCCGCTGCTGGCTTTTGAGCTGAAGGATGACAGCACTCCGTATGTCCAGGAGAACATCATGAAGGCATTCTCGGCAGAGATCTACGAGTGGGGGATGCCGGCAACAGGAAGGAATTCTCCTTCTCGGTAATCAGAGCCGGAGTGGATAAGCTCGCCGATTCTGCCGAGAATTTTCTGAAAAACAATTTCCTCACCTGGCAGCCGCAGGTGAAGGCAGTGACGTATTATTCGCCGGAGTTCCTGACCTATTATGCTGCAGAAGCCTGTGCGGTGAAGTGCAAGGCGTATCTCTGGAACGGCACGGGATATACGGAATCGGAAATCACGCTTGCCCATCTTACCGAGGGCTGCGTCTATACCATCCCGGTGCAGTATGCCATCATCGCCAAGGCTCTGCAGGCTCCGCTGATGCAGATCGCCGCGAACGCCGGTCTTGAGGGCGCCGTGATCCTCAATCAGGTCCGCGGCTCCGAGATCCCCGGCTACGGCTTTGACGCCGCGAAGGAAGAGTACTGCGATATGATCGCCGCCGGTATCGTCGATCCGACCAAGGTCTGCCGCAGCGCGCTGGAGAACGCCGCCTCCGTCGCCTCCACCGTCCTCACCACCGAGGCGATGGTCGTGAGCATCCCCGAACCCCCCGCGCCGGCTCCCGCCGCGCCGGACATGGGCGGCATGTACTAATGAAGAGCGCTTAAACCGCATGAAAACGTCATAAAACGTTGATCCCCCGCACAGGAAATTCCCGTGTGCGGGGGATTTTTTGTAGGAAAACACAAGTTTGTGCGATGAAATATGGGATTCCGCGATTGACAATGCGGTGCGGTCTTGATACTATTATAATAGATAAATATTTAACAATACCGAGGCGGGTACGATTTCGGTACGTTCAAAAAAGCCTTGGTACAGCGGCTTTTTAAGCCGAAAAAAGGAAAGGTGATCGTATGAAAAAGTATGTAAGCTTGGTGTTGTGTCTGCTGCTTGCAGCGCTGCTTTTTACGGGCTGTGCGGGCGGAAACGGCGGGTCTTCCGGCGGAGGAAAGACATCGGACGCGGCGGTGAATGAAGCGCTGCTCGGATGCTTCGGAAAGTCTGCGGATGAAGCCGTGAAGGCGCTGGGACTGAAGGACGACCAAAAGGCCTGCGACTACGGCTACACGCTGGACTACGCGTGGGGCGGGCAAACGATGGAAACGAATTTTGCCACAAACTACGGTGGTGCGGGTGTGTTCGGCTATGCGGAAGCGCAGAAGACGTTTGAAAACAGCGATGCGGGCACGGCAGAAATTAAAGCGTTTGTGGAGAAATTCACGGCGCAGTTTAACGACCCGTATGCCGTGACGCGCTACACGCAGGCGGAAAAGACGAAAGAAACGTATGACGCGGCGCAGCTTGAAACGTATTTGAAAGACGTGGCGGGCGGCGAAAGCGGCAGCGGCGTGCAGTTCCGGTTCAGCCTTGTGGGTAAAAACGACCGCATGAGCGACGACGGCGATTATATTGAAGTTTCCGTACAGAACACAGGCGACGGGCTGCGCGTGAAGCTCAGCATGGAGCATGTGAATCGATAAGAATATTGAAGCCGCGCTCGGCAGAATCGGGCGCGGTATTTTATAATCTGTGTAAAATATTTTTCCGGGGAAGAAAACCTCTTGCATATTTTATGAAAATCCGATATGATGAGGATAGGGAGTGCGGGCGCCTGAACGGGTCGGGCGCGTGTATGCGGCTTCCGCTTTGAGAAAGGGGGAATGGTTTTGGAAACCATGATCTGGGTGGCGGTCATTGTGATTGCTGCAATACTGGAGGGCATGAGCGCGCAGCTTATTTCCATCTGGTTTGTGGGCGGCGGCATCGCCGGCATGATCGCGCAGCTGTGCGGCGCGCCGGTTTGGCTGCAAGTGCTGATTGCCGCTGTGGTGACGCTCGTTCTGCTTTTGGCAACGCGTCCGCTCGTGAAAAAGTTCCTGCAAAACAAGGAAACGCACACGAACGCCGACCGCGTGGTGGGGCAGACCGCCGTTGTGACGGAGGATATCGATAACCTTGCGGCGCATGGACGCGTGGAAGTGCTCGGCAACGACTGGGCAGCACGCAGCACAGAAAATGTCCGTATTCAAAAAGGCACAAAGGTGCAGGTGGTGCGCATTGAGGGCGTAAAGCTTATCGTGACACCGAATGTATCTTAAATTGAAACTGGAGGTAAAAACATGGATTTTGAACTGTACATCAACTGGGGCGTTGTGGGCATTATCATTCTCATCGCTCTTGTCATCGCACTGCTTGCGGTCGAACATTAAGGTCGGTGCCGCAGGCGCACGCATTCGTCATTGAAAGACTCGGCGCGTACCACGCCACGTGGAGCACGGGCCTGCATTTGAAAATTCCGTTTATCGACCGCATTGCGAAGAAGGTCTCGACTGAAAGAGCAGGTCATCGATTTCCCGCCGCAGCCCGTTATCACAAAGGATAACGTTCACGATGCAGATCGACACGGTGGTGTATTTCCAGATCACAGACTCGAAGCTGTATGCTTACGGCGTGGAGCGCCCGATCTCCGCGATTGAGAACCTTTCTGCAACAACGCTGAGAAATATCATCGGTGATATGGAGCTTGACCACACGCTGACCTCGCGCGATGTTATCAACTCGAAAATTCGCGTCATTCTGGATGAAGCGACCGATGCGTGGGGCATTAAGGTTAACCGCGTGGAGCTGAAAAAACATCATTCCGCCGAAGGAAATTCAGGATTCGATGGAGAAGCAGATGAAGGCGGAGCGCGAGCGCCGTGCGAAGATTTTGGACGCAGAGGGCGAAAAGCGCAGCGCCATCCTCATTGCGGAAGGCCAGAAGGAATCTGCCGTCCTGCGCGCGGAGGCTGTGCGCGAGACGAAAATCAGAGAAGCACAGGGTGAAGCGGAGGCAATCCTCTCCGTGCAACGTGCGTTGGCGGATTCCATTAAGCTTCTCAACGAAGCCGATCCGAATAAGCTGTGCTGACCTTGAAGAGCTTTTGAAGCGCTTGAGAAAGTAGCGGACGGCAAGGTTGTATGATACATATAATATGATATTTAACCTGAGAAGGTTTCAGTTCTGCTGGATTTTCCCAGGTTTTTGCTTTATTGGAAATTACTCCGTAATGTTCCGATAAAGCAAAAACGCTCCGCGAGGATGCGACCAGATGGACAGGAAATTTTACCGGAAATTTTCTGTTAACTAAAAAAAGTGGAAGCTGTTATTCAGCTTCCACAATAAAATATCAATATTGTTATAAAAACCAATAATTTACAGAGACAACTTACTTATTTCTGTGACCGGAGTATTTCTCCTCACAATATTTACATCTGTAAACCTCATTCTCCTCATCTGCCAGAACAAACACCTGATCCAGTCCCTGCTCAATGGAAGTGATGCAGCGGGGATTCTTACATCTGATTACGTTTACAACCTGCTTCGGAAGACGAAGGTCTTTTTTCTCAACAATCTTCTCATCTTTAATAATATTTACGGTGATATTGTGATCAATGAAACCAAGGATATCCAGATCCAGATCTTCAATCGGGCACTCAACCTTGATGATGTCCTTTTTGCCCATCTTATTACTCTTTGCGTTCTTGATGATCGCAACGGTACAATCAAGCTTGTCAAGCTTCAGGTCATGATAAATAGTCATAGCCTTGCCGGCTTTGATATGGTCTAATACGAAACCTTCACGAAGTGCTCCAACATTTAACATGGCAGTTCCACCTCCAATAATGTAAGAATCAGGGCCATACGCACATATACACCGTACTGGGCCTGTTTAAAGTATGCAGCTCTCGGATCGCTGTCCACTTCAACAGAAATTTCGTTAACACGAGGAAGCGGATGAAGAATGTACATGTCATCCTTTGCAAGGGAAAGCTTCTGCTTGTCCAGTATGTAGAAATCCTTCATACGAACATAATCTTCCTCATTGAAGAAACGCTCTTTCTGAACACGTGTCATGTAAAGAATGTCAAGCTCCGGAATTGCATCCTCCAGACGTTCTACTTCTATGAACTCGATGTTGTTCTTCTTCAGCACGTCCTCACGGATATAGCTTGGGATACGAAGCTCTTCCGGAGAGATCAGTACGAATTTAACATTGTTGTAGCGAACCAGTGCCTCGATCAGAGAGTGAACGGTACGTCCGAATTTCAGATCTCCGCACAGACCGATGGTAATGTTGTCAAGACGTCCCTTTAAGGAACGGATGGTAAGTAAGTCTGTAAGAGTCTGAGTTGGATGCTGATGACCACCGTCACCGGCATTGATAACAGGAATATTAGAAACCATAGAAGCTACCAGCGGAGCACCTTCTTTGGGATGACGCATAGCACAGATATCTGCATAGCAGGAAACAACACGAATGGTATCGGCAACAGTTTCCCCTTTCGCTGCGGAACTGGAATCTGCAGATGAGAAACCAAGAACCTTACCGCCAAGGTTCATCATAGCAGCTTCAAAACTGAGACGGGTACGGGTACTTGGCTCATAGAAAAGTGTGGCAAGCCGTTTGTCGTCACAGGTATGTGCGTATTTTTTGGGGTTTTCTCAATATCGCTGGCAAGATCCAGAAGCTTCTCAAGCTCCGGAACACTAAGGTCCAGCGGACTCATTAAGTGTCTCATGATATACCTCCGTTATGAGTGTGTGGTTTTGGGTTAGAGTGTTACATTTCACGAAAACTCTTTCAAAAAGGTTCTTCTGTGAGTGGTAACGCAAAATCTCTTCGACCTATCATATACTACTTGGAATGATTTTTCAAGAAGATTTTGTAAGTATTTTTTCGAAAAACAATCCTGTGAGAAACCAGACCGGGAGATAGTCCAGACGGATGATTCCTTTGTACTGATGGGGCACTCCGGAATAGTCCCAGGGGCACATGTGAAAAGCCTGCAGGATAGAACCGCTGGTAAATTCTGCCAGGTAAAATCCGGCAGTATAAAGGGAGCCTCGCAGAAGTGCCGGAAGGCTTTTCAGCTTTTTGTATACAGGCAGAATCAGGGATGCACAGCCATAAATGGGAAACATAAGAAGAGAGGTAGTCCCTTTCATGGACGCATCTCCCCGGAGCAGGGAATGGAGCCCGGTCCAGAGAATCTCCAGACACAAGCCGGTAAAACCACAGAAGAGAAAAGGGTATTTTTTCATATGCTTGGTCTCCTTGGGTAAAATGATAAAAATAACATTCCCATTCTTGCTAAATTTATGCTGCAAGGTTATAATGGAGAGAAAAAGATATTTGATAAACGAGGAGCTTTTATTATGAACTATCAGGAATGCCGTGCATATATCGATGATTCGGCGAAATACGGTTCCGTGCTGGGACTTGATAATATGCGTGAAATGCTGGACAGGCTTGGAAATCCTCAGGATGCAGTTCCTTATGTCCACGTAGCCGGAACCAATGGAAAGGGTTCCGTGATTGCTTATTTATACACCACCCTTACCCGGGCAGGCTATAAAGTGGGCAGATACATATCCCCAACTCTTTATTCTTACAGAGAACGTCTTGAGATTGCCGACGAGAAGATCTCACAGGAAGATTTTGCAAAGTATGTGACAGAAATTTCCAGGTCAATTGACCAGATGACAGCGGTTGGCATGAATCATCCTACCCCTTTTGAGATTGAGACTGCAGCAGCGTTTTTATATTTTAAGGAAGAAAATTGTGATCTGGTCCTTCTGGAGACCGGAATGGGCGGTAATCTGGATGCCACCAATATTGTGAAGAATACCAAACTGGCTGTGCTGGTTTCTATCAGCATGGATCATATGTCATTTCTTGGAAATACCCTTGGAGAAATCGCAGAGAAGAAGGCGGGAATTATCAAACCTGGCTGCC
>ENA-OQKQ01000588-OQKQ01000588.1-human-gut-metagenome-genome-assembly--contig:-NODE-588-length-11283-cov-2.541413_pt1 | contig 11283 bp, 8 predicted proteins | sample MGYA00242651_ERZ504803 | MGnify/ENA primary metagenome ERZ504803 (study PRJEB26092, sample SAMD00036380) | human gut metagenome | host: Homo sapiens | study: EMG produced TPA metagenomics assembly of...
AACGTGAAGTCCTATAAGCAGTACAAGGCAGACATTAAGAAGTCTACCGACAGCGTACTGACGGATGTGTTGAATCCCATCGTAGGCTTCCTGAACAAGGTACTGGACGCTCCGTTCGATACCCTCACCGCAGTACTGCCCAATGTGGCATACTACATTGATAATAATGGCCTGGCACAGCTCGTCAACAATCTTCTGTCGCCGGTAACATCTCTCCTTCCGGTACTGAAGAAGAACGGCGTAGATGTTGAGGTCATTATCAAGGCTCTGGCCGGCAAGTCACTGAACGACCTGGTTAAGGACGCACTGGGTGTGAACATTCACCTGAATCTGAACAACCTGAACAAGTGCGAGATCCAAAACGCCATCGTTCCGCTGGTGAACAAGCTGCTCAAGTCTAAGAAAATCAACATTCAGTTGCCCAAGATCGACTGGGGCGCCCTGGCAAGCCACGGCACAGTCAGCACGGTCAAGAGCGCTGCAAAGAACAGCGAAGGCTATTATAATAGAAAGCACGTTACTGCAAACCAGGGCGAAACGCTGATCGCCGTGCTCCGCTATGTAGCCAACCTGCTGACCAAGAACATCAGCGGTTTGAAGTCCATTTTGGGCGGTATCGACGCGATCAAGGATTACAAGTCCATCATCAACGCGGTACTTGACCAGATCGGCACCTCCTCCGCAGACCAGATCATCCGTGCGCTGTTCTATCTGCTCCAGGAGAATCCCACCAACGCGTTCTGGAATTACAGCGAATACCAGACCAAGGACTACAAGTTCTCTTATCCCTCCACTGTGGATCAAGACTTCTTGAAGAACATTCCGCCTATGCTGGATGGCCTGATCGGTAGCTTTGCTGATCTGAACAAGCTGATCGCTGGCGCTGCCTTTAAGGACAGCACCATCAATGGCATGATCACCGGCATCGGCAAGGCACTGGACGGTGTGAAGATCAACGACTCCACCAACCTGACCGCCCTGCTGTCCCAGACCGGCATTGACTATTCTACCAAGACCGTTGCCAAGCTGCTCACCGATGAGTCCTATGGCAAGACCTACGCGAATGCGGCTGCCGTAATCGGCTCCGCCTCCTCCTGGTCCAAGGTCAACACCTCCGCTCTTAAGTGGGGCGTAAAGGATAAGGATAGCTTCTTTAATGCACTGGCTGCTGTAATGCGTCCGTTCTACGGCGTATTGGATGTACTGCTGAATGATGCTTCTCTGGGCATCTTCAACATCGTTCATATCCCCGGCTCCAACGGCTACTCTTCCGTGGTCGTTCCGCTGCTGGAGGCATTCGGCTGCTACAACATTAAGACCCAGTATCAGTACAGAGAGGACATCAGCAAGGCCTATGACAACATCCTGTTGGATATTGTCAACTCCCTGTGGGATAAGGTAGAGGACATTCTGAATGCACCGCTGCAGACCCTGATGTCCATGCTGCCCAACCTGGCACTGTTCATTGCCAACGACGGCCTGCTGCAGCTGATCGAGAACCTGTTTACACCGGTTTCCGCTCTGCTGGATGCTTTGAAGCCCATCGTGAATGTGAACACCGTACTGACTCAGGTATTCAAGGCCTTCAAAGTGGATCTGAATGGCTTACTGGCTAAGGTTGGCCTGAAGTTGGATCTGAACATTGACCTGTACGATCTGACCGCTATGCTGAAGCCCATCATCGGCGTGGACAACATTGTTCCCCTGCTGAATCAGGTGCTTGGCATGATCAAGATCAAGGGTAAACCCCTGGGTCTGGAACTGATGGATATTGACTGGTTCCAGCTGGCAAGCCACGGCAAGGTGATGACCGATGCTTCTCAGGCTGCCACTTACGGCACGCGCGTGTTTGTAAAGGGCGACGCCTCTGAGACTTTGATTGCCGTGCTGCGGTACCTGGTTGAAGTTGTCAACTACAAGGATAACTACAACACGGTAGCCAGCTTGGTAGGCTCCCTGATCGGTGGATCTGACAACAGCTCCATTACCGATGTGGTAGGCACCGTGCTGAAAATGCTGAAAGGCAACACCGACGATGTAATCGGCGAACTGTGTAACCTGCTTCAGCAGTTGGGTAGTTAATCCCCCATTCCTAAATGAAAATGGCGTACCTTCGGGTACGCCATTTTTGTTACCCGCCGCCGGACAGGCTCCTGTATATCCTATATATAATGTATATAATATAGAGCGCCCTTTGGGTGCAGGCTCTCACCTGCCCCGGAGGGCTGCTTTTTTTCGCCAAGTTTTACGGCTTTTTGAATTTTCTTTGCGAAAGCCTTGTATTGCTTTTGCAATTTATATATAATAAGTGCATAGTAACTTTTATCTCGGTGGTGAATACAAATTGCTCGGTAAATACGCCAGAGTCAAGGTCGTTATGCCTATTGGCTCTACGGACGGTACGGGCTATCGGTATCCGCTGAACTACGGCACAGTATACGGTGAAAAGGACCAGACTGCCTACATTATGGGCATCCACCACCCTGTGCGTAACTTTGACGGGCGTGTGATAGCCGTCCTCCGAAACAAAAAGAAAGAAATCCATTTGGATTGTGGCGCCCAAGAGCACACGATTCATTGTCAACGACATTTTGGAATATCTGGACCCGGAGCGGGACTTTCCCGGCTACCGGCTGGAATGCCTTTACGAGAGCAGCTGCGGCGCGGTCATTTTCCATGATATTAAAGGCGAGGTGCGCTACCTGCTGATCAAGAACAAGCGCTCCGCCCACTGGGGCTTCCCCAAAGGGCATATTGAAAAGGGCGAGACCAAGGAGCAGACCGCCCTACGGGAGGTACAGGAGGAAACGGGCTTGCGGGTTAAGCTGATTGAGGGTTTCTCCTGCCTGTCCAAGTATCGGATTCGGGATCGGGTTGAAAAGACGGTAACCATCTTTGCCGCCACCACCCCGAGCACGGTGATCCACATGCAAAAGGAAGAAATTGAGGACTACATTTGGCTCACCTATGACCGGGCGCTGTCGCTGCTGCGGTTTGACAATGACAAGAGTATTCTCATTGCCGCCCACGATTTTTTGGACCAAAACAACATTATTTAACGATGGAATCCATGTGTGCTGAAACTGCCTATTTAATTGAACTGACCGCCGCCTTTTTGCGGGACGAGCCGGTAACCTTGCGCCCGGATATTGATTATCACAAGCTGTGCGGCATTGCCAAGGCGCATAATCTGATCGCTGTGGTGTACGCAGTGTGCAACAAAGCACCCAATACCGAGGTGATCCCGGAGGACTGCCGACTGGCACTCAGCGAGCACTTCTTTAGTAGCGTGTTCCTGTACGAGCACCAAAAGCAGGGTGTGGAGCGGGTGTACCGCGTCCTCAGCGACGCCGGCATCCCCCATGTATTTTTTAAGGGCGCGATCTTAAAAGAACTGTACCCGGTGCCGGAGTGCCGCCTAATGGGCGACATTGACCTGCTCATTAACCCGGCGAACCGCCAGGCAGACCAAAAAGCGCTAATGAGCAGCGGCTTTGCCTGCACTCGCCCAGAACCGGCCCGGTATACGACTACCGCAAGGGCGATGTGTTGCTGGAGGTGCACACAGCACTGATCAGCGATGATCCCCGGTGTGAGACTGCCTTTGCAAACGCCATGGATCAAGCCCAATTTGAAGGCTGCTGCGGCAAATTGGAGGACAATTACCACTTTGCCTATCTAATCGCCCACTTGGCCCACCACTTTCGCTTTTACGGCGCCGGAATCAAGCTGATCCTGGATCTTGCCGTGATGCTGCAAAGGTGCCGGATCGACGTAAAAAACGGTGACTGACCTTGTGTGAAAAAGCCGGTTTGGCACAATTCGCCAAGATTGTGCTCACCGTGTGTTATCGCTGGTACGGCGTGGGTACGCCTTATGTAGATGACACAGCGGACTGTGAATCGTTTTTGGTCAGTCTACGGTGCCTTTGGTAACGCAAACCGGAACAAAAGCGCCGTCATTGCCCGCCGCCAAATGGAGCAGGGCGAGAAAGCAAGCCCCCTGCGCAGCAAGCTGCGCCTGGCGTTTCCGGCATACAGCCAAATGCGCCGCATACCCTATATTCGATTTTTAGACGGTCACCCTTGGCTGACCCCGTACGCCTGGTGCTACCGTCTGATTTACAACACCCGGCACCGCAAGGACTTTATGGTGCGCACCGCCCGGGGACTGGACAGCGACGATGCCTACGCCGCTGCCAAGGAAGAACTGGAATTCTTTAAGGAGATGGGATTGTTATGATTTTTGGTATCATTTTGCTGGCTATCGCAGCCATTTTACTGGTGTGGTTTGTAGCCTGGTTTATTATCACCCGCGTCAACGGCAACTGCCCGCTGTGCGCCATGGAAAAGATTGCACGCCCCTCTAAGCTGACCATAGACACCACGGACGCACCGAATTACGGCGGCGCTACCGTGCCCCCTATGGGCTGGTCCAGCTGGAACACCTTTCGCCAAAACATCAACCAGGATCTGATTCTGGAGGTGGCAGAGGCCATGGAGGCCAGCGGTCTGGCGGAAGCGGGCTACAACTATATCAACCTGGACGACTGCTGGCACAGCTCTGTGCGAGACGAAATGGGTCGCCTGCAAGGGGATCTAGGCACCTTCTCTATGGGGATCCCGGCGCTGATCAAGCAACTGAACAGCCGGGGCTTTAAGGTGGGTCTGTACTCCTCTAACGGGACCCTCACCTGCGAGGATCTACCGGCCAGTTTGGGTCACGAACGGCTGGATGCCAAAACCTTGGCCAGCTGGGGCTGCGAATTCTTCAAGTATGACTTTTGTCATCACCATGTATTAAAGGGCGATGTGCCCATTATTGAAAACCTGCAACTGAACCTGCCGGGTACCACAGAACCGGCACTGATCCTGCTGCCCGGTGAAGCAGAATTTACCGGCAAAGGCCGGGTAGTCAAATGCAGTGATCTGCCCTCCGGTCAAGGCATCGGTATGATCGGTTACGGCTCCGGCACCGCCGGATTCCGCTTTAGCGTAGAAGCAGGCGGCACCTATGCCCTGACCCTGGCCTATAACAAATCTCTGTGCCTCCACCAGCGCTACCTGCGCATTCGAGTCAACAACGGCAAGGAACATGAGCTGCTGTTCCCCACCACCAAGGGTGCCAGCCCCACCGGCCGTATCCAGCTGACAGTTGAGCTGCAATCGGGCGAGAACCACCTGTTGCTCTACAACCCGGTGGTTACCCGGGCTGACTCCTCTTACCTGCAATACGCCCGCATGGGTCGAGAACTGCAAGAGGCCACCAAAGAATGGGCTGTCATCACCGGCGAGGAGGAGCGCCCCATCATCTATTCCATCTGCGAATGGGGCTTTGCTTATCCCTACAAATGGGGAGCCAAGGCAGGCAATATGTGGCGCACCACGCCGGATATCATGCCCAAGTGGCTAAGCATTAAGACGATTTATGAGCACAATGTACGCCTGTATGACCATGCCGGTCCCGGGGCCTGGAATGACCCGGATATGTTGGAAGTTGGCAACGGCAAGTTGACAGAGAACGAGAACAGGGCGCACTTCTCCCTGTGGTGCATGATGGCCGCGCCGCTGATCCTTGGCAACGATGTGCGCAAGTTTGTGGACGGCAACAACGAGCAGGTGCGGGAGAACCCCACCTTAAAAATTGTCACCAACAAAAACCTGATCAACATTGACCAGGACCCGCTGTGCAAGCCCTGCAAACGCATTCGCCGCCAGGCCGGGCTGGATATTCTGGCCCGCCCACTGCAAAACGGCGATGTGGCGCTGTGCCTGTTTAACAAGGGCGCCTCCCGCCGCACCGTCACCTACGATATTAACGCTCTGGCGGACGATGCGTACCTGAACTTCCGCAAAACGCCGGGCAAGTACGAGGTGCATGAGCTGTGGAGCGACGAGTGGTTCAACGACAACACCATTAATGCCACCGTACCCCACCACGGCGTAAAAGTCTATCGTATTCATAATTCCTAACAACATACAAAACAGGCTAAGCAATGTAGATTGCTTAGCCTGTTTTTTGCGTCTGTATTGGTGTATGCTTATTCGTAAATCTGGTGCTCGCCGGTCATCATATCCGTTAAATGCGTCTCCACCAGCGCCACCGCCCGGGCGGTATCGCCGTTGAGCAGCTGCACCAGCAGTTGCTGCAGGTAATGGTACAGGGACGCCTTGCCATAACGCTGCACATAACGAGCGCCCAACTGCACATTGGCAGTCTTAAAAGAATTATAGATCAGCGGCGCAAAGGTGTTGCCGCTAAGAAAACTCAGTTCCTGATTATACGCATAAGCCAGCTCTGACACCCGCTGCGGGTCATCCGTCTCGGCCATTTGATCCACAAAATCCTCCAGCTTTTGCACCTCTGCCTCCGTAATGGCGCGGGCAGTGAGCTTACGCACGGAAAAACAGTCGATCAGGATCTTAAACTCCAGCAGGGAGCGAATTTCCTGCTCCGGAAGAATACCACCGTTATAGTGCATAATGGACAGAAAAATATCTGACTTGCCTACCCGGCGATAATCTGCCACAAAGGTGCCCACCCGGGGTCGCACCTCTAAGAAGCCCTTGTGTGCCATCTCCGCAATGCCGCTATTCACCACGCCCCGGCTTACATCCATCATCTCCGCCAACTCCCGCTCCGTGGGCAGCTGCGCGCCGATGGGCAGCTCGCCGGACAAAATCTTGTCCTCCACAGACGAAATAAACAATTCCTTCAAACTGGCGGTCTGCAACTTTTCAAATTCCATAGGTTCCCCTCCTGTGGTTCTTGGTAATACCAGTGACATTGTACCATCTTTGCTACTCAATTTCAACAAAAAACCGCCGCGGTTTTTGCCAATATGTAGAAATGTGCAGCCGGGCTTGTTAAAAGATTGACAATCTGCAAAAACAGGACTAAACTGTACATTGAAGCGGGCGGAAAACCGCCCACGGAAGGGTTGCGCTGCGGCGCAAGATGATTTATTTCTAGGAGGAGATAACTATGTTATTCCAAATCTACGGCGATACTGCGCTGTGGCAGCTGCTGGGCTGGGCATTGGTCTTCACCGGGTTGGTGCTGGCTAACGAGATCGCCCGCCGCTCCAAGGCAGGCGGCATTTTCTTTTTCCTGGTGCTTCCGGCTGCACTGAGCGTGTACTTTATCGTCATCAATGTGGCGGCCGCAAAGGGTGTTGACTGGGCGGTTAATAACGATACGGTGGTCCACATGAACAGCTGGTTCCATTATGCCAAGCTGTATGCTGCCACCGCAGGGTGCATCGGCTTTATGATGCTTAAGTACAAGTGGAGCATCGGCAAGACACAATGGTTCAAGGTGTTCCCCTTTGTAATTGTGGCAATTAACATTTTGATCGCTGTGGCCAGCGACTTTGAGTCTGCCATTAAGGGCATCAGCGCCGGCGGTGCTGCCGGTGGTTGGTGGCTCTCCAGCGAAAATGTGTGGCTGTTCGGCGGCTGGTGGAATATCCTCAACGGCCTGGCCGGTATCATCAACATTCTGTGTATGACCGGCTGGTGGGGTATTTACTCCTCTAAGAACCACCAAGATATGCTGTGGCCGGATATGACTTGGTGCTACATTCTGGCCTACGATGTGTGGAACTTTGAGTACACCTACAACAACCTGCCCACCCACTCCTGGTACTGCGGCCTGGCTCTGCTGCTGGCGCCCACCTTTGCCAACGCACTGTGGAACAAGGGCGGCTGGATCCAGAACCGTGCCTACACGCTGGCCATTTGGTGTATGTTTGCCCAGGTGTTCCCGCTGTTCCAGGATCAAGGCAAGTTCGCCGTGATCACCAGTGTGTATGCTGACGGGTTTATGAACCCGGCGGTGCACCCCACCGCTGCCAACCCCACAGCGCAAGGCGTAATCTCTGTACTGGCGCTGGCCGTCAATGTGGTGGTATTCGGTTTCATTATGAAGAAAGCCAAGGAGACCAAGACCAACCCCTATCGTCACGAAATCTTCACCCATCAGAAAGATTTCCAGCTGGCTATGAGCCGCGCGGAAAGCAAATAATCGTACATAAGCAAACGCACTTGCAAGTATGCAAGTGCGTTTTTCTGTATATAAAGCCGAATTTGACATGAAGAGTACGCTGGCAGCGTATTGAAAAAGATCTGCCCATTTACTACAATACAAAATATAGTATGGATTAAGGGGAGATATATAATGAAGTGTCCTAACTGTCATAGAGAAATACCTGTCGGCTATCATACTTGCCCTTATTGCAAAAGGACCTTGAATACATATAATCAAAGCAACAATCCATCCATCTCAAACCAAAACCGGGCAAAAAGTCGAGCCCTTAATAAAGGCACAAAGATACTCATTCTCGTAATAAGTATCTTTCTGCTCCTAACGGCTATCATTGCCGGAGCAGTCGCCTTATTACTGCATATCGCAAACAACAACCACAGTGTACCGGCCGTATCTTCTGAAAATGCCATCACCAGAACAGAGTGGATTGCAATGCTGGCTGACCAGGAGGGCTATACCGACTGCAAGAATGACAAAAGCTATTTTGACGACATAAACCAAAGCAATGATAATTTCAAAAAAATACAAGCCTGCGCCGAATGGGAAATCCTAGACAAAGGTGGATCGTTTTTACCAAATGACAAAGCTACGACTGAATTTGCCGTAATTACTGCAGTAAAATCCATCGGACTGCAATTTATATCGGCTAATGACAAACCCATTCGCACGGATAGTGAAATCATTCATTTCTACAAAGAAAAAACAGGAGATCGTTTTGATAATCAGTCGTATATTGACGCCGATTATGCAACAAAAATATTAAATAACACCAAGCAAATCAAAGAGGGCATCAAACTCAAGAATAGCGGCAGCGTAGAATACAAAGATAATGTCAAGAAAATTGACACAAGCTCCATAAAAATACAAGGGAATAAGGCCACAACGCTACAACCAGTAAAAGTTGGCGACATATTGGTAATAGAGCCATGCGACGCATATCCATCGGGAAAAGCACTCAAGATTAAGAAGGTAAAAGGAGAAAACATAGAATTCACCACGCCCGGCCTGGACGAATTTTTGGGCGCATACACATTTTCAGGTGAAGCGTCGCCGGTAGTAACAGCTGTTTCATCCTCCGACAAAGATACAACTGTGAAAATTGAAACAGAAAATGCCGATACTACACCAACCGTTACGCCCGCCGCGATTACGCCATTGGCCTTAGCAGGGAACGAAATTCCAACAAGCACAAGCAGCAGCCCATTCAACTACGACATAAAACTCTCCAAAAAGGTAGGCAATGTAAAAATCAGCGGTACTATATCGCTCAAAAAGTTAATCATGCGAGTTGATGAATTCAATGCAGTAGGTATTACTGTCAAAAACTGTAACGCACACCTCTCCTATGACCTGGAATCCAAAATATCCGTATCCGGTAAAACCGAAACTAAAATACCGGTGCGCGTGGACGCAAAGCTTTTTGGCGTGCTGGGCGCGGCAATAAAGATAACCGTAAAGATTGGCATAGACGGAAGTGTGTCTGTCATTTCTTCAACCACGGTAACAGAAACCATGAAATACAAGCAAGGCGCACTGCCCATATTCCGGCAAACCAACACACCACCGCAAACCAATTTGGAAGTAAAAGTAAAGGGCTATGTAAATCCGGAAATCTGTATCGCAGGCGAAGTATTTAATGTAGATATGTTTGACTTTGGCGGGACCATAGGTGTATTTAATGCCGACGCGTCCACAAACAAATACGGCTGTTTAGACATCAAAGCCTATGTACCGCTCGACCTATTTATAAATTCGCAAGATAGCGTCTTGGGCAAGTTAAAGATAAAAATATCCTGGAAAATCTGGGACAGTAAAAGCAGCAAAATAAAAAAGCAATGGCATATTGAGTCAGGAAAAATTGTGGCTAAATGTACCACGCCCAAACCAACAACCACAAAGCCGGCCACTACACAAGCAGGAAAGCACCCAACGGTCGGCAACTGGCGCAAGGCATATATCAACTTTTTAAAAAAGTATTTGGCTGAAGTAGACAATCCTGAAGCATGCGGTTTTAGCCTTGTGTACATAGATAATGACGATGCCCCAGAACTTGTGGTACGCGATGGTGATGCGCATTTTTCTGCTGCACATGTTTATACTTGCATAAATTCAAAAGTAGTCAAATTGGTTGGTGATTTAGGCGGCACATATGGCGTGATTGGTTATATCGAAAAAGGAGAATTAGCGTCTTCGTATGTTTGCTATCACGGTGTCGAAACTACAACAATATACAGGATAGACGCAGGTACTTGCAAGAAAGTTGTAACTCTATTTAATAATGCGGGAGATACACCTGAAGGAAAGACACCAACATACGAGGTAAATGATAAAAAAGTGAGTGAATCAGAATATACTCGTGCTTGGAAAAAATACAAAGACCGTAAATGGGTCTATTCTTTAGATAGTGAGATCTTAACATTAGACAATATTGAGTCTATCGCCAGTTAAATCTAAAAAGGTGCCCCATACGATGGGTATTCCATCGTATGGGGCACCTTTCATGTACACATAAGTAATCGGGCAATATAATAAATCAATACCCCAGTTCCTCGTCCACGATCAGCACCTTAATGCGGCCGATATGGCGGTCAAAGGCGGTGGTCACATAGTTGCAGCACACCCGCTGGGGGCTAAAGCAGCCGTCGCACAGAGCGGGGTCTTCCTGATCCAAGCTGATGCAGTGGCCGGTAGCGGCGCAAGGGGTCTTGCAATGGAGCCGCTGGGTGTTGCGGGGAGCGGCAATGCGCTTTACCCGCTCTACCGCCTGGTCAAAGGTATCTACGATCTTGTTGCGCCCCACGATCATAATCACCTGGCGGGGGCCAAACACAATGCAGGCCACCCGGTTGGAATTGCCGTCCACATTATAAAGTACGCCGTCGGTGGTAATGGCGTTGGAAGAAGTGAAATAGGCGTCACAGCCAAAGGCATCCTGGTAGCATTGACGCAGCGCCTCGCCCTCCAGTCCGGCCCGGTTGATATATTGATAATCCCCACCGGAGAGCAGGTCGATCACGCCCACTTCCTTTAAGGTCTCCGATCCGCCGTGGGACACGCTGCTGCCCGCAGGCACCAGCTTTTGCACCAGGGGCAGCACCTGTGCCCGGCTCTCCAAATAATACGGCTCAAAGCCTCGTCTTTTAAATTTTGATGGTTTCTTCTATTCTTGCGTCCATCCCAGTCGCTCCTTTCTTATCGGTTCCAGTATTTCCGGTCCAGCGCCCGGTACTTGCAGTG
>ENA-OQKQ01000589-OQKQ01000589.1-human-gut-metagenome-genome-assembly--contig:-NODE-589-length-11236-cov-2.563237_pt1 | contig 11236 bp, 9 predicted proteins | sample MGYA00242651_ERZ504803 | MGnify/ENA primary metagenome ERZ504803 (study PRJEB26092, sample SAMD00036380) | human gut metagenome | host: Homo sapiens | study: EMG produced TPA metagenomics assembly of...
ATACCATTGTCGGAAGATAAGCATAAGTTTTGAGTGTATCCTTCGTTGAACATCCAGAGAGAACCAATACAGTAGACATACCACTTTCCATTCCTGAAATCACATCTGTATCCATACGATCCCCAACCATTACAGCTTCTGCTGAATGACATCCAAGCATATTCAATCCTGTTCTCATCATCAGTGGATTCGGTTTCCCACAGAAATATGCCTGTGTACCTGTTGCCATTTCTATAGGTGCAATCAATGCACGACAAGCAGGAGCAATGCCGTTCTCAATCGGTCCGGAAACATCTGAGTTTGCTCCGATCAGCTTTGCACCTTTCAGAACTAAATTCGTTGCTTTTGTTAATGTATCCAATGAATAGGAGCGTCCCTCTCCCACAACAACATAATCCGGATTTACATCATTCATTGTGATACCTACATCATAAAGTGCATTTAACAGGCCGGCTTCTCCTATCACAAATGCCGAACAGCCTGCCGCCTGTTCTTTTAAAAATGCGGCTGTTGCCAATGCACTGGTATAAAAATGTTCTTCTGGCACATCAAGTCCCATCCTAGCCAGTTTCTGATTTAATTCTCGTGGTGTATATCCACTATTATTTGTCAAAAACAAATATTCTTTCTTTTCATCATGCAACCACTGGATGAATTCTGGAACACCTGGCAATATCTGATTGCCATGATAGATCACACCATCCATATCACAGATGAATCCTTTTTTTTCATTAAAATCGATTATGGATTTTATCATGTTCATGTGCGCCCTGCCTTTCTTGTTTCTTTAGAATTTAGAATACACCTTACTCTTTTCATAATAAAATAAAGCGCTATTTTCTACAAATATTTTTATATTATATCATCCACACATGAAATCAAATACATAGCACTGTAAAATCAAAGTAAATATTTCGATCAACAGAACCTTTTATGACAACATCTCTTTCACACAAGTACTCCGATAATCACTCGGTGATATTTTATATCTTTCTTTAAATACTCGGTTAAATGTTCTCTGACTTTCAAATCCACTATCCAGACAAATGTTTGTAATAGAATCACTCGTATTTTCCAAACGATGGCATGCATAGTTCAGCCTTGCATCGTTAAGATATTGATTAAAGTTTCTATGGAATGTCTTGGAAAAGAGTCTGGATAAAACATATTTGCTCACGCCCAGGTCTTTTGCCATCTCTTCCAGAGAAAACTTCTTCTTAAAATTTGCTGATATATAGGAAACTGTCTGGTAAATAAGATCATTGCTCCCCACACTGCTCTTTTCTACCAAATTTAATTTTCCTATGCAGCGTGCCAACACAATTTGAAGATATGCCTGTGCAACAGTAATATCCGACTGTTCTGTCTCTAAAATTGCATTTATAACCCTATATACCTCCGGTTCAACCTTTTCCGCTTTGATGATTGGGTATTCAGGAGCCATGGATTGCATGATATCTGCAAATTTGGCTATCGTAAATGGCGATGCAATCAGATAAGTCGCTTTATTTACACCGGGTGTCAGTACCTGATAGTGATGAATAACATCTGGAAATACAAAGCCTATATCTCCTTTTTCCATATGGTATAGTTCCTGTCCGACACCAAGTTCTAATGCTCCACTTGTTACACAAACGATCTCCAGTGCATTATGAAGATGTGGTTCAATATGTTTTGACTTCCTATTTATTGCTATGATCTCCTCTTTTGTGTCAACATATTTTAACTGCATGAAATACTCCCCTTTGCAACATTTGTCTATATCTTCTTTCGATTTGGCAAGCAATCCTTTTACACCTATCTTATAATCAACTTGTAAATAAGGAAAGGAGGAATTGCAAATGAGCAACCTAAAAAAATATCTGAATGACCTTTTAGTATTCTACACTGAATATTTTGAGCATCCTTACCATGTATAAATACTAAAAGGACTATTTTGTGAAAACTGAATATTTTCTTAAGGCCATTTCACAAAAATGAAGTGGTCCTTTTTATTTTCAAAATACAGTTCTATCACTTTATATATAGAAAAAAGCACTGTCTCATCGAGCAACGACCAGACAACGCTTTCTCCTGTCAATTCTAATTTATGTCTGATGCATCTGTTACTTCATCTGCAGCAATTCCTTTTTCTGCTTTCAGTTTTTTATTTGCATCTTCTACATTCATTCTTGAAAGTACAAACATAATCAATACATCAAAGATTAACGGAAGCCAAAGATACATGAACTGCATCATATCAAGTGCAGACTGCGGCTGAGTTGCATTTGTTCCGATATATCCACTGAACTCAAGCAGCCATCCAACAACAGCGGTTCCAATACCTCCACCGATTTTTACGCCAAGAGAAGTACAAGAGTACATCGTTCCGTCAATTCTCTTTCCCTGTGTAAGATAAGTGTATTCAGAGCAGGATGCGATAACTGCATTCATATCTCCCTGCCATGGTCCCTGACCTAAGGCTGCAAGAGCTGTAAACGCCATCATCAGCGGAACACTGCCCATATATCCGGCAACAACAACAAGTGCTCTACCGATGACTGCTAAGACATAACCTCTTAAGTTCAGTTTATACATACCTTTCCACTTACCAACTAATGTCGGTGTGAAAATCAGGGCAATGATCAGTGGAATATTTACTGCCCATGCAAATTGTCCAAACAAATTCTTATTTTTCAGTACCCATGTCATGTAATAAATGCCAGCTCCAATCATGGCACCATATAACTGCTGTAAAATATATGTTCCACAAATCATCATGTAATATTTGTTTTTGACAAGAAGCTTGAATGCCTGTACCATTCCGTACTTTTCATTATCATCCTTTACTTCTCCTTCGTTAAGTTCTTCCTCAGGAAGTTCCTTAACAGAAAGTGCTGAAATCGTATTTATGACAAGACCAATGATTGCATAGATAATAGCAACCGTTCTCCATGCCGCAGCATCTCCACCACATTTATCTACAAATCCAACTGTAATCGCCTGAATCAGAAGACTTGTTGAAAACGCAAAAATAAAACGGTAAGATCCCATCTGCACACGCTCTTTGCTGTTCTTTGTAATCAGTGACGTAAGTGCTGAATAAGCAATATTGTTTGCTGTATAAAACACACCATTTAACAGTGTATAAGAGATAAAGAACCATGCATATTTAGCCGTTGTTCCCAAGCTGACTGGTACTGCAAAGCAGCAGACCAGCGTAATGGCACAACCAATATATCCATATAGCATCCAGGGTTTCGCTTTTCCCATTTTACTGTGTGTTTTGTCAATCATTGATCCAAAAAATATATCCGTAAAACCATCAAATAGTTTTGATACGGCAATCAGGGTACCTACGACACCTGCAGCAAGTCCTACTGAGTCCGTCAGATAGACCATCATAAAAGATGTCAGGAACGCATAGACTACATTACCTGCAATATCGCCTGATCCATATCCAATTTTGTTATACCATTTCAAATACTTTTTTTCTTCCATCGAATTTCTTTGCTCCTCATCTTCATCGCACTTAGAATTTCAAGATGTCTAACAGAGTATGATGTCTAATTCTAGTTTTTTCTCTGTTTTTGTCTGATTGCTCTGTATATCCGGACTTTACATTACAATCAGACTCTCTTTCCTTGTTTACGGGTTACATGAAACTTTATTATCCCTTTACATACGGTATCAGTGTAAACTGGAACCGGAATAATACATCATCAAATCGGTACTGCTCCAATACAACTGGACCACAACTATTAGAACCAATGCCATTTAGTGCATAGTCAACACAAAATACTACACTATCTGATTCTGTCAGTTCATAATTATGCGTTTTCTTCTCAAGTTCTTCCTGTGTATAATAAGAAGCATTGAATGAAAATGCCTTTTCTGCGGATGCCACAATTCCATATCGGCTGTTGTTAAGCTCTACATATTCACAATCATAATGGCTTCCATTTTCCTGTGGACGAATATAGTCCTCATGTAAATCCCCTACATCTGCCCGGTACAAACCGTGGCTCGCAGCCTGATGTTTATCACAATAGCTTTCCTGTGGTCCCATTCCAAAGTATCTTACAGCTGAAAGTTTTTTATCCAGGAACATCCTCACACCAAATCTCGGAAGATCCGGGAATTCATCGTCTTTTGTTACTGCAATATCTGCATCAATCTTTCCAGCAGCTTCTATTTTCCATGTAATCGTCACATCAAGAATCTTCTGTACTGTCTCTGCCACAACGGAAGCATGGCTTGTAATCTTCACACCATGTTTTCCCTGCACAACCTCTGTCGTATAGGCTCTTGTGTAAGCCTTATCATAGTGGGCTTTCTTCCATTCAGACTTGATGTACATATCGTTATCTGTTGGAGCTCTCCAAATATTTAATTCCATCGGATGGTTCAAGTATTCCCGCCCTGCGAATTTCATCTCTGTAAAGAGTGCAGTACGTTTGTCTATGGTATAAGCAAATTCACGCCCCTTGATATGAATCTGTGTATCATTTTCATTTACCTGTAATTCAGAGTCCACTACTGTTTTTGGTATCCATTTCTCTGCAAGTTTACATTTTGTATCCTCTTTACTTACCTCAATTTCATCAAATCCAAGAATATGGTCTTCATCCAACAGTGGCAATTCTTTTTTCAGATGGTAAATAAGTTTTAAATAACATTTCCCATTCTCTGGAACATTGATCTTCAGGTTTGTTTTTCCTTCCCCGTGTGGTGCCACAGAAAACTCCGGAAGTATGCCTTTGCTGATCACAAGACCATCCTGTGTCAGCTCATAACTAATCTTCACATAATCTTTCAAGTCATCAAAATCCATGTAGTTATGAAGCACCAGTTCTCCGCTTTCTTTGTTATAGGAAATAACTCTTGCCGGGCGATAAACATTCTTGTATTCCAAAAGTCCTGTATGTACCGTTCTGTCCGGATATACTAATCCATCCATACAGAAGTTGCCATCATGAATTTCTTCGCCATGGTCGCCCCCATAAGCATATATAGTCTTTCCATTCTCAGCAGTTCCATGAGCAATCGCATGGTCACACCATTCCCAGACAAAGCCGCCGCACATTTTATCATTATCCTGAATCATCTGGAAGTAATCTTCAAAATCTCCAGGTCCGTTTCCCATGCTGTGACAGTACTCTACCAAAGGAAGGGTTTGCTTCCATCTTTATCCAGATATTCCTGAATTTCGGAAAGCGCTGGGTACATCCGGCTGTACACATCCAGATTGCTGTAATCATATGTTTCATCATAATTACGGTATCTTGCACTCTCATATTGTGTGATACGTTCTGGATCAAAATTCTTTGTCCATTCCAGTGCTTTTTCAAAGTTGCAGCCATAAGCACTCTCATTTCCCATTGACCACATAACAATACAGAAACGGTTTTTGTCACGTTCCACCATGAGTTTTACACGATCAACGATTGCCTCTTCCCATACCGGATCATCTGCAATCTTCTCATTCCATCGTTTGAACCGATTGTAATCGGTGTCTTCTTTTCTGTAGATCATAAATGGACCATGAGCTTCAATATCTGCTTCATCTATTACCATGAATCCATACTTGTCACACATTTCATAGAAAAATGGTGCGTTCGGATAGTGGCTGGAACGGATCGCATTAAAATTATGCTGCTTCATTAACGTAAGATCGGTTGTAATCTGTTCCGGACTGATTGTAAATCCAGTAACCGGATCAGAATCATGTCGATTGACACCACGGAATTTAATCTTCTGTCCATTTAAATAAATAACCTGGTCTTTAATCTCTATCTTTCTTAATGCAATGTGATCTACAATTACTTCATTCTCTGTTTCAAGAATCAGTTTATATAGATATGGATTTTCTGTATTCCAAAGTTCCGGACTTGCGATTTCTAATACAGCTGTTCCTTCTTCAGCAATACTTCCTAGTGCTACAACTGCTCCGTTTCTATCTTCAATCGAAATTTTTACATTTAACGGAGAGTAGAATTTCATTTCAATTTCTACTTTCGCAAGCATATCCTCAATTCTTGTTTTAATATGATAATCACTGATTGCCTGTTTTGGGCGTTTCAAAATGTACACATCCCGGAAAATACCACTCATACGGAATTTGTCCTGATCTTCCAAATAGGAACCATCACACCACTTCATGACCAGAACCGCTATGCTGTTCTCTCCGTCCCGAAGGAGGTCGGTGATATCAAACTCACTGGTCATATGAGAAACCTGGCTATACCCTACATAAGAGCCATTGATCCATACATAAAAGCAACTGTCTACTCCTTCAAAATTCAAGAAAGCTTTTGGTGCATTTTCATCTTTGTGATAAACAAAGGTATGTGCATATGTTCCACATGGAATATCCTGTGGTACATACGGTGGATCAAATGGGAACGGATACCTGATGTTTGTATACTGATGTGTGTCATATCCTGCCATCTGCCATACACTCGGAACCTGAATCTCATCAAAATTTTCTGTATCATAATCTTTCTCAAAGAAGGGTTCCTGAACATCATAGATACTGTTAAAATACTGGAACTTCCAAGTTCCGTTCAATAACTGCATTCGGTCTGACTCTTCCCTGTGCTCCACCAGGTTATCCATTCTTTTGGATGCCGGAATAAAATAAGCTCTGGCTGGCATTGTATTTTCATGCAGTACGCTTAAATCCTCATAATAACGTGGTACAATCATAAATAACTCTCCTTTAATACATATACATTTTTTTGCACTTTGTTTTTCCACAGCAAACCTTGTCTTTTACTTTTATGTTTACGCTTCTCTGTTTTGCTATATATAGCTTATCCTAATCCGCAAAACATGTCTATGAATTGGATTAGACAAAATATGCACTAAATGATACAATAACCAAAAAAGGAAAAGAGGTGCTACCATATGTATATGAATACCGGTTATTTAAACCACTCCCATATGGATTTCAAAGACAAAAGTCACCCACTGGTTGTAGGAAGTTGCGGTACTTACCGCCTTTCCAGCCATCCAAAGTTACCAACCTACCGTCCAAGGGGACGCCTGGATTATCAGATTATCTATATCACTGCTGGTTGTGGGCATTTTCATTTTGACAATGTGGATAACGAAACGATTGTCCCCGCCGGTAATATTGTACTGTACAGACCGAAGGAACTTCAGAAATATGAATATTATGGAAAAGATAAGACAGAAGTATACTGGATTCATTTTACAGGCAACAATGTAAAAAATATCCTACGGCAATATGGATTCCTGGATAAAGAGCGTGTATTTCAGGTCGGAACCTCTATGGAATACGAACAGATTTTCAAGCGTATTATCATCGAGCTTCAGCGTTGCCAAGATAATTATGAGGAAATGCTTGTCCTTCTGCTCCGTCATCTTCTTATCATCTTTCATCGGGAACTGACCAGGGAACATATCTCGAAAAATGAATACCTGGATCACGAGATGGATAACGCAGTTACCTTTTTCAGTGAAAATTATAACCAGAATATTAGCATAGATGATTATGCTGCCTCACGTGGAATGAGTGTCAGCTGGTTTATCCGAAACTTCAAAAAATACACAGGTTCTACACCAATGCAGTTTATTGTGGGAATCCGAATTAACAATGCCCAGATGTTACTTGAAACAACAACCTATTCCATCAATGAAATTTCTAAAATCGTTGGGTATGATAATCAGCTTTATTTCAGTCGGCTTTTCCACAAGCTGAAAGGATATTCCCCAAGAGAGTACCGAAAGATAAGAAACAAGTTCTAAAATCCACAATATCATAAATCCAGTTTCCCCTCCAAAAGAGGATGCCACGGAATCATCAAATCAACGATTCCATGGCATCCTCTTCTCTCTTTTTGCTATTCTTATTTTACAAACTCAACCGAATAATAATACATATACTCATTATCTGTATCTATGTATTCTCCTGTAATGTCCTATATCGGCAACGAACTCACTCCTTGTTCGCCATAGATTAGTGCTGGCAACCCTTGCTCTGTTTCATACTCTATCGTGCTTTTGTTCCAGACTGATATTCTAACAAGTAAACGTATAATGCTTACACAGTAGAAGAACGTGCTATGCTACTGTCTTATCTAAGAACTTTAGAGCAAGATGCCTACACACTTGCAATTCAATTCGCATTTTATGGAATTTTTCGAGTCGGAGAAATCAAAGGATTAACTTGGGATACGAAGAACGAAAATATTATCACAATCAAGCAGCAATTGGTAGAAGAACGTACGTTGCAAGAGGATATGACTTTTTGGGTTATGCCAGTTTGTATAACGAAACGAAAAGACCGGAAAATCCCTATCTTCTCATATTATTTATGAACTTTTCTTTTGCGTATACTAAATATGATTAAGGATATTCCCATTAAGGAAAGCCACATAATTACATTCGTATCGTCTCCCGTTTTTACATTTGGAGTGCGACTGCTATTATCACCCGATGGTTCTTCTGAAACTGGTGGCGTATTCGTGGTAATTGGTGGTATCGATTCATTTTTAAATTTAGGTTCTGTCGTTACATTCCAAATTATCTGACCATCATAATTACCTGGAACTGTTATGATAAAAGGTTCGCTTTGATATACTTGATTACTAATTTGTGTTTTTTGTGTCTGGACAAAAAGATACACTCCTTTTTCCAGATCTCTGTACATAACTTCTCCGTCTGAGTTGGTCTTTCCGGACATTCCTTTGATGTTGTTATCCTGTACATATTTTTCCAGTTTTTTTTGCAGCTTCTGCCTGAGCGGAAGAATCATCAAAATCAAATATAACTCCAGACTTTACAAACTCACTCACTAATGCCCATGAATTATTTTTATATGTTCCAACCTGATACATCGTAAATTCAGTATTACTTAGCTTATATACCGTGGTCTCATCTTCAACAGTTGCTTTTAATAATATACTTCCCAGATCATTCGCAGACACAGGTAACGGAATGAGGAGTAAAAGCATACACATCACACTGACCATACACATATATATTCGCTTACGTTTACTTATTCTGCTCATGTTTTTTCTCCTTCCTACGTTTATGTAACTTAATGCTCACCCATATGATGATGAAAGCAACAATTCCAACAATCAATAGAATCACATTGAATGGGATTGTGCGCTGAAGACCAACTTCCTCATCTATCTTCTGTGCCTCTTCATACGGAATTCTAGTGCCACGTACAAGCAGTCTGTGCGTGTTAACTGCATAAGGAGTGCATGTGACCAATGTTACATAATCCTTGCCCTTTTCAATCTGTAAAGAATCTGTATCTGATGGCAATACTGTCAGAATCTGATCCACCTGATAGGCAAAGGTATGATGAAGAACTTTAATATAAAATACATCTCCAACCTCCATCTTGTTCAGGTCGGTGAATATCTTGGCATTTGCAAGTCCACGGTGTCCGGATAATACCGCATGACAGCTCTCACCGCCTACCGGAAGCGAGGTGTTTTTCAGATGTCCTACACCTGACTGCAGTACTTTTTCGGATGTTCCATGATAAACCGGAAGGACAACATCAAGCTTTGGAATATCAATATATCCCATCATTCCAGTATCATCAATTTTCAAAAGATTGTTATACACATCATCTTCTGTCTGGTTTTCATTGCTTTCTGAAAATGGATCTGTTATGGAGCCAGTTCCAATCAAGCTTTCATTGTAGTCCTGTGCCTGCTTGATCATGGCATTTTCCTGTTCTTCCGACAAATGAGAAATCTTCTGTTCATAATCTGCAGCAATCGTTGTGCTGTTCATCTGATTAATGTAATTACTCACTAGCGGATACAGGATTAAAGAAAATGCCGCCAAATATCCAATTCCTCTTAGTATTTTTACTATTTTTTTCATAATACCTTTCACCTTTTGTCTGTTTCTTCTGAAATACCCAGTCCACACTGGATATTTCAGAAAAAGCAGACATCCTCCCGGTACGATACCGGGAAGATGAACTGTCTTTTTATCCATTCTTAAGTTTCAGAATGTCTTAGTTTTTGGCTTTCTTTTTGCCAAAAGCTTTGCTTGCTGTTAATGCACCGAAAAGAACGATACCAGCCAGTGTTACCATAAGGGCACCTTTGCTACCAGTAGATGGAAGCTGTGCGCCTGTTTTGTTTTCTACAGGTACTTCCGGAGAGTTATCTTTGCTTGTGATTGCAGTACCTGGTGTTTTAGTTCCATTGTATGTGTAATCAACTGAATAGCTTGTCAGTTTTCCAGTTGTTTCATCATAGTTTGCTTTAATCTCAACCTTAATGTCGCTGAGAAGTTTATTGTATCCTTCTGGAGCTTTTGTCTCTCTTAAGTAGTAAGTTCCGGCAACAAGACCTTTTACAAGAACTTTACCATCAGCATCGGATACAATTTTTGCAGAAGTAAAGCCTGTTACTTTAGCTTCATCAGCTGTTGCCTGACGGTATACACCTTTACCTTTCCATTTCTTTGTATTGTTTCCCCAGATGTGACCACCTTCATTATGTCCTGCATAACCTCCGGCCATACCTCGTTGTACTTGTGTTGTTGAATCCGCATCTGCACGAACCGCACCACCACAAGGAATACAAGTCGTAGAGCTGTTTCTGATCGTTGGTACAAAATCCTCAGCAACAGATGCTAATGCACTTTCTGCATTAACAAGTCCGCCTAAAATAGTTGCGTTTCCAAGAACATTTGCCACATTTCCTGGCTGCAAGTCTCCCACATAACCACCGGCTGTAATCTGGCCAATGATATAAGAAAAGTTATTTGCATTTGAATCCTGAATGTGCCCACCAGAAAATCTTTCCGGCAAAACCACCTGCATCACCAAGTATGTCATTTGCTGATGCATCGGATGCTGTATTTTTCCAAGTTGCTTTTACTGCAAAACCTCCAACATCTCCTGTAACATTCGAATGTTCTATTGTAGAAACAACGACATTCAATGCATCCAGCACATTTTTGATTTCTGTCGAGTTACCAAGTACGCTCAATCCTTTTCCAACAGAAGCTGCGGAACCAATATTCATATATCCGATATATCCACCGGCATATCTTTCACCCGTTACTGCATATGTACTATCCTGTCCAAAATAATTTGAACTGTCTTCACCCTCTAAATCTTTAGGAGGTGTTACCTTTGTATGTTTTAAATTTGTTACATCACAATGACTAACTTGAACTCCACTGCCATAACCAATAAAGCCACCAGCACTACCAGAATTCGTATCATCCGATTTAATTTTATTAGCCG
>ENA-OQKQ01000590-OQKQ01000590.1-human-gut-metagenome-genome-assembly--contig:-NODE-590-length-11224-cov-2.569974_pt1 | contig 11224 bp, 13 predicted proteins | sample MGYA00242651_ERZ504803 | MGnify/ENA primary metagenome ERZ504803 (study PRJEB26092, sample SAMD00036380) | human gut metagenome | host: Homo sapiens | study: EMG produced TPA metagenomics assembly of...
AGTGTGCCGATTGTCTGTTTTTATTAAAAATGGGCAGGATATATAGTTTTATATAGAGGTTTGTTTATAAAATGGAAGATCTTAAATGGTCTTCTGTTTTTTTTATAATTATCAGCAATAATTTCATGGAAGAAAAGTGTGTATGTTCCGTCCAGATATGGAAAGAAGTCTTTGACCATTTTGACCGGGAACCGAAAAAAATCGAGATAAATGAGATTTATTCGATTGATGAAGATGCAAAGGAAACCTTGCAGGAGAAGATCAAGAGGATGCTGGTTACAGAAGCAAAACGAATGGTAGTGTATAAAATTAGGTGGATGTAATTGAGAAAAAAATATGATATCATGTTAGTAACAAAACGGAAATTATGGAGGAATAGAGTGTGAAAAAATGCAAATATTGTGGCAAAAAACTCAATGATAATTTTGAATTTTGTAACAGTAAATGTGAAAATTGTTATGAAAAGATGATGGATAAAGACAGCCATAAAATCAAGTATTTTACATTAGGCATTATTTTGGGATTCTTAGTTATGTTTTATGGCATTATTTCTAACAATAATGTCTTTATAATAGGAATTGGGATTATAGTAATGGGTATAGATGTTGTTTTATTGCCATTTACAACTCCTGAAACAATTAATTTTCTAGGATATCAAAAGTCAAAATTCGCAGGAAGAATATCAGGCATATTGCTTATAGCAGTTGGAGTATGGATGTGTTTTATTCAATGATAAATCCCAGCCTGCAAAATTGAAAATAAATTGAAAGTCACGAAATCGGAGGAGTTAATGATTATGTGGAATGAATTAGGCTTAAGCGGGGGAACCGCAATTATTATTTTGATTGCGCTGTATTTCGTCATCAAATGGGCAGTGAAAAATGGAATCAAAGAAGCCTACAGTGCCATTACTGGAAAGAAAACGGAAGAAGATGTCAGAAACGAAAAAGAATTGAAAGAACTCGGATTTGAGTTAGAAGATAAATTCCAGTTGACCGAGCTATTTAGAGCGAATGATGCTTCTTGTCCAAAGAGCAAGAAAAGGTAGATTAGAAAGTGTTTTTTACAGGCAGGTGATTAGATGAATGATCAATTCTTACAAGGAGTATTATTCGATTGGAATAGAATTGATAACGATAGTTATTTAAAGAGAATTAAGGCTTTTAAAGGGATTGAAAAACTTGTTTTCAATAAACCAACTACCTTTTTTGTCGGAGAAAATGGCAGTGGTAAATCGACTTTATTGGAGGCACTTGCTGTAGCACATGGTTTTAATCCGGAGGGTGGAACAAAGAATTATGTTTTTTCTACGCATGATACACATTCAGAATTGTGTGATGCGATAAGAATTTCCAAAGGCTATCGGAAGGAAAAGTGGGGTTATTTTCTTAGGGCTGAAAGTTTTTATAATGTTGCAACGAAGGAAGAAGAATATGCGGATCTCACACATCCTTCCGCTAAATATCATGAAAAATCACATGGAGAGAGTTTTCTCGCATTAGCACAGAATAATATGAATCCAAATGGCTTGTATCTTTTTGACGAACCTGAAGCTGCATTATCCCCACAGAGACAGCTTACATTGTTGATGCAAAATATATAGTTGTGCAAAAGAGGGAGCACAGTTTATTATAGTTACGCATTCGCCAATTTTGTTAGGAATACCTGATGCAGATATCTATTGTTTTGATGATGGACGAATACATTTATGCGAATATGAAGAAACAGAGAGCTATCGGATAACAGAAATGTTCATAAACAACAGGCAGATGCTGTTGGATAAATTGCTAACAGATTAGACAAGAAAGGAATCGACGGATTCAAGTTTGTGAAATTAAGAAAATCTGGATTGTAGAGGAAAATATTACATGAAGAAATTAGTATTGGTATCATTAAAAACGTTTGCCTTTTTTGTAGGCTGGGCTATATGTGTTTCAATTTTGCCTATACCAGATACAAAAAGTGCGGCAGTCTGGAGATTTTGGGCAGAATTGATTCCATTATTGTCAGTTATTGGTTTTACAATTATTTTCTGGTTAATAGATAAAAGAAACATACGATTACATCTGACTGGAAAACCTGTTTATAATATCGTACTTGGGTGTATCACAGGAGCTATTTGGTTAGGAGTATCTGTTGTAATATTATCTTTAACAGGGGCCATACATATTGATGGCAGAAACCAAATTTCTATGCTTTGGTTATGGTTATTTTCAGCTTTTATCAATAGCGTTATGCAGGAAGTGTTAGTTCGTGGTTACTTATATCAGATGATAAAAAATAATTACAACATAGTTGTCGCTGTCCTTATATCTACCGGATTATTTACATTTGCACATGGTGGGGCTTTTGAGGCAGGAATACTTCCTGTACTAATGTTATAACGATGAGTCTTTTCGTGACGGTCAGTTTTGGAATACACGGAATCCTTAGTTGCTCCGATTGTAATCCATTTTTTATGGAATGGAGTTGGTGCAATTATTTTGGGTGGAGTATCATTAGCAGAAGATTATCCGCATTTGTTCAACATGATAATTAGTGGAAATTCAATTTTGTCGGGTGGCAGCTGTAAAATTGAAGGTAGCATAGTTGTACTGTTTATGAACTTGATTTTAATGTTTGGATTCGTAATGGCAAAAAAGAAAAGGGACAAAAATCTATAATTTCAGTTTTATTGTACTTTTCTAATTCGAGACACACTGTGCCCTGAATTGAGCTGGTCACATTATCGTGCCCTGATGCGTATAAATGATGAGAAAACAAGAACAAATGCAATGTAGACTTGGGATATAAAAAACTATACTATAGAAAAGCGTTAGAGGTGGCAACGGGAATGAAAAATAAAATTTGGTGATAGAAGATGACCGTGCAATTTCAGAATTGCTGTGCATGAACCTGGAGGCAGCAGGGTATGAGACTGTGGCAGCGTATGATGGGGAAGAAGCCCAGAGGCTGCTCTTATGGCAGGAGGACGCGGACCTGGCAGTAGTGGATATCATGCTGCCGGGAAAAGACGGGTTTGCATTGATGGAGGATTTTAAAAAGAAGGAGCTTCCGGTGCTCTACCTGACTGCAAAGGATGATGTGGCTTCCAAGGTGAAGGGATTAAAGCTGGGTGCGGAAGATTATATGGTAAAACCTTTTGAGATGCTGGAACTTCTGGTACGCATTGAGAAGGTGCTGGAGAGGACGGGACGGGCCAAGAAAGTCTTAACGGTCCGGAACATCCTGGTGGACATGCAAAGCCATCAGGTCTACAAAGACGGGCTTCCGGTAAGCCTAAAGCCAATGGAATATGACCTCTTTGTGCTGCTCCTGCAAAATAAGAATATTGCGCTTGGAAGGGAAGAACTGTTAAAACGGGTCTGGGGAGAAAACTACCTGGGAGAAAGCAGGACGGTGGATGTCCATATCGGACAGCTCAGAAAAAAGCTGGAACTTTATGATGAGATCAGGACGATCCCGAAACTTGGATACCGTCTGGAGGAATAAGGATGAAGCTGTGGAAACGAACGGTACTTCTTATGCTGGTAACGCTATTATGTGCCCTGATCCCAGTGGGAACGCTAAGTCTTTATATCACAGGAAAACGAAGCCTCAATAATGCTGCAGAGACCTACGGAAGACAGCTGGGAAATGGCAAGATACTCCTGGAACAATTTTGGGATAACAGCAAATATGAGCAGATGTCCGAGACTGGAAAGCAGGCTTATATGGGCTTTCAGTTCCAGCGATGCTGTGGGGAAGGCATGGCCCTGATCGACCGAAAAAGCAATGCCGTCATTGAAAACCTGACAGATTATAAAGTGGTGGGGCTCGAAAACTTAGGCTTAAAAGATGAAGGAGATCCGTATGCCTACAAGATACAGAAACTGGGACAGAAATACCTCCTTCTCCAGCTGGAACCATTATCCAGACCGGAAGGATACGAAGTCCTCTCTGTCCGGGAAGTCACAGGGCTTTTTGCAGAGCTGAGACAGACCGCTGTCTGGTTTTTGGGAATTTATCTGGCTGTGTTCCTGATCGCCGGCCTTTTTATTTATATGATGATGCGAAGAACTGTGGAACAGATGGAGAAGCTACAGGAAGTGGCAGAGAAACAGGAGCTACTCATGGGGGCACTTTCCCATGAAATGCGTACCCCGTTAACGTCCATTATCGGGTATTCGGATACCCTGCGCCATGTAAAGCTAAAAGATGAGCAGAAAGACCGGGCACTGGAACACATCAACCGGGAGGGAAAACGCCTGGAGGCTCTTTCTGGGAAGATGCTGCAGATGCTGGGGCTTTATCAGAACCATGCCATACAGATGGAAATGACCACGGCAGATGACCTTTTAAACCATGTCATAGACATGGAAAAAGAACAGGCAGAAAAGAAAGCGGTGCACCTCAAGATGGAATGTGAAGCCTTTTCCATGAAAATGGATCCGGCCTTGATGGAAAGCCTTCTGATAAACCTGATCGACAATGCCCTAAAGGCTACGGATGCCGGTGGAAGCATTTGGGTAAAGGCTTATGAGAAAGCTGGAAAAAAGATCTTTGAGGTGTCGGATACCGGAATGGGGATCCCGGAGGAAGAACTGGGAAAGATCACAGATGCATTCTATATGGTGGACAAATCACGAAGCCGAAAAGAAGGCGGATCCGGACTTGGGCTGGCACTCTGTGTGAAGGTGGCTGAAATCCATGGCGGATGCTTGAAAATCGAAAGCAGACAGAGAGAGGGGACCACGGTAGAGCCATCTTTTGATTTACAATTTGTTTACATCTTGATGAATACATCGGCAAAGCAATATGGTACTCTTTTCTCATAAGAAGAGGGTACCTTTTTTTAATACCGAAAGGAAAGGATGGAAAAAGGATGAAGAAAATAAAAATGTTTATGGGAGCCGTTCTGTGTATGAATCTTTTGACATTATCCGGATGTGACCGTATTGTCCAGTCTGCTGTTGTGGAAGAAAAGGATCAGACAGAACAGAAAAAAGAAGAGAAAAAGGAGACAGTTCAGAAAATCGTTGCCGAACAGGTTCAGGCACCGGAAACATACCAGACAACAATCCAAGCAGATCTAAGATCAGCGGACCGGGAGGATAAAGAAACCCCGATGAATTTTACCCTGACAGCGGATGCACCGGTAAAAGTGCCGGATGTAGATGCAATCTGTTTAAAAAAAGTAAAAAGGGTGGCGATTCCTGAAGAAGAACAGAATAAAATAAAAGACACATTCGGAAAAGGACAGCCCATGCAGGAAGAGAAGAATGAGAACGAACAGGCGGGGACATATACAGTAGATGGACTGACCTATCGGTATTCTTATACACAGAGTGAGCAGGTATCGGATGTGGAGGAACTCGGATTTGGGATAGCGAAGTTTATCTTTGACGATTGTGGAGACATGACCCTGGAATCGAGTGAGAAAAAAGAAAGGGAAGAACGCTTTCAAAATTATATAAAGGCAGGAAGCGGGAAAGTGTCTGAAAAGGAAGCAAAGGAGAAGGTTTCAGGTCTTGTGTCCGGAGACTGGGAGATATTTGAAAGTTCCTCAAAAGCACTTACTGAAGGAAGCACTACCCTGGAAAAAGATGATTTCATTTTTGAACGGATGATAGACGGGGTTCCGGTTAATTATGTGAGGGAAACCTCTCTGCCTGTTAATGAGCAGGCTCTTGAATGGGAAAACGAAGATGGAACACTTCATGAAGGACAGTCTGAAGGATGGGAAAATGAAGTACTGACGATGGACTTTTGCAGTGGGACACTTCAGAGTTTTCTGCACCGAAATCCCATAGAAGCATCGAATGCTTCCGATGAGAGGCTGTTCTTACTTCCTTTTGATGAGGTCAAGGATATCTTTGAAAAAACGATCACTTTGCAGGTCATGACAGAAGACAAGAATCGGCTGATCTCTGTCGATGGAGGAAGCCACTACCGTTATCCGTCCATTGATGCACAGAGTGCGGAGATAACCATAACAAAGGTACAGCTGGGTTATATGTGTATGCCAGACAGTGAAGGCAGCGATACCGAAGCAGTCCTGATCCCGGTGTGGGATTTTTATGGAACCTGGACATCCAAAGAGCCAGAGTATGAGTACGGAAATGGGGATGATGGACCGGTCATAGGAGACGTGACGATGGATGATGCAGGTGTTCCACTCCTTACGATCGATGCACGGGATGGAAGCGTAATACAAAGGATTCAGGCTGGATGGGCGGCTTCTATGGGTTCCAAGGATATAAAATAGAGTGTGAATTTCAATTTCTAATCAATGATGACCGAAAGACCTGGATTTTCAGGTCTTTCTGCTTTACAGGAAAAAGAAAATACGTTATACTTTTCCTATAGAAAAAGGTTGGAGGAATATGTATGGCAGAAAAAATGGCAGAACGGATCGCAGAGATTTTAAAAGAACCTAATTTTCAAACGGCAGAGAAAGCACTGACAGATTTCTGCGGACCGATGGATGGGGAATTCAGGAATCTTCTGGTGGATATTATTGTGGAACGATGGATTGATACGCCTAAAGACGTACCGTTTTCCTATGCCCGCAGCATTTGGAATCGGAAAGATATAAATAGAGAAGAGTATCAGGCATTGCTGGAGGAAATCCGAAGCTATCCCATCGCACCGATCAACAAGGCAAAGATATCGGATTTTTATGGGTTGTGGAAAATGATTTTCAAATGCTAAAATAGCAGAAACGGCTTATTACGAACACTTGAAGAACACCGGTGCATTTGCAGATCATATCATGGCTATAAACCGGATCTTGTTTATCTCTAAAAAAATCCGAAGCAAGGAAATCAATGAAGAGGTGCGAAAGAATCTGCTGATAAAAGTATTAGAAGAGTATGATAACAGCAGCCACGCAAAAATTGGATATTTGATAAAAACTGCCATGGAGGAAAAAGTGGATACAGGATATCTGATCCCTTATGTGGAAAATATCTTGAAAACTTACGATGATAATAGCTGTGATGCACCGCTCATTGGTAAGTTTTGTGATCTGTTGGAAGAACTCTATTGCAGAAAAAATAACTGGCAGAAGAGGCAGAAGAAAAAGTGTATTACTGAACCTAAACTGATTGCGATACGAAGACGTAAGATTCAGGCTATCCGGATGGAGGCTGAATATGCCGGGGCCTCTTCCAAAGGAAATTTAATGAGAAAGATTCACTATTTGAAAGAGGTTATTCAGTTGTTAAAGACCATACAGGGTACGGAAGAAGAAAGAAAGGCACTGTTGCAGGAAATAGCACAGATAGAAGAAGCTTCCCTTTCGGAGATGATGGTATGGAGTGATAAACAGGATGCCAGCGGCATTGTAAAAGAACTGTTCCGCCAACTGGAAGATCTTGATAAAGAAGAGGCATTATGTTATTTTGCTTCATTTCTTCCGATTCCGGTAAGAGAAAAGGTAAAGAATCAAGTATTAAATAGGACTGGGATCCTGAACACGATATTTCCAGCGGCAATCCTTGGAAAAGGAGGAAAATTAATTGCTAAAAGCAGGCCTGTGAAAAAGCCTGATGGAACAATCGATGAAGGTGCGCTTAAGGATAATATGGAGCGGACAGCAGCCATGGAGATGGATTATTTTGCACAGATTCTGGTGAGAAATACGTTTGAATATATTCGTTCCAGATTTGTGATCGAAGAGAGTGATGTAAAAAAGATTGTAGATGTAAGTTGTGCGATTCCAGAGGGGAGAAAAGAATCGTATACCAAGGGTCTTATGTTTGGCTTTTCAGGAGATTTTTTGACGGCGCTAAGTATCCTGATTCCACAGATAGAAAATGCAGTAAGATATCTGGCAGTGGAATGTGGAGAACCTGTTTACAACATGAATGAAGAAGGGATTGAAGAAGTAAAACCAATGCACGCTGTCTTAGAATTGGAAGGAGTAAAAGAAAGCCTGGATGAAGACCTTATATTTGCTTTAAATACGATTTTCTGTTCAAAATTTGGATTTAACATGCGCAACAATGTGGCACATGGAATGCTGGATGATCAGGCATTCCAGAGCTTTAAAGCTTTGTATATCTGGTGGTTTGCACTGAAATTTTGCTATCTATTCTGCGGAAAATTACAGGAGGAGAATAGAAGCAAAATAAATAAAAAGCTGAAACAGCTGATGGAGAAGAAAGATAATATGGATGAGAATTAATATAAAATGGTTGGACGGATGGTATGGTTTCCTTAAAAAGTGTTCGGAAGTATCTGGCAAGCATAGCGTTTGGATATCAAAACGCACTTTGGGGACGGCCTCAACCCCCGGAATGTGTAGCACTGAGAGTAAATCTATAAATATAATATGAATTACAAAAACACTCCAACTTATTAGTAGTCAGAGTGTTTTTCATAAACATATATTTTTAAATAAAAATATAGAGAAAGTATTTTGGTAGTTACGGATTTAAGAAAAACCAAAATTCATGTCCCTGGCATACAATATAGCGCTCCAACCATTCATTAAAAGGAAGGTTAAAACGATCGGTGTCAGGAGCTGGATAACATAAATAATCTTCTCTACCTTCTAATACAGCTTGTAAATCCATGGTTATATCACCTATATCTTGCAGAAAAAGAATGGGAAGATGATAGGTGAATTCTGGATCAGATAAAATGGGTGTATTATTCCAAACCTCTTTTTGATTAAGAGCTTCTTTTAAAGAGTAGATGGTACAGCTGACTAGAGAACTACCCTCTTCTCCACAAAAAAGCTCCATTCCATTTGAACAAGATAAAAAGGCTTTATACGAAGCGGGAAGTTTCATGTTGGGAAAATATTTTTCAAATAACTGAATTTCTTCGGAGGATACAGGTGGGTAAAATTTATGAGTTACTTTTATAGGCTCATCACCTAAATGCCATTGATAGACCCAACCATTATTATCCATCTCATATTTTAAATTTTTGAAAATTCTGTGTATTGCATTTACATCTTCCATTATGTACTCTCTCCTTAATAATTTCTAAACCAAGAAGTTATTGCTCTATGGCTTTCGGTTTTGACGGGCATTAAATTATTAAAATCATTTAATGCACCTCCATATTGTCTTGGGCGTATATGATGAATTTGAACACTTGACCAGAAGGAAGAAGGCTGTTTTCCATATTTTTCTTCATATTGTTTTATATACTTTGATCTTCCATTCCATGTAGGAGATTTCGCAAGCTTTTTCCAAGTGGTGCTAATTGTAGATTCAGCATCTTTTTTAGATACGGGATCAACATATTGAGGGAAGATTTGTCCTTTTTTATTTGTTAAAATAGGAGTTATTTGTCCGTTTGCACCAGGATTAGAAGTGCCATCAGCCATAACCGCGTTAAAGGAAGTATTTAATTTCCAAAACATTGTATTAGCAGCGGTAGTAACATATTTAACCTGTCCCTTTCTTATTTCACTACTTTTAAAAGTTACAGTTCCTAAATTTGTATTAGCTGTTACTTGTTTTATATTGGATCCATGACGTAGTGTGAAATGAACAGTGAGAACTTTAGGTTTTTCTCCAATCATAGAGTCTATAACAAAACCATAACGTAATTTTCCGTCAACATAAAGATAATTAGTATGATATGTAAACTCACCGACAACTTCCTGTTCTCTGGAAGGTGCATCTGGTGCTTTTGATGCAATGAATTTCTCGTGAATATCTTTTTCTGCATTTGCGGTTCCCAGAACTTCCTCTAAAAATGTTAATCTGACTTTTAATTCTTTCATTTCATATTCCTCCGATTTTTATATTTTGCTTAATGCTTTGCTTGTCAAGACCATGCTCCTCCGCTGCTATTCAATTCTACGCTATTCCTTTGCCGTTCCAAACCTTGCGACGCGCAACCCCGCCTTGGCTTTTCTGTGCGTTTCTACGCTTCTCCTTTGCGATTCTCAGCAGTGTGCTTCTATTCCGTAGCGTTTCATATCTGTTCTATGCATATCCCTTGCTTCGCTTCTCATTGCTTCGCTTTGCCGTTGCAAAGCTAACTATGCTAATCCTATTGCGTTTTAATCGCAATAACTTCTATTACAGAACGGGCAACTCGTAATCAACTGCCCTGCTGCACTTTCAACAGAATACCCGTGTGTTTCTTTTCGTACCGTGTCTGTCCTTTCTCGGAATAGATATTCTGGTGGCAAGACCAACAGATACCATTGCCCGGTGCAAAACGTGGCAATATCTTTGTTTTACAATACCAATCCTGTGCTTTTATTGCTTCTGGGATGTTGTATGTAGTTGTTGCCATATCAAATCCCCTCCACTTTTAATTCATCGTCGGAAACTTTAAGGAGAATCATCTGCCTGCCTGTATCTGGTATTCTGTCAGCATTCACACTTTCAACATCATCAACCCAAATTGGAAGATTCAGTCCGTTCAGCTCCTGCAATCCAGTCACGAGGTCAATATTGCATAGAATCTGATCAGAGTGATTCAATCCATCAAAATATCCGATTCCGTCACAAATCATCTTGCAAACTTCCACCGGCTCACCGTCCTGCGTATAGTCCAAAAACTGAAACTGAAAATGCTTGAAAAGTGGATTGATAGCTTCTGCCAGTGCCTGATTTTTTTTGATGGAAAATTCTTTCAACATATCAAGTTTCTGCTGAATATCGGAATCTTCCTGTCCTAATTTCTTTCTGTCCGCATTTAGTTGTTCAAGTGTTTCTGTCTGTTTCTGAACTGCCTGTTTTGCTATCTCAATTTTTGTTTCGATTCCTGTAAGTTCCTTTTCAGCAGACATTCTTTCTGCCTGAACTGCTGCATTTTCCTCAGAATTATTAGTCAGTCCGTCAAGCTGTTCCTGTTTCTTCTGGATTTCTGCTACAACTGCCTGATACTCTTCGTTTCCAGACATATCTGGCTCTGACGGAAGCTTCTCTAATTCATGATTTTTCTGTGCAATCTCAGATGCTAGAGTAGAAATATTTTTCTTTGTCTGCTCAATCTGCGATTCGATGTCTTTGCGCTTTTCCTCAACTTCTTTTCTTCTGGCTACTTCGGAATTGCCTTCTTCTGTAATGTCTTTAAGTTTCTGCTGTTTGTCTGCTTTAAACTGCTCTTTTTTCGCAAACTCTGCATGGATTCTTTCCTGTTTCTTCTGTTCAAATTCAGTTTTAAGACGTTCAACCTGTTCCTCCGGAAGTGCCTGTCCGCAGGTCGGGCAAATAGCTGATTCAGGATCAAATTTTTCATTCTGTATGGCATTTAAAGCTGTTTC
>ENA-OQKQ01000591-OQKQ01000591.1-human-gut-metagenome-genome-assembly--contig:-NODE-591-length-11221-cov-1.419326_pt1 | contig 11221 bp, 13 predicted proteins | sample MGYA00242651_ERZ504803 | MGnify/ENA primary metagenome ERZ504803 (study PRJEB26092, sample SAMD00036380) | human gut metagenome | host: Homo sapiens | study: EMG produced TPA metagenomics assembly of...
GAACGAAACGGGATCACACTGATCGCCTCAGTAGATGGCCGCACCGGACCCGAAAACAAGATTCCGGGATGCAGCAGCTCTTTTAAATTACGGCTTTTCTAAATGCACATTAGTATCTGGATGATGCTCTGGAGTCCACTGAAACCTATGAAGCTCCGCAAAGGAGTCAAAGAGCAGGTTTCCGCTTGTATATAGAGGGAAATTCCGATATATCAGCACAGATGGAACGAAACCTGACAATGTTAAGAAAAAGTTGATCCTTCCCAAAGAACAAAGTGCGCCGGTGAAAAAAGGGCAGAAAGCAGGGGCACAGGAATACTATCAGGATGGGAAAAAGATCGGTAGTCTGGATATCCTGTACGGGGAAACATAAAAAGGCCGGATACCATGACTGGCTGGAAAGAACCTGTCAGGCATTTCTTTTGTGATTGCCTGTCAACATATTTTGACAAAAAGGGCAGACTGGATGTATAATACAACGGATTGAAGAAATAACAGAACAGGGAAGGGATTTTGGATGAAAGAGATCAGAACAGAAGATGCAGTGGGACACATTCTGTGCCATGAATATCAACGCAGATCATAAAAGATGAGTAAAAAAGGACGTTCTTTTCAAAAAAGGGGCATGTAGTGAAAGAAGAAGATATACCACTGCTGCTCTACTGTAGGAAAAGAACACCTTTTTGTGTGGGAGAAAAAATCGGGGATTCTTCACGAAAATGAAGCTGCAGAGATCCTTTACAAAATCTGTGCCGGAAACTCTTCCAAAGTACATGGAACTGAGATCAAAGAAGGTAAGATCGAGGTGGTATCAAAGATCGATGGTATTCTGAAAATACGTCGTGATGCACTTGTGGCTGTGAATTCTCTGGGAGAAATGATGATTGCTTCCAGACATGGCGATTTTCCGATAAAAAAAGGTGATAAGGTTGCAGGAACCAGGATCATTCCGCTTGTGATCGAGAAAGAGAAAATGGATGCAGCAGAGAAGGCAGCAGGAAATCTTCCGATCTTTGACATTCTCCCTTACCAGCAGAAAAAAGTAGGGATCGTCACAACCGGGAGTGAGATCAAAAAAGGACTGATCCAGGATACCTTCACACCGGTACTCCGGGAAAAGCTTTCCGGGTTTCCGACAGAGGTGACAGGCCAGGTGATGCCGGGAGATGATAAGGAAGAGATCACAAAGGCAATTCTTTCTTTCGCAGATGCAGGAGCAGATCTGATCATCTGTACTGGCGGAATGAGTGTGGATCCCGATGATCGTACTCCGGGCGGGATCCGGGATACCGGAGCAAAGATCGTAACCTATGGAGCACCTGTACTTCCGGGAGCTATGCTGCTTGTGGCATATCTTGAGAGGAACGGAAGATCCATACCGGTACTTGGACTTCCGGGCTGCGTCATGTACGCAAAAAGACGGTATTTGATCTGATCCTGCCCAGAGTAATGGCGGATGATGAGATCAAGGCAGAGGAGATCGCCAGGCTGGGAGAGGGCGGACTTTGTCTGAACTGTCCGGTTTGTACTTTCCCCAACTGCGGGTTTGGAAAATATATGAAAAAATTCAGAATCAAACAATATGAGATCTATATGGACAAGATTCATGCTCCACAGGGCGTGCGGATGATCCTTCTTGCGGTATCTTCACGGGATATCCTACGGAAAAGACAATATACGGCTGACAGAGACGATCCGAAAGCTTCGCTCCGGACGTGAATCGTTTCTGCCGGCGACATGGCTGTACGTACAGAAACGGATACTCTGGTAACTGCATGTAAGCTGCTGACAGAGCTTGCAGGGGATTTTCCCGTGTATTATGCACTTGGTAATCATGAATATAAAATGTTCCTTTCCGAAGAATATCGGCCATATTATGCGAAATATGAAAAGGCACTGAAAAAGACTGGTGTGCATATTTTAAGGAACGGACATGAAGCTATGGTCCTGAAGGGAGAGCGTTTCTGTTTCTGGGGCCTGGAGCTTCCCATCGAATATTATCACAAGCCGAGATCACCGAAGCTGAAAAAAGAAGTGATGGAAGAACTGATCGGAAAACCTGAAGATAAAGGGATGCAGATCCTGCTGGCACATAATCCAAAATACGGAAAAACCTATTTTGAATGGGGCGCGGATCTGATCCTGTCCGGACACTATCACGGAGGCGTTGTCCGCCTCAGTGAACATTACGGCCTTTCATCTCCTCAATATCTGTTCCTTCCACCGTTTTGCTGTGGAGACTTTCACAAAGGGGATCAGCATATGATCGTCAGTGCTGGACTTGGAGAACATACCATCCCCCTTCGGATCCATAATCCAAGGGAACTGCTGGTGATCGATATAAAACCTTCCGAAAAAATGAAATGAGGAAACCCTATGGCATTATCTGTTAAGCTGAATGTAATTTGAAGGCCCGCTGGATCTTCTGCTTCACCTGATCGACAAAAACAGATCGATATCTATTGATATTCCTATTGTGGTAGATCACAGATCAGTATATGGAATATCTGCATTCCATGGAAAAAGAAGATCTGGGGATCATGAGTGAATTTCTTGTCATGGCAGCTACTCTTCTGGATATCAAATGTAAAAATGCTTCTTACCGAAAGAAGTGAATGAGGAAGGAGAAGAGGAGGACCCCAGAGCAGAGCTTGTGCAGAAGCTGCTGGAATATAAGATGTACAAATATATGTCCTATGAATTACGGGACAGGCTTGGAGATGCGGCAGGGGTTTATTACCGAAAACAGGATCTTCCGGAAGAAGTGCTGCAGTATACTCCACCGTCTGATCCCCAGGAACTTCTCCGGGGTCTGACACTGGAGCGGATGAGTGCAATCTATCAGGCTTTGATCCGCAGACAGGAAAATAAGATCGATCCGATCCGAAGTAAATTCGGAAGGATCGAAAAAGAGGAAATATCACTTTCCGATAAATTGCTGGAAATGAAGGAATATGCAAAAGCTCACCGGAAATTCAGCTTTCGCAGGCTGATGGAAAACCAGCATTCCAAAATACAGCTGATCGTGACCTTTCTGGCGATTCTGGAACTGATGAAGATGGGACATGTTCATGCAGAACAGGAAGATCTTTTTGATGATATTCATGTGGAAGTTATCACGGATCCGGACACATGGAAGAATCTGACAGAGTTCGCAGATGAATAATATAGTAGGAATGAGGACAATAAGTGGAAATCAAACGAATTGAAGGAGAAATCGAAGCCATCCTGTTTGCAATGGGAGAAGCAGTGGAATTACCCCGTATTGCCAGAGCGATCCGTCAGGATCCGACAACAACGGAAAATATCATCCGAAATATGATGATTCGTTATCAGGAAGAAGAGCGGGGGATCCAGATCATAGAGCTCGAAAACTCCTTTCAGCTTTGTACAAAAAAAGAATACTATGATTCTCTTATCCGGATCGCAGCGCAGCCAAAGAAACCCACGCTGACAGACGTTATGCTTGAAACCCTTTCGATCATTGCCTACAAACAGCCCGTTACAAAAGCAGAGATTGAAAAGATCCGAGGGGTAAAATGTGATCATGCCATCAATAAACTGATGGATTATGATCTGGTGCGAGAACTTGGACGTCTTGATGCGCCGGGACGGCCGATTCTTCTGGGAACTACAGAAGAATTTTTAAGGTGCTTCGGAGTACAGGGTCTGGAAGATCTCCCTGAAATGGATCCTGTTCAGATGGAAGATTTCAAGGCAGAGGCAGAAGAGGAGATACAGCTGAAACTTGATGTATGATCCGTAGCCGAAACTGCTGATATGCATCTTATGCAGACAGGATTCAGCTGGATGGAAACAAAAGAGGAGGAACAGAAAATGCCCACAACATATGCACATGATTTTTTTTGGAAAACGGGTTTACAGAAGACTTCCTGAGAAATTGCAGCATCTGATCCGCAGTAATGGTAATCTGTACCGCATCGGGCAGCACGGCCCGGATATCCTGTTTTATTATTTTATATCAAAGAATCCGGTCACTCAGTACGGAGTACGGATGCACGGCCGAAAAGCCAGAGATTTTTTTGAAAGAGGAATGGAATGTGTCCGAAGGGAAAAAGATCCGGCACTGATGGCATATATGCTGGGATTTGGCTGCCATTATATCCTAGATTCTACTTGTCACCCATATGTAAATAAAGTGGCAAAAAAGGGAAGAGTTTCCCACACACTTCTTGAAAAAGAGTTTGACCGCATGCTGATGCATGAAACAGGGAAGAATCCTTCGCATTTTTATCCGTCCCACGGTATTAAGGCGAAGTATTTTGCTGCAAAAACGATTCACAAAGTGCTGCCGGAGATCAGGACTTCTAATATTTATCTTTCTCTTAAGATGATGAAGATCTTTACGAATCTTCTGGTATGTGACGACGGAGGTCTGAAGAAGAAGATGTCCGAACATGCATTTTCTCCCGTCGGAAAGAGAAGAGCGGCTTTTATCACAGAGTTTTTTATGAGTCTGGAACCAGAGGTGGATTGCCATGAAGAACTTCAGAAGCTGGATGGTCTTATTGAAGAAGCACTGGGCAAGGCACCGGATATGCTGGAAGAACTTGCAGCACTTGCAGTCAGACCGGGACATCTTTCTGACAGGTGGAATCTTACCTTTAACGGATAAGCAAAAAGACTGGTTATTCAGGGATATCTTTTCGCATAGAATAAAGAGTATAATGGTTACTGCAAACGGGCATGAGAATGTCTGCTTTATCAGTGTGTGGAGGGATATCATGAAAAAACAGGCGTGCAGCCGCTGTCGCTTTTTTGACAGCGGTTCTTATCATTCTGCAGTTTTTTCCGGCGCAGGCAGCTGAAGTGCAGGAACTTTATGCGCTGTCAGCAGTACTTATGGATGGGGAGACAGGGCGTGTTCTGTATGGAAAAGAAGCTTACAAGGCAAGGCCGAATGCAAGCACCACAAAGGTTATGACTTGTATCATGGCACTGGAGATGGGAAAGGGAGATGATTATGTGCAGGTATCAAAAAATGCAGCATCCCAGCCCCAGACACGACTTGGAATGAAAGTGGGACAACAGTTTTATCTGGAAGATCTTCTGTATTCCCTGATGCTGAAAAGTCATAACGATACAGCTGTGGCTATTGCAGAACATATTGGTGGTTCTGTAGAAAAGTTTGCCATACTGATGAATAATAAGGCGAAAGAGATTGGGTGTACAGACACTCACTTTGTGACTCCAAATGGTCTGGACGGGGAAGATGAAGGAGGAATCCATCATACCACAGCAAGGGATCTGGGGCTGATTATGACTTATGCAGTGAAAAATACTACTTTTGTCCATATCACCCAGACCAGAAATTATACGTTTTCTGATATTTCCGGAAAAAAGTATTATTCTGTCCACAATACGAATGCATTTCTGGATATGGAAACAGGAGTGATCTCCGGGAAAACCGGATTTACCGGAAACGCAGGGTATTGTTATGTGTGTGCTGTGCGCCAGGATGAGAAATTTTTTATTGTAGCTCTCCTTGGCTGCGGTTGGCCCGGAAACAAAAACTATAAATGGTCAGATGCCAAAAAACTTCTGGCTTACGGACGGAATAATTACAGATATGTGATGTTGCCTGATTTACCCGTGCTTCCGGATATCCCTGTATCAGATGCTGTACCGAAAAACGGAGAATTATATCCTGATGCACAGATTACTCTGAAACTACATGCAGCAGTTTCCAGCAAAGACCTGGCCAAACGATATCTTCTGAAAAAATCTGAATCCATCACCTGGGAAGCAGACCTTCCTGAGAAACTGGAAGCACCAGTTAAGAAAAATCAGAAAATCGGTTCTCTCCACGCAAAGCTTGACGGAAAAGAGATTTTTTGCTGTCTCGTGACTGCAGAGGACAAAATCGGCAGAATCACCTATAAATGGTATGCAGACAAGATTTTTCATGATTATTTTCATTGAATGGGCAACCCCTGGCATATGTCTAGGGGTTAAGTTTTTTAACGTTCTATGACGAAAAGTATTGAATTTTCTGCAAAAAAAGGTAACAATTATACTCGGCTGAATTTTGGTTATATTAATAAAAAAATGGAGGGCATAGTATAATGAGTAATGCGACACAAAGCGTAGCGGCTGCAAGGATTAATTCCCTGCTTGACGCCAACAGTTTTGTTGAGATCGGACAGGCTGTCACAGCCAGAGCTACAGATTTCAACATGACTGAAAAAAAAAGCACCTTCAGACGGTGTGATCACCGGATATGGTGTGATTGACGGCAGTCTGGTGTATGTATACAGCCAGGATGCATCTGTACTGAACGGAACAGTTGGTGAGATGCATGCCAAAAAGATCGCCAAAATTTATGATCTCGCTCTGAAAGTCGGAGCACCGGTCATCGGTCTTGTAGACTGTGCGGGACTTCGTCTTCAGGAGGCTACCGATGCACTTGAGGCATTTGGTGAGATCTATCTGAAACAGACACTGGCATCCGGTGTGATCCCGCAGATCACAGCAATCTTCGGAACATGCGGCGGTGGTATGGCAGTTATCCCGTCCCTGACAGATTTCACATTCATGGAATCCAAAAAGGAAAATGTTCGTCAACACACCAAACGCACTGGAAGGAAACAACACAGACAAATGCGATACAGCAGCAGCTGATTTCCAGAGCAAAGAGACAGGTGTGATCGATGGCGTTGGTACAGAGGATGAGATTCTTGGCCAGATCCGTTCCTTAGTATCACTTCTTCCTTCTAATAATGAAGACACAGACAATTACACAGAGTGTACAGACGATCTTAACCGCGTATGCGCAGATCTTGCAAACTGTGCAGGTGACACAGCAATCGCACTTTCCCAGATCGCTGACAACGGTGAATTCTTCGAGACAAAAGCAGACTATGCAAAAGACATGGTTACAGGCTTTATCCGTTTAAACGGCGCTACAGTAGGTGCTGTTGCAAACAGAAGCGAAGTATATGACGCAGAAGGTAAGAAAACAGAAACATTTGACGGAAGCATTTCTGCAAGAGGCGCAAGAAAAGCAGCAGATTTCGTGAAATTCTGCGACGCTTTTGATATTCCGGTACTTACACTTACAAACGCAACAGGCTTCATGGCAACCTTATGCAGCGAGAAGATGATGGCGAAATCCGTAGGTGAACTGGTAGCTGCATTCGCAGATGCAACTGTTCCGAAGGTAAATGTGATCATCGGCAAAGCTTACGGTACAGCTTACGTGGCAATGAACAGCAAATCTATCGGTGCAGACCTTGTATATGCATGGGATAACGCAGAGATCGGTATGATGGATGCTTCCCTGGCAGCCAAGATCATGTACGCAGATGCAGATGCTGCTGAACTGAATGAAAAAGCTGCTCAGTACAGAGAGCTTCAGAATGGTGTTGCTTCCGCAGCAGCAAGAGGCTATGTTGACACTGTGATCAGCCCGGCTGACACAAGAAAATATGTAATCGGTGCATTTGAGATGCTGTTCACAAAGAGAGAAGATCGTCCGTCTAAGAAACATGGAACGGTCTAAGCGGGGTGACGCATATGAAAATGATCAAAAAATAACTTCTGTATTCATGACATTTCTCGTAATGGCTGCGCTGGTGATCGGCAGCACCTCTGTGGTATTTGCCGCAGATAAGGTTGATGATACTGTTAAGTCCACACTGGTAACTACAGCAGAAGGACTGACAGATGCCATTGTCCAGCTTAAAGATGAAGAAATCGAGAATTACATGAGTTCAGGAGATGACTTTACAACAAGTGCCATGCAGTCCTGGCAGACATCCAAGGATGAACTTGGCGCAAAGAAGGACAGCAATGGTGAAACTACTGTAACTTTCAAAGATGATCAGTACACAGTTACTGTTCCCCTTAAATTTGAGAAAGCAGATGCAAACTTTGTATATGTCTTTGACTCACAGGGAACACCGACTTCCATGTCTGTAGATGTACAGTATGGTATGGGCAAGACTCTTCAGAGAGCAGGTCTTAATACTCTGATGGGTATTGGAACTGTATTCGTAATGCTGATTTTATTAAGCCTTCTGATTTCTCTGTTCAGATTCATTCCGAATCCGGAAGCAAAGAAAGCAGCAGAAGCAAAAGCTGCCAAAGCTAGCAAAAGAGGCAGAGGCAGCAGCCATCGCACAGGCAGCACCTGCACAGGCAGAAGAGAACCTTGCAGATGACGGAGAGCTGGTAGCTGTTATTGCAGCAGCCATCGCAGCAGCAGAAGGAACTACAACAGATGGCTTCGTAGTTCGTTCCATCCGTAAAGTAAAAAGAAATAGAAGATAATTGTCATTTATTTAGGAGGATTTTAAAATGAAAAGCTATACAATTACAGTAAATGGTACAGCATATGAAGTAACTGTTGAAGAAACAGGAAGCGTATCCGCTCCTGCAGCAGCTCCAAAAGCAGCACCTAAGGCTGCACCTGCAGCAGCTCCGAAAGCAGCAGCTCCTGCAGCAGGTGTCGGCGCAGTAAAAGTAACTGCTTCCGTACCTGGCAAAGTTGTCAAAGTAGCAGCAAGTGTTGGACAGGCAGTAAAAGCCGGAGACAGCGTAGTTATTCTTGAATCCATGAAAATGGAAATCCCTGTAGTAGCTCCTCAGGACGGTACTATCGCAAGCATTGATGTTGCAGAAGGTGCCTCTGTAGAAAATGGAGATACCCTGGCAACAATGAACTAAGTCGGGAGGTAATAGGATGTCTTACGTAGCAGACACTTTGTCCAACCTGATCCATCAGACTGCTTTTTTTAACCTGACATGGGGAAACTACCTGATGATCGTGGTTGCTTGTGTATTCTTATATCTTGCCATTGCAAAGGGATTTGAGCCTCTTCTGCTTGTTCCCATTGCATTTGGTATGCTCCTTGTTAATATTTATCCGGACATTATGGCAAATCCGGAAGACATGTCCAACGGTGTTGGTGGTCTTCTTCATTACTTCTACATCCTTGATGAGTGGAGTATTCTTCCTTCCCTTATCTTTATGGGTGTAGGTGCCATGACAGACTTTGGTCCGCTGATCGCGAACCCGAAGAGCTTCCTGATGGGTGCTGCAGCACAGCTCGGTATCTATATGGCTTACTTCCTTGCAATCTTCCTTGGATTCAACGGAAAAGCAGCAGCAGCAATCTCCATCATCGGTGGTGCAGATGGTCCGACCTCCATTTTCCTTGCAGGTAAGCTTGGTCAGACTGCTCTTATGGGACCGATCGCCGTGGCGGCATATTCTTATATGTCACTGGTTCCGATCATCCAGCCTCCGATCATGAAACTGTTTACCACTGAGAAAGAGCGTAAGATCAAGATGGAGCAGCTTCGCCCTGTATCCAAGCTTGAGAAGATCCTCTTCCCAATCGTAATCACAATCGTTGTCTGCATGATCCTTCCGACAACAGCTCCTCTGGTTGGTATGCTTATGCTTGGTAACCTGTTCAGAGAGTGCGGCGTTGTAAAACAGCTTACAGAGACAGCTTCCAATGCACTTATGTACATCGTAGTTATCCTTCTTGGTACATCTGTTGGTGCTTCCACAAGTGCAGAGGCATTCCTGAATGTGGATACTTTGAAGATCGTTGTATTAGGTCTTGTGGCATTTGCATGTGGTACTTTCGGCGGTGTTATGCTCGGAAAGCTTATGTGCAAGCTTACAGGCGGCAAGATCAATCCGCTTATCGGTTCCGCCGGTGTATCTGCGGTACCTATGGCAGCCCGTGTATCCCAGAAAGTCGGTGCGGAGGCAGATCCGACGAACTTCCTGCTGATGCATGCAATGGGACCAAACGTTGCCGGAGTTATCGGAACTGCTATCGCAGCCGGTGTATTTATGGCTATATTCGGTGTATAACTTTGTTTACAATGTCGAAATCCTAAAAGCATGTCATGCTTGCATGTAAATGCTTTACAGGATTAGCGACACGCCCCTCCAATGAGAAAAAAAGCAGGACAGAGTCATGCGATTTTCGAATGGAGGGAGGATTGTGGGAGCTGAAACAGCGGAACAATCCGTAAACAAAGGCAATGATTATAAAAAAGGAGATAATTTATCATGGAGAAAAAACCATTGAAAATAACAGAAACTGTTCTGCGTGATGCGCATCAGTCTCTGATGGCCACCAGACTGACCACAGAGCAGATGCTTCCGATCATCGATAAAATGGATAAAGTCGGCTATCATGCAGTCGAATGCTGGGGCGGTGCAACTTTCGATGCATCCCTGCGTTTCCTGAAAGAAGATCCGTGGGAGCGCCTCAGAAAATTCCGTGACGGCTTCAAAAATACAAAACTGCAGATGTTGTTCCGCGGACAGAATATTTTAGGTTATCGTCATTATGCAGACGATGTAGTAGAATATTTTGTACAGAAATCCATCGCAAACGGAATTGATATCATTCGTATTTTTGACTGCTTAAATGATCTGAGAAACTTAAAAACAGCTGTAGATGCCTGCAAAAAGGAAAAAGGTCATTCCCAGATCGCACTTTCCTATACCTTAGGTGAGGCATATACACTGGATTACTGGGTAGACACAGCAAAACGTATCGAGGATATGGGGGCAGATTCCATCTGTATCAAAGATATGGCAGGTCTGCTGGTTCCGTATGAGGCAGAGCGTCTGGTAAAAGCATTAAAAGAAAATGTAAGCCTTCCGATCGAACTTCATACACATTATACAAGTGGTGTGGCTTCCATGAGCTGCTTAAAAGCCGTAGAAGCTGGATGCGATATCATTGATACTGCAATCTCTCCACTGGCTCTGGGAACATCCCAGCCGGCTACAGAGGTTATGGTAGAGACTTTCAAAGGCACACCGTATGATACCGGCCTGAATCAGGATATTCTGGCAGAGATCAATGAATACTTTGCTAAGATCCGTGAGGAGGCAATGGCAAGCGGACTGTTAAATCCGAAGGTACTTGGTGTAAATATCAATACGCTTCGTTATCAGGTTCCGGGCGGAATGCTTTCCAACATGATTTCTCAGCTGAAAGAGCAGAACGCAGAGGATAAATACGAGGAAGTATTAAAAGAGATTCCGCGTGTAAGAAAGACCTTGGTGAGCCGCCTCTGGTAACACCGTCCAGCCAGATCGTAGGTACACAGGCTGTATTAAACGTTCTGATGGGAGAGCGTTACAAAGTTGCTACCAAAGAGACCAAGAGCATTTTACTTGGTGAGTACGGTCAGACGGTTAAAACCGTTCAAATCCGGAAAG
>ENA-OQKQ01000592-OQKQ01000592.1-human-gut-metagenome-genome-assembly--contig:-NODE-592-length-11203-cov-4.359426_pt1 | contig 11203 bp, 8 predicted proteins | sample MGYA00242651_ERZ504803 | MGnify/ENA primary metagenome ERZ504803 (study PRJEB26092, sample SAMD00036380) | human gut metagenome | host: Homo sapiens | study: EMG produced TPA metagenomics assembly of...
CTCCAAAGGAAGCTAAAGAACTCCTCAACGCTATTACTCCCCTCGTTAAAGATGCAGGTTGTGAAGTAATCGCTTGTGTTCCTTATGTTGACCTTGCAACAGCACTTGAGGCTACAGAAGGCACAAATGTTAAAATCGGTAGCAGAAAACTGTCACTGGGCTGAAAGCGGTGCTTTCACTGGCGAAATCTCAACAGGTATGCTCAAGGAAATGGGCGTTGAATATGTAGTTCTCGGTCACAGCGAGAGAAGACAGTATTTCGGCGAAACAGACGAAACTGTAAACAAGAGAACAAAGGCTGCTCTTGCCGCAGGTCTTAAGCCAATCGTTTGTGTCGGCGAACTCCTCTGGGAGCGTGAGTGCGACATCACAGAAGAAGTTATCGCAAGACAGATTAAGCTTGACCTCTTCAATGTAACAGAAGAAGAACTCAAGAATGTTGTTATCGCTTATGAGCCTGTATGGGCTATCGGCACAGGCAAAACTGCAACAGCTGATCAGGCTGAAGAGGTTTGTGCATTCATCCGTGCTACAATCGCTAAGCTTTACAATCAGGTTGCTGCTGACGCTGTTACAATTCAGTACGGCGGTTCAATGAATGACGGCAATGCTGACGAGCTTCTCTCAAAGACAAATGTTGACGGTGGTCTTATCGGCGGTGCATCACTCGTTGCCGAGAAGTTTGCCGCAATCGTAAAGGCTGCAAGCAAGTAATTTAAACAGTATATTCAAACACAATGCCGTGTCCTTTTGGGCGCGGCACAAAAGTCTGTAATCGGCTTTTGGATTTTGTTTTTTGCATAACAAGATTGTGTATGCTTTATGGAAAGGACACGCAAAATGAAAAAACCGGTAATTTTAATGATTCTTGACGGCTTTGGTATTGCTCCCGAAAAAGGCAACGCTATCAAGGCTGCTAAAAAGCCAAACATTGACAAGCTTTTTGCATCTAATCCGCTCACACAGATTGGTGCGTCGGGTATGGATGTAGGTCTTCCTGACGGTCAGATGGGTAACTCTGAGGTCGGTCACACAAATATGGGTGCCGGCAGAATCGTTTATCAGGAACTCACAAGAATTACAAAGACTATCAACGAGGACAAGCTCAAAGATAACGAGGCTATTGTTGATGCAATGGACAAGGCTCTCAAGAACGGCACGGCACTTCACCTTATGGGACTTCTCTCAGACGGCGGTGTTCACAGCCACATTGAGCATCTCTACGGTATTCTTGAACTTGCTAAGAAAAAGGGTCTTAAAGATGTTTACATTCACGCATTCCTTGACGGTCGTGATGTTCCGCCTTCAAGTGCCGCTGAATATGCTGACAAGCTTCTTAACAAGCTCAAAGAAATCGGCATAGGCAAGGTTGCCACAGTTGAGGGCAGATACTACGCAATGGACAGAGATAACAACTGGGACAGAGTTGAAAAGGCATATGCCGCTATGGTATATGGCGAGGGCAACAAGGCAGACTGCCCTGTTTGCGCAATTAAGAACTCTTACAATGACGGCGTAACAGACGAATTTGTTGTTCCTTGTGTTATTGAGGGCGGTGCTCAGGTTAAACCTAACGACAGCATCATCTTCTTCAACTTCCGTCCTGACAGAGCAAGAGAGATTACAAGAACATTTGTTGACCCTGATTTTAAGGGCTTTGAGAGAAAGAACGGTTTCTTCCCCGTAAACTTTGTTTGCATGACTCAGTATGATGCAACAATGCCTAATGTTGAAGTTGCATTCAAGCCAGAGGTTCTCAAGAACACACTCGGCGAGTATGTATCAGACAAGGGCATGACACAGCTCAGAATTGCAGAAACAGAAAAGTATGCTCATGTAACATTCTTCTTCAACGGCGGTGTTGAAAAGCAGTATCCGGGCGAGGACAGAATCCTTGTTAAGTCACCTGCTGTTGCAACATATGACCTTCAGCCTGAAATGAGTGCTTACGAGGTTACAGACAAACTCGTTCCCGCAATCAAGAGCGGTAAGTACGATATGATTATTCTCAACTACGCTAACTGCGATATGGTTGGTCACACAGGCGTATTCGAGGCAGCCGTAAAGGCTGTTGAAGCTGTTGACACCTGCGTTGGCAAGGTTGTTGACGCAATCAAAGAAATGGGCGGTGTTGCTCTTATCACAGCCGACCACGGCAATGCAGATAAGATGGTTGCAGAGGACGGTTCACCGTTTACTGCTCACACAACAAACCCTGTTCCTTTCTGCGTAGTAAACTACGACTGCGAGCTTCGTGAGGGCGGCAGACTTGCCGATATCGCTCCGACAATGCTCCAAATTATGGGACTCGAGCAGCCCAAAGAAATGGACGGCACAAGCCTTATTAAGTAATTTATTTTACTGATTATATACAGAGCCACCGATGTTTTATCGGTGGCTTTTTTGTGTTAGCACAAAACAGTAGGGGTAGCCTTGCGACCGCCGCAAATTCCCGCAACGCAAAATTTAAGTTGTAAAATATCGTTAATCGGTGTAAAATAATATTACTTATGTATTGTTAATTTTATGGCAGAGAAGGGGAAAATTTGATTAAGCTACGAAGATATCTTGCATACTACAAAAAAGAATGTATCATCGGTCCGCTTTGCAAGCTGTTTGAGGCAATTTTGGAGTTGCTCGTTCCGCTTGTTATGGCAGGAATCATCGACAACGGTGTGCGAAACGGCGACACGGCGTACATTTGGAGAATGGGCGGTCTGCTCGTTATTCTCGCAACTGTAGGACTTTGCAGTGCGCTCGTGTGTCAGTATCTTGCATCAAAGGCATCTCAGGGTGTGGGAACAAGACTTCGCCGAGATTTGTTTTTGCACATCAACAGGTTATCACACGCAGAGTTGGACAGGCTCGGCACTCCGTCACTGATAACACGAATCACATATGACACCAATCAGGTTCAGCAATCTGTTGCAATGGCTATCCGCCTGCTCACCAGAGCACCGTTTATTGTTATCGGTTCAATGGTTATGGCAATGACAATCAACCTTGAAATGTCAATTATTTTCTTCATTGCGGCTATATTGATTGCCGTTACTCTTTACCTCATTATGACTAAGAGTATTCCTATTTTTGAAAAAATGCAGAAAAAGCTTGACAAAATCAGCCTTATCTGCCGTGAAAATCTTTCGGGCAACAGGGTTATCAGAGCCTTTTCAAAGCAGAAAAATGAGAAAAAGCGTATTGACGATTCAACCGAGGATTTGGCTAAAACTTCGATCAGAGTAAGCATTCTTTCGGCACTTTTAAGCCCTGTCACCTACATCATCACCAATGCTGCAATTATTCTCATCATTTGGTTTGGCGCTCAGAATGTCAACGCAGGCAGCGGAATGCTTTCGGGTGACATCATTGCCCTTGTAAACTATATGAACCAGATCCTGATCGCACTGATCGCTCTTGCAAACCTTGTTGTACTTCTCACGAAAGCGAGTGCAAGTGCGGCAAGCTTAACGAAGTGTTTGAAACTCAGCCAAGTGTGTGTGAAAGCACTACCGAGAACATTGAAATTTCAGAGAGCGAAAGCACTCCGAAAATCGAATTTGACAATGTAAACTTCACATACGGCACGGGTGATGATGAGCTTGAGGACATCAGCTTTAAAATCAAGCGTGGTCAGACGGTCGGTCTTATCGGCGTACGGGTTGCGGTAAAAGTACGCTTGTCAACCTTATCCCCCGTTTTTACGATGCAACACAGGGTACTGTAAGCGTTGACGGCAGAAATGTCAAGGACTATCCGTTCTTACAACTCCGTTCACAGATTGGCATTGTTCCTCAGCGGTCAATTCTTTTCAAGGGAACAATCCGTGACAATATGAAATGGCAAAACGAAAATGCAACTGACGAGGATATTATAAAGGCTCTGAAAATTGCACAGGCATATGAGTTTGTAAGCAAGCTGAACAAAGGGCTTGACAGCTTTGTTGAACAGGGCGGTAAGAACTTCAGCGGCGGTCAGCGTCAGCGACTTTGCATTGCCAGAGCACTCACAGGCTCACCGAAGCTTCTCATTCTTGACGACAGCTTTTCGGCTCTTGACTTTGCAACAGATGCGGCACTCAGAAAGGCTTTGCGTGAAAACACAAAGGATATGACCGTGATAATCGTTACACAGCGTTGCTCAACAATCAAGAACGCAGACCTTATTCTTGTGCTTGATGACGGCAGACTTGTAGGCAAAGGTCCGCACGATGAACTGTTTGAAAGCTGCGAAACCTACCGTGAAATCTGTCTTTCACAGCTTAATGAAGAGGAGGCAAAAAGATGAAAAATTCAGCAAAAAAATCCTCCTCTGTAAAAAAGGTACTCAAAAAAATAAAGCCGTATTCGTTTTATCTGATTTTAGCTCTTGTGAGCGCAATCATCAGCGTTTCGCTCACGCTCTATATTCCTGTTCTCACAGGTAACGCAATCGACAACATCATTGACAAGGGCAATGTTGACTTTGCAAGCGTTATTCAGATTCTTGTGTACATCGGTGTAGGCATCGGCGGTGTGGCACTTTTCCAGTGGATTATGACCTACTTTACCAACATTGTCAGCTACCGCACTGTTCGTGACCTCAGAAGAGAGGTTTTTGAAAAATTCAACACAGTTCCCCTCTCCTACATTGACACAACACCTCACGGCGACCTTATCAGCCGAGTAATTAACGATGTTGACGCAGTTGGTGACGGTCTTACACAGATGTTCCTACAGCTTTTTTCGGGCATTGTTACCATTGTCGGCACGCTTGTATTTATGCTGACAATCAACTGGAAAATCGCCCTTGTGGTTGTTGTTCTCACACCGCTTTCGCTCTTTGTTGCGGCATTTATCGGCAAGATGACGCATAACCGCTTTACCCGTCAGCAGGCACTCAACGGTGACATCTCGTCATATGTTGAGGAGCATATCGGCAATCAGAGAATTGTAAAGGCTTTTTCATATGAGGACAGAGCCTTTGAAGAATTTGAAAAGTACAATGATGAACTTCTTGAAGTGGGATTCAAGGCGCAGTTTGCAGGCGCACTTGCCAACCCGTCAACAAGATTCGTAAACGCATTGGTTTATGCCGCAGTAGGCATTATGGGTGCTCTGTTTGCCGTTGCAGGCACACTTTCGGTCGGACAGTTATCATGCTTCCTTACCTACGCAAATCAGTACACAAAGCCGTTTAACGAGGTTACAGGCGTACTCACGCAGTTGCAGACAGGCATTGCGGCGGCAGGACGAGTATTTGAGGTTCTTGAGGCAGATAACGAAATTCCCGACAACAGTACAAAAGAGCTTGAGCATTGCAAAGGCAATGTCAAGATTGAGAATGTAAACTTCTCCTACACAAAGGAAAAACCGCTCATCACAAACTTTTCGCTTAATGTCAAGAGCGGCAGTCACATTGCCATTGTCGGTCCGACAGGCTGCGGCAAGACAACATTCATCAATCTTCTTATGAGATTTTATGACACGGACAGCGGCAAAATCAGCATTGACGGTGTTGACATTATGGACATCACCCGTGACAACCTCAGGAAATGCTACGGAATGGTTCTTCAGGACAGCTGGCTGTTCAACGGAACGATTATGGAAAATCTGCGTTACGGCAACGAAAACGCAACCGAAGAAGAAGTTATTACCGCCGCAAAGGCAGCATATGCGCACTCATTCATCCGCCGTATGTCTGACGGCTACAACACCGTAATCAGCGAGGACGGCGGTAATCTCAGTCAGGGACAGAAACAGCTTTTGTGTATTGCAAGGGCGATGCTTACAAACCCATCAATCCTTATTCTTGACGAGGCAACTTCATCAATTGATACCCTGACCGAAATCCGTGTTCAAAAGGCTTTTGCCAAGATGATGAAGGGCAAGACGAGCTTTGTTGTTGCCCACAGACTTTCAACAATCAAGGAAAGCGATGTTATCCTTGTTATGAAGGACGGCAACATCATTGAACAAGGCACACACGAGGAGTTGCTCGCCAAAGGCGGATTCTATAACAAACTTTACAACAGTCAGTTTGCAAAACAATAATACGGCAACGGTCAGTAACCGCAAATCGAAACAATTGTAAAATCGTTTCGACAATAAACCGTATAACTGACTACTACACTTGAACACACAATTTTCAACAATTCCGAAAATATATACAAAACGAGGTCATCAGCTAAAAACCGATGACCTCTGTTTTGTATTATGAACTTTTAATCAGAAAGGGATTTTTCAACATTTATTATCGGATAAAGCTTTTCGTCAATTGACTTGATTTTTTCGATTGCACTCTGTTTAATCTGTCTTTCTGTAAGGTCAAGTCCATACGGAATAACCATATCAAAGACAACATTTGTATGCGTACTGCCCTTTACAATTCTGAAATCATGGATTGAATACTCCGGATTAAGCTCACACAAGCCCTCCTCCACCTTCATTTTAAGTTCATTTGTGAACGCATCGTTTGAGGCAATCGGATCCATATGTATGGTTGCAAAACAGTTGTACCTGTTTTCAAGCTGTTTTTCCGTCAGGTCAATTGCGTCGTGAGCTTCAAGGATATCCTCGTCACACGGTACCTCTGCGTGGAGTGAAATAAAGCATCTGCCCGGACCGTAATCGTGAATAATCAAATCGTGGATACCTACAATCATATCATTTTTCAACACTGTTTCCTTGATTTCATCAACAAATTCGGCATCCGGAGCTTTGCCGAGAAGCGGAGAGAGGCTCTCTCTGAATGTGCTGACACCCGTAAAAAGTATGAACAGCGAAACACACACGCCGAGCCAACCGTCAATCTGAACTCCTGTTGAGGCAGAAATAAGCAATCCGATTATTACAACCGAGGTTGCAATGCAGTCGGTCAACGAATCGAGTGCCGCCGCCTTGAGTGCGGTTGAATTTATTTTTCTCGACAATCCCGAATTAAAAAAGTACATCCATAATTTTACGAAAATTGACGCAATCATTATTGCAAGCGAAAGCGTTGAAAATGCCGTTTTGTCCTCGGGAGTAATTATCTTTTCTATCGAACTTTTTATAAGCTCAACACCCATTAAAAGGATTACAACGGAAATTCCCAAGCCTGCCACATACTCATAACGACCGTGACCGAACGGATGCTCTCTGTCGGCAGGACGGCTTGCAAGCTTAAATCCGAGGAATGTAACAACCGAACTGCCTGCGTCCGAAAGGTTGTTGAGGGCGTCGGCAATGACGGAAACCGATGCCGAAACAATTCCGGCAAACAATTTTCCTCCGAACAGTAACAGGTTAAGAATTATTCCGCAAACACCCGAAAGGTTGCCATAGGCAGTTCTAACCTTTGGATTATCGCAATTGTCGCTGTCTTTAACGAACAGCTTTACAAGTAATTTTGTCAAATAAAACACCAACTAAAATTTATTTACAGCGAATCATTTCGGCTGAAAACATCGGCAACCTCCGTAATTGAAATGTACGCTTTCTTGTCGATTTCACGCACAATTTCCTTCAGCTTGCCAATCTGGAAACGGTTGACAACAAAGTAAATCATCACCTTGTCCTTGCCTGAATATCCGCCCTGAGCCTGCATTACGGTAACGCCGCTTTGAAATTCCTCCGAAAGTGCGTTACAAATTTCATCGCAACGGCTTACAGACGCAATAATCGTTGCCGCCTTTGCCCTGTCAAAACCTTCAACAATAAAGTCAATCGTTTTAAGTGCAGCAAAATATGTAACAATCGAATAAAGCGGAAGAATCCAGCTTTGCAGAATGAAACCACATACAACATAAAGTACGATATTGTATGCCATAACGAATGAACCAACCGATACACCGATTTTCTTCGCAAAGATTACTGCCATAACCTCTATGCCGTCCATTGCACCGCCAAATTTGATTGCAAGACCGCTACCTATACCCGAAATCACACCGCCGAACACGGCACAAAGGAGCAAATCGGTTCCCGCAAGCGGAGACGCCATACTGACATCAACGGGCAGAACATCGGTTATCAGCCATGAAACGAACGAATAAACTGCAACCGTATAAATTGCGTAAAATGTAAACTTCTTTCCCTGCTTTTTAAGTCCGAACAAAAACAGCGGCAGGTTAAAAATTATAAGAAAAAGTGAAAGCGACAGGCTTTCGGGTGTAAGTTGTGCGGCAAGCATAGCCGTACCTGAAATTCCGCTGTCGTAAAGGTTCACGGGATTAAGAAATATTGTAATTCCAAACGCATTGATAATTCCGGCAATTGTGAGAAAAAGCATATTTTTGATTTTGATTGTCTTTCTCGCTCTTTGTAAAAGATTTTTCATTGTCATCATCCTTTGCAATAAATTTCCGTCCCCACCATTCACATAAGTATAGCCTAATTGTATCACAATAATGATATTTACGCAAGAAAAGCAAAAGGCACCGAAAAATCGGTGCCTTAATCAGCTTATTGATTATTCCTGAGAGTCGGCCTTGGCTTTCTCAATAATTTTTTGAGCAACATTTGCAGGAGTATCCTCATAGCGAACAAATGCAAATTCAAATGATCCTCTGCCTTGTGTTACCTGACGAATGTAGGTTGCAAAGTCATCCATTTCTGCCATAGGAACTTCCGCCTCAACAATCTGCGTTCCGTTCTCACCCGGCTGCATACCAAGTACACGACCTCTGCGCTTGTTGACCTCGCCCATTACATCGCCCATATTTGCATCCGGAACATTGGCTTTAAGGCTTCCGATTGGCTCAAGAAGCGTCGGAGAGGCATTCGGAATACCGTTCTTATAAGCCAGAGAAGCCGCTGTCTTGAATGACATCTCGGAGGAATCAACGGGATGATATGAACCGTCATAAAGAGTAGCCTTGATGCCTACCATCGGATAGCCTGCAAGAACACCCTTCTTGATTGAATCCTGAAGTCCCTTTTCAACAGCAGGGAAGAAATTTTTCGGAACTGCACCGCCGACAACTCTTTCGGCAAATACAAGACCGTCCGAATCACACGGCTCAAATTCAATCCACACATCACCGAACTGACCGTGACCGCCCGACTGCTTTTTATATCTGCCCTGTGCGGAAACCTTTTTGCGGATAGTTTCTCTGTATGCAATCTTCGGATTTTTGAGGACTGCGTCAACATTATACTTTGTTTTAAGTCTTGAAATTACAACATCAAGATGCTGTTCACCGAGTCCCGAAATTAACATTTCATGGGTTTCGTGGTTTGAAACGAGCTTGATTGTCGGATCTTCGTCTGCAAGCTTTGCAATGCCCTGAGCAACCTTATCCTCGTCACCCTTCTTTGCGGGATACACAGCCATTGTATATGATGATGACGGGTAGTCGATTCCGTCAAGAACAACCTTTCTGAGAGGCGAACAGAGTGTGTCGCCTGTCTTTGTTGATGCAAGCTTCGGAATTGCGCCGATGTCGCCTGCACCGATGTACGGGACATCCGACTGCTTTTTACCGCTTACGGAAAGCACCTTTGTAATTCTCTCCTGTGCGCCTGTACGCATATTGATGAGAGGAGCATCCGAGCTTACCTTGCCCGAAACAACCTTTACATATGAAAGTCTGCCGATGAACGGGTCTGCAACCGTCTTGAATACGATTGCGGCAGCCGCACCGCCGTCATTAACCGAAACATCAACGGGTTCACCGTCAAGGTCAACACCGATTTCACCGCTCTTGTCAGCCGCTGACGGAGCAAGCCATGTAAGGCTGTTCAAAAGCTGATCAATTGCGAATGTATTATGAGCGTCACCGCAGAATACGGGACAGATTGTACCGTCCTTAACGCCCTGACTTACACCGAGAATGATTTCTTCGGGAGTAAACTCCTCACCCATAATAAACTTGTCAAGAAGTTCCTCGCTTGTTTCGGCAACAGCCTCCTTGATAGCCTCACGCAAGCCCTCAAGCCTGTCGCCCATATCAGGAAGCGCAGTCTGTTTTACACTGCCGTCTGTGCCGTACTCATAAGCCTTGTAATCAAACAAATTAACATAAGTGTTTGCCTGACCGTCAACAATGTACGGAACAACAACAGGACAAACAGACGGACCGAATGTAGCCTTCAAGCTCTCGAATACACGATAGAAACGGGCACTTTCGTCGCAAAGACCGTTTACAAAGAAAATCTTTGTCAAACCACGCTTATCAGCGGCGGCAACAGCCTTTTCAGTGCCGACACAAACACCGCTTTTGCCAGAAACAGTAATAAGAACTGAATCAGCGGCACGAACGCCCTCATAAAGACCTCCCTCAAAGTCGAATAATCCTGGGGTATCTATAAGATTTATTTTATGATTTTTCCACTCTACTGGAGCAGTAGCCGCTACAACAGAGCTTTTTCTCTTAATTTCTTCAGGGTCGCAGTCAAGTATGGTATTACCCTCAGATACCTTGCCGAGGCGTTCCGAACCACCACAGGTATAGATAATAGCTTCAGCGAGAGAGGTTTTACCAGAACCGCTATGACCAGCAATAGCGATGTTAAGGATATTTTTTGCATTATATTGTTTCATACGAGTTTAATTCTCCTTTCGTAGGTGGGCAAAAATCTAAGAGATTTCACAAAGATAGTTGCATAATAATTTATAACATATTATAAATTATTTATGCAAAAAATACAAGAGGAAAATTGAAATTTTTTGTAGGATAGTAATTAAATATTGTAAAGCGAAAGAAAGAACTTTAAGATTATATTTTTACATTATAATAATGCTCTAATATGCCTTTATATCCGATGCCCTCTTTAGCCATCTCATTTGCTCCATATTGGCTCATTCCCACATTATGCCCATAGCCTTTGACTTCAAACTGAAATTCCTTGTTGTACTTAACACTAAAGCAAGCACTCCTTAATCCCAAAATTTCCCTCACTTTGCTACCGCTAAATTCAACACCTCCGATTTTAATGCACTTAACACTTCCTGAAATCGGTTAATTTAATATCGCTAATCCATTTATCAGCACTTTCTGAAAAATTGACAGTATCTGAATTTTCCTCAAAAGCTTTTTTGAAATCCTCCGCAGAAATAGCTTTTTCGGATTTATAATTTGGAGCAAAGGCATCATAGGGGCTTGAAACCGCCGTAAGATAAGGTAAATCCTTGCCGAAAATATCCTTAAAGCTGTCAGTTTTTCCGCTGGAAATCGCAAAATATGTGCAGGTGATAAGCTCGCCTTTATAGGTTAAAACCTCACCCTTTACAGCTTCAACAATGCTTT
>ENA-OQKQ01000593-OQKQ01000593.1-human-gut-metagenome-genome-assembly--contig:-NODE-593-length-11167-cov-2.161685_pt1 | contig 11167 bp, 14 predicted proteins | sample MGYA00242651_ERZ504803 | MGnify/ENA primary metagenome ERZ504803 (study PRJEB26092, sample SAMD00036380) | human gut metagenome | host: Homo sapiens | study: EMG produced TPA metagenomics assembly of...
TCTTTGGTTTCTTGGGAATATACTCTATGGCTTCATTGACCACATTTAGTTTGGTCATTCGGTACAGGTCGCTCACCCTACATCCTATCAGTGTCTGAAATATGAATATATCCCTTTGTATTGCCAATTGTGGGGTGGCAGAAAGGTCTGCATTAAAAATCCTGTCCCTTTCTTCGAGTGTTATATAATAAGGTGTGCCGTATGTACACTCTTCTATCGGAAACTTGTCGAAAGGTCTGTTTGTGGTGCATTTGTTATCGAAGCACCACAGGAAGAATGTGCGTATTCTTGAAAAACAGTCTATCAGCGTGTTCTTGCTTCTGGGCTGTGGTGTCCTCTTTTCGGGAATGGCTTCATAAATGCTCGGGTAAAGTTCATAGTACTGGTATTCGTTCTGAAAGAAATCCCACATATCCCGAAGCGTGTCAGGTGTTACCAAATCCACGTCAAGGATAAAGTCCTTTTGCCCTCTCTTTGTTGTCCTTACATATAGTTCATAACGCAGTAAGGCTCTTTTGACAACCCGGAAATTTTTCTTTCGTACTTCCGACAAAGGGTGCTTGTTTAGAAATTCATCGAATAGTTCTCCAATGGTAGGCTTGATAACTACTTCCTCCGGCAGAAAATATTTTTCAGGATGGTAAAATTTATCAAGTGTTGTTTTTAGCCATTCTTTGTCTATTGCTTCCTTTTCTTGTTGATATACCTTCTCGATATAGGTTTTCAACTGGCGTATCTCTTCATTTATATGGGTACGCATTTCTTCATTACAGACAGCTTTCGTTTTTACACATTCGTCTTTATCATCCCATAGATTGGGATTGATAGCCAACTGAGTAGGAGCAACGGAGTCTAACTGCCTTCCGTTTCTAAAGCGTACATAGATTGTAGCCATGGATTCTGTATCATATCGCTTGGCTGCTTTTTTAATGATAAAGGTTACTTTCATAGACTTACAGGTTGAATTTTACTCTGCTGCAAATATAAGTATTTTCCCCACATTTTCCCCACGTCTGCTGAGTATTTTGCAATTCGATTAACTTGGATTAAAATTTAATTAGATTGTAACATATTGAAATATAGTGTAATTGCAGTATTTTTCTGCATTTTTCTTTTTCCCTACATTTTCCCCGCTTTAATTATTTCAAATGCGGGTCTGGGTACTGAGGCGGAGAAAGTTGAAAAACTCTCTCCGCTTTTCTTTTCTACTCCTCGTAACTCGTTGGTTTGCTGATAAATTAAATCAAGCACTTTGTTATAAGAATTGGTTCGATATGTTTTTCCGTCAAATTCGATTTTTTCGGGAAACATCGAACTTATTAGCTTAATCTTCACCCCTACAGACGCATTTCTTATATAGCTATCTATATTGTTTATCAGATTGATAGAGTAGTTTAGTTTTGGTTCGATATTACTACGGTTAGGGTTCTCACGCATTTCAACTTGTTGTTGTATGGTTGAGGCTTCTTTGGTGTATCTCTCCAACATTCTGTTATATTCTTCTTTGGTTAAATCTCCGTCCAGATATTTATCTTCAATGCTGTTGATGCGTTTTTGGACAGTTAGAAAGTTCATTTTGTAGTTGCTACTACTTCTTTCTTACTTTCTCCTTTGTCGTTCGTTTTTGCTAAATCCTTTAGAATTTCGTTATACTAAGTTCTAATACCGTTTTATTGGGCTTTAATTGGGTCTGTGTATTCGAGCGTAACTCTTCGTTTACGTTCTCTGCTCTCATTCTTATATGTTTTTGATTGTTACAACAAAAGTAGTAGGTGTATTTGCCGCCATTGCCCGAACTTGTCGCACCAGTTAGGGCACAACCACATACGGGACAGATTAAAAACTTCCGCAAATACAAATCGGGGTTTATAGCTTTGGATAGTTTGGGTGTTTTCTTTCTTTTACCGTCCAAAGTCTCTTGAACTTTATAGAATGTTTCTTCGTCTATAATTGCTTCATGTTCACCGTTTACATAATATTCGGGTTCTCCTTTGTATGCTGGCACACGTATTTTGCCAATGTAGAATTTATTACGCAACATTTCAAGAAATGAACTTTCAGGTATATTATATCCTTTTCTTGCAAATTTCCTACGGATATAGCAAGGTGTTTCAATATCTTTAGCCACTTCTTTAAACATGGCTTGTATAAATGGTGCTGTATTGGTATCTATTTCTACATGGGTTTCATGTTTGCTAATACGTACATTCTTATATCCTTCTTGGTGTTTTATTAGCACATTTTCCTTTTGCCAATGTTCCATGAATACCGTCCATTGTGTCTTTTGACCTTTTGATGTTGTCGCATTGTGCCTGTATTCCAATAATAGGGGCCAGGTGTCTGAATTGAAGTCTAAAGGTGCTTCAATTGCATTTGGTTCAACTCCCGATTTAAGTAATTCTTTTAGGTCTCACTGGCACTGATAATGTCTCGTGAATATCTATCCCACCGCAAGAATAGCAACTTATTCACTTTGCCTTTGTTCTTACGTATGTAGCTCATTATTCCTTGTATGACAGGGCGTTTTTCAAATGTTTTAGCACTCTCATCCTCTCTGTACGCCTTTATACTTATTTACGGCTTTCACGACAGCAATCGCTGCCAGCAGCGTACACTTCGACGCTTCCTGCGGCATGAACGGCGGCTTTAAGACAACCGAAAACCATACTCCACGGGCAAACGGAGAAAACCAGCCGCGTGACAAACGCCCCTTGCCGGAGTTCTGCTCTTCCGCGATCACCACCAGACCATCTTCGCAGCCTTCACCAGCAAGACGTTTAGCCAGTTCGTTTGTAGACGTCGTCAGCTCACAGTAGTGTATATGATGTCCGAGCCATTTCGTTTTCAGATTAGCGACAACTTCTGCAGGCTTCAATCTGTCAGGTACTTCTTTCAGTATGTAGCCTTTTTTAGGTACGGATTCTATAGTATAGCCTTCATTTTTTAAAGCCTGGATATGCTTCCAGATCGCCGTACGCGATACTGCCAGTTCCTGAGAAAGCACTTCCCCTGAAACAGGAGCAGGCATTTTACTGCGCAATATTTCTAAAATGCGTTCCCGCATATCATCACACTCCCACACAATGTTACCCTTAGATTAGCACTGGGTTAACCAAAAGTCAAGTCACAGAAAAACCGTCCCCGAAATTCAAGGGACGGTCTTAGATTACAGACTATTGCTCGCTGGGAGCTGCAGAAGATTCTGCGGGCTGCACCTCTGCCGGCTCCGGAGTTCCGATCTCAGAAGTATTCTCTTCTTTAGATAAAATTTTACCGTATTTCATCAACTGATCGATTTCTTCGCCTTCCAAAGTTTCTCTTTCAATAAGTGCATCCGCAATCAAATGCAGTTTATCCATATTTTCATTCAGCAGACTTTCCGTTTTCTGGTAAGCCTCATCAATAAATTTACGGATTTCTTTATCGATCTTGGCAGCTACTTCTTCACTGTAGTCTTTATCTCTGCCAATATCACGTCCCAGGAAAACCTGGTCCTGTACGATGACCAAACGGTCATCGGACCCAATTCAGGGCTCATACCGTATTCACAGATCATCTGACGGGCCAGAGATGTAGCTACGCTGTCAGGTCATTGCTGGCACCGTCTGGAAATTTCTTTCAGTACCTAGAGCTTCAGCAACACGGCCGCCTAAAAGCACCTTCAATTCGTCCAGCATTTCACTGCGGGTCGCATAGTAACGGTCCTCTTTCGGCAGGCTCAATGTATAACCGCCGGCACGCCCACGCGGAATAATAGTTACTTTATGAACCGGATCAGTATTATCGAGCAGCATACCTACCAGAGTATGGCCGCCTTCATGATAGGCAGTCAGACGTTTTTCTTTATCACTGATCACCCGGCTGCGGCGCTCGGGGCCCATAATAACACGCTCCGCCGCTTCTTCCATTTCAGGCATATCGATTTTATTCTTATTTTTACGGGCAGCCATCAACGCAGCTTCATTGACCAGATTACTCAGATCCGCACCAGTAAAACCAGGAGTTCTGCGGGCAATAACGCCAAGCTCGACTTCAGGACTGATAGGCTTCCCTTTAACATGGACTTTTAAAAATTTCCTGACGACCTTTGATATCAGGACGATCAACGACGATCTGTCTGTCAAAACGTCCCGGGCGCAGAAGTGCCGGATCAAGGATATCGGGACGGTTGGTTGCAGCAATCATAATGATGCCTTCATTAGCTCCGAAACCATCCATTTCGACCAGCAGCTGGTTCAAGGTCTGTTCTCGCTCATCATGACCGCCGCCTAAGCCTGCACCACGCTGACGGCCGACAGCGCTAGATGGATGGGTAGAGCACCAACACCAGGAGTTAGGGATAATTTCAATTCTTATTCGCATGGAATGTATGCGGATAAAATTGTCGCAATTTCTCATGGAGTAGAATTGCCTTCAAAATATAGTGTGGTTTCAAATAGAGGCAACAGATTGGAATTGGTATTTGTTGGTGTACTTTATGAACATAAGGGTGTACTTACATTGCCTGGAATTGTTAAGATACTTAGAATCACGGACTTGATTTCCATTTAACCATTATAGGCAAGGGAATTCTGCAAGAGCAACTTCGTACGAGAAATGGCTCAGGATATAAAAGATGGTATTGTTGATTTTTACAGGAGTAATTCCAGCAAGTGGGGTTTATCAGTATATGGCAAATGCTTCACGTTTTTTTTATATCCAACTCAGTTGGATTCTTTTGGACTTGTGATTGCGGAAGCGATGATAAATGGTGCTGTTCCTGTTGTGTCACATCTTCAAGGTATCACGGATGCTCTTGTTGATGAGGGAGTGAATGGATTTTTGATAGAGAATCCGAAGGATGCGAAGTCTTTTGTTTCTAGGATAGAACAACTTGCGGTAAATCGAGTCTTACTGGAGAGAATGAGTTTAGAGGCTAGAAAGAAAGCAGAAACATCTTTTAGTTTGAAGAAATTTTATGAAAACTATGAACGTTATTTTGAAAAATTAATGAAATAGTGATGGAGAAAATAAAGATTGCCTATTTAGACTGGAGTTATATTTTTGCTGGAGCCGAAAGGGTTTTATATACGATTATAGATAATCTTGATCGATGTCAGTTTGAGCCTTATCTGATATTCCCCTTTCCCCGTGATTATCAAAAAGAATATGAGAAACTTGATTGTCATAAAGTTTTTCTTGCTTCTAAATTAACGTGGTGGCATGGTAGTGATTATTGGCATCATCCATTGCGTGGTACCGATATGCTGAAACGAATGCTTTTTGGTTTGAAATTAGCTCGTTATCTTCAAAAAAATGGGATTAAAATACTCCATGTTAATCTTCTTCGCCCTGATTGCTATTGGTGGTTAAAGCCAAGTCATGATGCTGGTATAAAGATTATCGGGCATTTTAGGAGTCAAGCAGAAGAATGGATTCCTGGTAAAAAAGTTCAGGAGTGTTGTTCTTTGGTATTGTGTGTGTCGAAGTATTCTCAGTCTCGTTTTACAAGTAAGGGTAAGTTCGTAGAGAGTCGTGCTTTATATGATTCTATTGATATTCATTCTTTGTTTACTCCTCTAACTAAAGATAAGGCTAAAGAGAAGTTGGGATTTGATTCGCAAGTAAAGTTGATGGCGTCTGTAGGACAGTTATCACCGCATAAAGGGCATGATCATGCAATTAAAGCTTTTGCAAAAATATCATCAAAGTATCCTTCTCTAAGATTGTTGATTGCTGGTGGTGGTAAGGAAAATGATTTGTATAATCTTAAACAATTGGCTAAGTCTGAAGGTGTAAGTGATAAAGTTGTATTTACAGGTGAACAAATATCAAATATTCAGGAGGTTTATAGAGCTGCAGATTTGATATTATCGCTTACCAAAGTAGGAGAAGCTTTCGGGTTAGTTCCGTTTGAAGCTTGTTATATGGGAACGCCTTTTATTGCCCCATGTTTTGGAGCGGTTACAGAGTTCGTACGAAATAAAGATAATGGGTTGCTTGTTGACACAAATAACATCCTACAAATTGCAGAAGCAATAGACTGGGTATTCTCTCATGAAGAAGAAACATCATTGATGGTTGGTAAATTGCAAAATGTTATAGAGACGAGAATAACTCCTTCAGTAATGATATCTAACTTGGAGAAAGTATATCTGGAAATGAATAAATCAGGTTTGTAGATTTTGATAAAATAATTTGGTATGGTCAAAGATGTAATAAGGCGATTCCGTATATATATAATTCGTATGAAAACAAGGCATTACTCTGCTTTGTCTTTATCTAATCTTTCTGTCATAGTTGCCCCACATCCTGATGATGAGGTGTTCGGATGTTGTGGCTTGATGCAGCGTTTGATAGCGCAGGGAAAGCAAGTTGAATTGATTATCATGACGGGTGGAGGTAAAAGTCATGCTGGCTGTTGTGACATTGATGAAAGCGAGTTGATCCGTCAGCGCCGACAGTTGACTATTCGTGCAGCGAAAGAATATGGGTTGTCTCAAGAATATATTCATTTCTTGGATTATCCAGATGGTGGAGTTCTAGAGAGTGATTCTCAAACAGATAAACTTTCTAGTCTTATACACAAAATAGTGGATGGTCAGAATGATGTATCTGTGTTCTATCCTCATAAAAATGGAGAAGGTTGGTCGGATCATGTAACTACGAGCAATAGTTGTATCTCATTTATTTGATAAGATTTGCCCCAACGCCAAGCAGTATGAATACTGTGTATGGTTCTGGTTCTATAACTGTTGGAAGATTGATTGGAAACAAGCTTGTCTTGTTAGAATGAATAAGAAAGAGCATGCCGTAAAATTGAAAGCAATTGATGTTTATATTGAACCAAAGGCTCCTTGTGGCAAGCCATGGAGTGGAGTATTGCCTCCGGTGTTTCTTTGGGCAAATAAATGGGATAAGGAATTATATTTTAGAGTGAAATGAATCAGGTAATTATTATAGGTGATTCTACGCATAATACGCTTAGTGCTGTCAGAAGTTTCGGAGAAGCTCACATTGCGCAAGTACTGATTTTAGTATGCCATGAGGATACATGCTATGTAAAATATAGCAAGTATCTGAAAGCTAATAACCTATATGTTGTATCGGAGCTAGATGAATGTATGTCTCTGTTAGAACAGTTATCTCATGTTAAAGGTCAGTATCTGATGACAACCTTTGATGCTGCAGCAGAATGGGTTGATGCTCGTGAGGCAAAACTTTCTGAACGGTTTCTGACTCCTTGCCGAGGTAAGCAGATTGGTAATTTGTTTAATAAGGCTGCACAATGTGAGTTGGCAAAGCAATGTGGCTTGGATGTTCCTCAATCTGTTGTTTATGATAGGGAGACTTCTTTGGATGGAATATCTTTGGTATTTCCTTTACTTACCAAGCCTTTGGTAAGCAGCAAGGGCGCAAAAGAGGATATTCATATTTGTAAAAATATAGAAGAGCTAAAGATAGCATTGCTGGAAAATAGCCATTGCCAAAAGTATCTCTTGCAGCAATTCATAGAGAAGGAATACGAGATAGACGCTGTAGGTGTAAGTACCAATCAAGGTGTTGTAATGGGTGGTGGTATTCATAAGTATCGCCATTGGCCAAGATTAGTTGGTGCTGGTGCCTTTGGTGTCTTTGAGAATATGGATAGCTTTAATGTTGATGTGCAAAAGATAGAGCATTTCCTTCATGCATCTGGCTATCACGGACCGTTTAGTGTGGAGTTCTTGCATACAAAAGAAGGTAAGAACTATTTTATGGAGGTTAATTTCAGAAATGAAGGTTTAGCATACGCATCAACATGTGCCGGTGCGAATCTTCATGCATATTATGTGGATGCTTCCAAGAAGATAAATTGGAAGAAGTTCCGTAAGACTTATATGATGAACTATAGTATCGATTTACTTTACGTAAAAGAGGGCGATATCACTATTTGGCATTGGCTGAAAGATTTCCTTCGTACTAGATGTTTTATCAATATCTGCTTCTCTGATTTAGGTCCTGTATTGGCTTACTATAAGCATAAAATATCAGGAAAACGATAGAAGTGATATCCTCTTATTTTTCAATTTATGAAAGTATTAATAGCAATTCCATGCCTCTTGACTGGAGGTACGGAAATACAAACCCTGAATCTCGTGCGTGCATTGATACAGGGTGGGCATCAAGTGACAACTGCCTGTTATTTCGAGCATACCGAAAATATGGTGAAGCTGTATGAAGATGCGGGTAGTAAAGTGGTACTCTTTTCAAAAGAAGGAGTACGATTGGGAGGAGTGAAGGGAATCTTGTTCCTCTTGAAGAATTTATGGAAGATAAAATTATCTTTTAAACCTGATGTAGTGCATGTACAGTATATGGCACCTGGTGCCATTCCTATCATCTTGTTAAAGTTGATGGTGCAGAAGAATATCGTTGCAACAGCTCATACCAATGCTGATGTATATGGAGCAAAAGCAATGAAACTGTTAAAGTTTTTGCAGAGTCATGTATTGAGAACTTTTACCTGTATTACACTAAGAGCAGAGAAAAACTTCTTTGGGAGTTGTTCTTTATTTGATCCTTCCATTCAGCGTATTCCTGCTCATGCGCATTATACCATATATAATGCCTTGCCTGGTTATATTCAGATTACTGATAAAAAAAGAGAAAATAAGAATATTATAACCATTGGTGTGGTGAGTCGTTTGGAGCATATCAAGGGTATGGATCTTGTAGTTCCTGCTTTTGCCAAAGTATATGACAAGCATAAGAATGTTCGTTTGTTGGTGTAGGGGATGGTTCCTTGCTGAAACAAATGGAGGAAGATGCTAATAGGTTGCATCTTAAAAATATAATAAAGTTTGTTGGAAGGCAAGAACAAGCAGCCTTGCAATCATATTATGATAAAATAGACGTGTTATTAATGCCATCTAGAAGCGAAGGCTTCGGCCTGACGGCAATAGAAGGTATGGCTCGTGGTTGTGTGTTGGTAGCCAGCAATACCGGAGGTTTACCTGAGGTAGTCAAAGAAGGGTATGTTGGGTTACTTCATCAACCGGAATCGGTGGATGATTTGGCTAATAAAATTTGTAGTCTTATAGAAAATCCAAAACTCTTAGAGCAAATGCGTACTCATTTACAGGATTATGTACAGCAGTTTACCTTTGAAAGGTATGCTGATTTGTTTAATGATTTATATTCTAAATTGAAATAAGTAGTAATTATGTCATTAATTATAAACTTGATAGTTGGTTTGATTGCTTTCTATTTTGCTTATATGTATGCCACGAGAAAGCCGATGTTGGTAAAAGTGCCATGGTATGAGGGATGGAAATATGAGTGCAATCAACCATTAAGCTTTTTGATATACAGTATATTGACAGCAATGTTATTCCTTGGTCCACTTTCTTTGGTGAAATACGGAGTATGGATAGTTATATTGCTGTTGATGATGTATAGAGGGGCTTTCCGATATCGTTTTAATATGGTACTTGGAGCATATACCTTGTTTGTGCTATGGAATCTTTATACAATGACTTATACTCCATATCCAGAACAGGGATGGATGATGATCTTGAAGTTTTGTCTTCCGTATCTTTATTTTTGGTTAGGATATAATGCCATTCAATGTGAAGATGATTTCTATGTTTTCTTAGAGAAAACTTGCTGGATATGCTGTGGGTATGCATTGATTATTGGTGGAGTTTCTGCTAAGTTCATTAGTCCTCTATATGTTTTCCTTAATTTTACATCAGGTGGTCTCTTTGTGTCGTATGCTTCATTAGCTGATTTTTTTGCTGTTTTGATAACTGTTCCTATTACAATGTATTTTGCAACCAATAAGCGAAAATATTTATGGATGGCGGCATGGATGTTTTTGTCAACAATTCTCGAAAGTGTTAGAACTGGTATAGGTGCATCAGTCTTAGGCTTATCATTTTTTTATATGATATATAAAAAAGGTAAATCCATCCCATATATTGGTTTGATGGTACTACTTTTTATCACTTCTATTTTTGCTGTACCTGAAGTTAGAGAAAAGATGTTTGGATCTAAAGCTAATACTGTGTCTGTTGGATCGGCATCTATGGATCAAGTCGAAATGAATGGTCGTAATTTTATGTGGGAGAGAATTTTGAACCATGCTTATTATGGACATGAAACGATGGGAAGCGGTTGTGGTGCAGCTTTAGGTTGGTTAAAGGAGCAGGCTGATAAGGATAATGGATTGCGTTTAATACACTCTGACTGGGTACAAATGTTGTCTGAGTCGGGAAATATTGGACTTGGCATATTTATCTTTTTTGTTATAGTTATGCTTTTTGTTGTGTTATCTGAAACCTGGAAATTCAAAGGTTGTGAAATTGTAACTTTCGCAGGAGCCATAGTAGTAGCTTCTTTTGTGGCTTGTTTTTTTGCAATGGGATTTGATAATGTTATCACTTATGCTCAGCAAGGATATGTAATACCGTTTATTTTTCTTGGAATTTTCTATAAAATTAAAGATTTAAACAATGATTTCTGTAGTAATACCTTTATATAATAAAGAAAAGCAGATTGCTAAAACGCTTCAAACTGTCTTGAATCAGACTTACCAGAATTTCGAGATAGTAATAGTTAATGATGGTTCTACTGATGGCAGCGTAGAAGAAGTTTTGCGAATTTCTGATTCTCGAATTCGATTGGTTAATCAAGAGAATGGGGGAGTTAGTGCTGCTCGTAATCGTGGTATAGATGAAGCTAAAGGAGAATATATAGCTTTTTTAGATGCTGATGATATATGGGCGAAAGATCATTTAGAGAGTTTGGATATTCTTATCAAGCATTTTCCATCATCGAAAGCAAGAGCTACTAATTATAATATCTTGCATAAAGGAAAATACAAGGATATAATATTGAATGGCTTGTCTTTTGATGGGGGCGAAGGAGTACTTGATAACTATTTTATAGTGGCAAGTAATTCTAATCCTCCTATTTGGTCTAGTGCAGTATGTGTTGATAAAGAATTGTTAAAAGCAGATAGGAGGCTTTCCTGTAGGAATAACCTCTGGAGAAGACTTACTTACATGGGTTCGAATCGTTTATCTACAGATTTTGCTTTACTAAAAGGTTACAGCAACATTTAATCTTGGTGATGAGAGTTCTGCTGTTGCAAGACGAAAAATGATAGAAGTGATTTCGTTGGTGATGAATTGCAAAAGCTATA
>ENA-OQKQ01000595-OQKQ01000595.1-human-gut-metagenome-genome-assembly--contig:-NODE-595-length-11148-cov-2.725978_pt1 | contig 11148 bp, 8 predicted proteins | sample MGYA00242651_ERZ504803 | MGnify/ENA primary metagenome ERZ504803 (study PRJEB26092, sample SAMD00036380) | human gut metagenome | host: Homo sapiens | study: EMG produced TPA metagenomics assembly of...
TATTGCGCAGCAGGAACGTCGAAATCGAACCCAGGACGCGCAGACTTGATCGAGGACAGGCCGCGTGCGCCGCACGAGCACCAGGTCGGGCTTCACCACGTCGAGCATCTCGTCTTTGAGCGTCTCGCGAATACGGCCGGCGCGAATCATGACCTCGACCTCGGGAATATCGGGATTGGCCTTGGCCTCTTCGAGCTGCTTGGCGATGGAGTTCTTAAATGCCTCCTCCAGTCCGTTGACCAGATCGACCGGATAGGAACCAGCGCTCTCGAGTGCCGTGGAATCGATAACGTGGCCGATAATCAGCTTGGCGCCGTTGTTCGCGGCGACCTTGATGGCGCGTGCGAGCACAAAATCCTGCTGCTCAGTACCGTCGAGCGAAACAAATACCTTGGTATAGCCCTCGTTCATGGTTTCCTCCTTGGTCTATCGCACGGGCGCGGGGCTCGTGCGTCGGGCGGGCGCGGATGCGTGGCCGCCGGACACTTTATCTTGTTGCAGTTATACCCAAGGATTTGGGTTTGACCGCTCGCAATTCTGTGAACGGGCGAGTTTTTTGGTAAGGGTAGGCGCAGGCGCGCCGCCAACGGTTGATAATGGGACATTGCCCGCACCGTCCGCAGAACAATATCGGCGGGTGTCTAACGAGGGGGTCCCTTTGGATATCATTGAGCTTCTAAAATCTGCCTTCATGGGCCTGGTCGAGGGCATCACCGAATGGCTGCCTGTTTCGTCGACCGGTCACATGATCTTGGTGGACGAGTTCGTCAAGATGAACGTGAGCGAGACGTTCTGGAATATGTTCCTGGTCGTGATTCAGCTTGGCGCCATTTTGGCCGTCTGCGTTTTGTTCTTCTACGACCTCAACCCGTTTTCTCCCAGCAAGGGCAAGGAGGGCCGTCGCGACACCTGGGTGCTATGGGGCAAGATTGTGCTCGGCTGCATTCCCGCCGCGGCGATCGGTCTGCCGCTTAACGACTGGATGGAGGAGCATTTCTACAATGCTCCCGTCGTGGCGTTGGCGCTCATTGTGTACGGCGTGCTGTTTATCGTGATCGAGAACTGGCGCGCGAACAAGCGCGACCAGGCTGCTCTTGCCGGTTCGTTTGGTTCGCGTGCTGTGGTGGCGGGCGGACGTCCCGCCGGTGCGCATTTTGCCGCGCCCGCTGCGACTGCCGCCGCAGACGATGACGATAGCTTGGACTTTGGCTCCATCACTACGCTCGAGGATCTGAGCTGGAAGACCGCGCTGGGTATCGGTTGCTTCCAGGTGCTTTCGCTGATTCCGGGCACATCGCGCTCCGGCTCCACGATCATCGGCGGCCTGCTTTTGGGCTGCACGCGTTCGGTGGCGTCCAAGTTTACGTTCTTCCTGGCCATTCCCGTCATGTTTGGCGCGAGTGCGCTCAAGCTGGTCAAGTACTTTATTAAGGGCGGCACGTTCGGCACCAACGAAATCGCCATCCTGGGCGTGGGCTGCGTCGTCGCCTTTGTGGTGTCGCTCATTGCCATCAAGTGGCTTATGGGCTTCGTGCGCCGTCACGACTTCAAGTGCTTCGGCGTCTACCGCATCATCCTGGGCATCGTGGTGCTCGCGTACTTCTTTGTCCTGGAGCCTATGCTCGGCCTGTAACTTGGTTGACGCTGCGCGGCGACCAGAGCGACAACTTGTCATTCAAAGGGGGTGGCATGACCAAAAGGTCTATGCCGCCCCCTTTTCATGCCAATTTGTTCGCTCTGGCCGCCGCTCGCTGCTGCCATGACATCGGTGGCCCCCCAATGCACTAAATCCGCTGGGGCGGGCCTGACGGTGGCGCACGGAGTCGTGGTGTGATTTGCGTCGGTGTCCGCGCGGCTCGGTATACTGGTACGGCTCAAACTATGGCGCCGCCCGCAGGCGCGCCGTCCGTCAGATGAGGAGTCGCCCATGACCCAGCCCCTGCCCTGGGAAAAGAACGCCGCGGTACCCGTACCGCCCGCGCCGGAACCCGTGCCGCTCGATGCATACACCGCCCCCGCTGCGCCGGAGCCCGAGCTCGTTCCGCTCGACATCTACGACGCTCCCGCGCCGGCGCCCAAGCCCGCCAAACCGCTCGTCGACATCGACAGCCTTAATCCCGCCCAGCGCGAGGCGGTCCTGTCCACCGAGGGCCCGTTGCTGGTGCTCGCCGGCGCCGGCTCGGGCAAGACCCGCGTCTTGACCTTCCGCATCGCACATATGCTCGGCGACCTGGGTGTTAAGCCTTGGCAGGTTCTTGCCATTACGTTTACCAACAAGGCCGCGGCAGAGATGCGCGAGCGTCTGGCGGCACTCATTCCCAGCGGCACCCGTGGCATGTGGGTGTGCACCTTCCATGCTATGTGCGTGCGCATGCTGCGCGAGGACGCCGACCTGTTGGGCTACACCGGCCAGTTCACCATCTACGATGACGATGACTCAAAGCGCATGGTGCGCGACATTATGCAGGCGCTCGGCATCGAGCAAAAGCAGTTCCCCATCAACATGATCCGCAGCAAGATTAGCTCGGCCAAAAACGCCATGATCGGCCCCGAGGACATGCTCAAGAGCGCCGATAGCCCCAACGACAAAAAGGCCGCGCAGGTCTACCTAGAGCTGGAGCGCCGCCTGCGCGCCGCCAATGCGATGGACTTTGACGACCTGCTCGTGCGCGCGCTCGAGCTGCTGCGCACCCGTCCCGAGGTGCTCGATAGGTACCAAGAGCGCTTCCGCTACATTAGCGTCGACGAGTATCAGGACACCAACCACGTCCAGTACGAAATCGCCAACCTGCTGGCCGCTAAGTACCAAAACCTCATGGTCGTGGGCGACGATGACCAGTCCATTTACAGCTGGCGTGGCGCCGACATCACCAACATCCTGGACTTTGAGAAGGACTTTAAAAACTGCAAGACCGTCAAGCTGGAGCAGAACTATCGCTCTACGGGTCACATCCTGAGCGCCGCCAACGCCGTGGTGCGCCACAACTCGCAGCGCAAGGACAAGCGCCTGTTTACGGCCGAGGGCGATGGCGAGAAGATCCAGGCCTTCCAGGCGAGCGACGAACGCGACGAGGGTCGCTGGATTGCCGGCGAGATCGAGAAACTGCATGCCAAAGGCACGAGCTACGACGACATCGCCGTGTTCTATCGCACCAACGCCCAGTCGCGTATCCTCGAAGATATGTTCCTGCGCGCGGGCGTGCCCTACAAGATCGTGGGCGGCACGCGATTCTTCGACCGTGCCGAGATCCGCGACGTCATGGCCTACCTTAAGATGATCGTGAACCCGGCCGACGAGATGAGCGTCAAGCGCGTCATCAACACACCGCGCCGCGGCATCGGTTCCACCTCGATCCAAAAGATCGAGCAACTGGCGCGCGACAACCGCTGCTCGTTCTTCCAGGCTTGCGAGATCGCGTGTGCCGAAACCGGCATGTTTAGCGCCAAGGTGCGCAACGGCCTGTCGAGCTTTGTGTCGCTGGTGCGCGAGGGTCGCCGCATGGACGGCGAGCTCAAGGACGTTGTCGAGATGATTGTCGATAAGACGGGCCTACTGCAGGCTTTCCGCGCCGAGGGCACCATGGAGTCCGAGAGCCGCGCCGAGAACATCCAGGAATTCCTGGGCGTCGCTGCCGAATTTGAGGAGACGCACGAGGACATCGAGGGTACGCTCGAGAGCTTGGAAGAGCTGCGCGCAGCCGGTGTTGCCGACGTGCCTGCCGGCGCCGAGCCCGAGCCCGTCGTGGTGAGCGCGCCTGCGCCCGAACCGGGGCCATCTGCCCCGGCATCCTCGTTTGAGGCACTCGTCGGCGCGCGCGATGCCGCGGGCTCCAATCCGCTCGATAGTCTGGCTGCTCCGGCGCTGTCTCCGCAGGATGCCCTGGCTGCTGCCATCGCGGGCAACGCGTATGCCGCGCCGACGGAGATGCCGGCGGGTGCCGTGCATGCCGACGAGATTGAGCGCACCTACGGTCCGCTCACCTGTAAGGCGCTGCCGGCACTCATGGAGTGGCTGGCCCTGCGCTCCGACTTGGATTCCCTGGCCGGCGAGACGCATGCCATCACCATGATGACCATCCACTCCGCCAAGGGCCTGGAGTTCCCGGCGGTGTTCGTGGCCGGCATGGAGAGGGCATCTTCCCGCACGTGCACGACTTTGGCGGCAGCGATGACCCGGGTAAGCTTGAGGAGGAGCGTCGCCTGGCCTACGTCGCCATCACGCGCGCCCGCAAGCGCCTGTTCCTGACCTATGCGGCCACGCGTCGCACCTACGGCTCGACATCTGCCAACCCGCGCTCGCGCTTCCTCAATGAGATTCCGTTTGAGGATATCGAGTTTAGCGGTATCGGTTCTGCCGGTTTTGAAGGCACGGGCTGGGAGAAGCGCGGCGACCGTCACGGCACCTTTGGCTCGGGCATGGGTTCGGATATGTATGGCGGCAAGGTGTTTGGCTCGCATACGCGCTCGACCGGCGGTTCCGGTTCGCGCGGTGGATCGAGCTTTGACGATTTCTTTGGCGGCAGCAGCTACGGGACCGAGCGCCATCGTGGGGTCTCGCCCGACGCCGGCCGTGTTGCCTCGACCTTTGGCTCGGGCGCGCCGCGAGCCAAAAAGCCGTCGTCCAAGGTGTCCCCGACGGTGGAGCGCAAGGTCGATCGCGCCAGCGCATCGCAGGACTTTGCCGCGGGCGATACCGTGAGCCATAAGACCTTTGGCACGGGTACCGTGATCTCGGTCGCCGGAGACATGATCGAGGTCCAGTTCGAAAAGACCGGCCAGACCAAAAAGCTCATGAAGGGATTCGCTCCGATCGTCAAGCTGTCATAATCCCGGCGGACCTGGGCGGGCGTATGGGGCAACATCGCCTGCTCGGGCAGTCCTGCTCGCACGGAGAGCACATTAAGTGCTCTCCGGCTCGTGCGGAACTCGCGATCGATGTTGCCCCATACGCCCGCCCAGGTCCTTAGATAACGTTGCTTGCGAACGTCGCTTTGCCCGTTCGCTTTTTGGTCTGGAGGGCCGGGTGGGCTGAATACTTAGACATGGCAAGGGGCTCCCCCGTTAAAGAACGGGGGAGCCCCTTGTTGCGTTTTGAATGGTGCGCTTGGCTTTGATGATTGATGATTTTATACGATTCAGTATAATTTCAGATAGACGCTAAAATGTAACCGAAATGAAAACGGTGATTGTACATGCTGATAAACTGCCTCCCAAAAAGACTCTTCTCTTTAGAGCTCGCTATCGACCCGGAGCCAGTTGAGATGCAGATTCCTCGCATGTATCTTGAGCGGTATTCGCTTCGCTTGGCACGGCTCGGCATGTCTAAACAGGGCCGTTTTATGTTGCGGAACCAAAGGAACCGCCCAGTGTCATTTCGGCGCGAAATCTCGTCAGTGCGGTGCGCAAGTTAGATGTTCACCCGGTGGTAATTTGCTGGGATGCACTGGATTTAGGTTTTATGCGCGCGCTTTCTTCGGAGGGAATCGCATATATCCGAGATGAGCGAAATGCGTTCCTGCCGTTTATCGGAGCCGTTATTTCCGATGAGGTGCTGGGTGCTTCTCCCGCTGCTCCGCTTTCGCCCCAATCTCAACGAATCGTCCTAAATCTCATTGCGGGACGATGGGTTGACTGCTCCGCCGGCGACCTAGCGCGTCTGTGTGGCAAAAGCGCGGCAAGCGTCAGCGGCTATCTTTCGGAAATCGCCGCTATAGCTCCTGGGTTGATTATGCGGGACGGCAAAAAGCGTATATTGTGCGACGCCGGGCTGTCGACCGAGACGTTGCTAGATGGGTTTGAGGACTATCTTCGCACGCCAGTTTTAGAGCGAATCCGGCTCAAGAAGGTTATCGAGAGAACAGAGCTACGTGCCGTTGATGCGCTGCTTTCCGGTGTGTCTGCCCTTAGCTATATGTCCGACCTTGCCCATGAAGACTCTGCTCCAACCATTGCTCTCGAAAAATATCAGCTAGAGGCCTTGAAAGAGCATATGGGCGACAGATGGCTGGAGGCTCAGTGGTACGAACCGGCGGCAGTTGTGATTGAGGTCTGGTCGTATCCCGTGGACGCGCCGTCCGATATTAGTTTTGACGCGACGGGTTTGCAGTGTGTCGACCCGTTTTCCTTATACGTTGCTTGCGCAAAAGCAGATTACAAAGAAGATCGTCTGCTCGACGCGGTCGAACAGCTCAGGAGGACGATATGTCAAAAGTGAGGGGAATAGAGCGATTTGCCGATGCCATGAGCGGCTGTAAAGGCGGTTACGTCCTTATTGGTGGAGGGGCCTGCAGCGTTCTATTTGACAATGAGGGCGATTCGTTTAGAGCTACTGAAGACTTGGATATCGTCGTAATTGTTGATGGGGAAGGCGTTGAATTCGCCACTGCATTGTGGGCATTTATCAAAGCTGTCGGATATGAGACTGGGAAGGTCGGCGATGGAAAGTGCACTTACTATCGGTTCTGTTTGCCCGAAGGATCAAGGCAAGTCCTAGACTATCCCGGCCAAATTGAGCTATTCGCCCGACATCCTGATTTTGTGCTCGAAGATGAAACGAGCGAAGTGGCACCTCTTTCCTTTGACGGGGCCGTATCAAGTCTTTCGGCAATTATTCTCGACGATGGCTACTACGAATTTATTCGCGACAACGCAACGAACGTAGAGGGCATTACGTTGCTCGATGCGCTCCATATCATTCCCCTCAAGATGCGTGCACACATTGATATCAATAGGAGCTATGAAGAAGGGCGCCATTGCAACGATAAAGATCGACGAAAGCATCGCTCGGATATTGTTCGACTTGCGGGTTTGTTGCCGCCTTCGGCTCGCTTGGAGCTAATAGAGCAAATGAGGGCTGACGCCGGAGACTTCTTTGCGGACTTTTCTTCTTATGTAAATCGGCAGACCGATCGTAAAGAGAGAGCGCGTCTTCAGGACACATTATCGTTTCTCGAAAAGGTCTACCTATAGGCACCTTGATTCGTTATGTATGGTGAGGGGCTCTCCCGTTTGATGAGCGGGGGAGCCCCTTGTTGCTTTTTGATTGTCGTAACTAGCCAGAGGCTCGCCGGGACGGGGCGCGGGGTTTGGTCGATCGCGAGTTCCGCACGAGCCAGAGAGCACTTAATGTGCTCTCCGTGCGAGCAGGACTGTCCGAGCAGGCGACCAAACCCCGCGCCCCGTCCTGACGAGCGCTTGGGGACCGGTGACCTACAGGTGCGAGATGATCAGCTCCATTTTGCCCTCGAGGTCAATGGACTTCACGGTGCTGGGGGCCAGCAGGTGGCTTCCCTTGTGGACGGGGTCGCCGCAGACGGTGCCTTCGCCGTTGATGACCGACAGGCACATGAAGGGCCAGCGCTGGTCGAGGGTCTTGCTGCCGTTGACGCGCACGCGATCGACGGTGTAGCAGGGGTTGGACTCGAGCTCGGTTACACCATCGACCTCGGGCGCGGTCACGGTGCCGTCGGTCGGCGCCTGAACATCAAAGTCGATGCAGTCGAGGCTCTGCTCAATGTGCAGCGGACGCAGCTTGCCGTCGGTACCGGGGCGGTCGTAGTCGTACAGGCGATACGTCACGTCGCTCGACTGCTGCGTCTCCAAAATGAGCGTACCGGTCTTGATGGCGTGCACGGTGCCGGAGTCAATCTGGAAAAAGTCGCCCTTGTGGATCGGCAACACGTTGAGCATGTCGTCCCAGCGACCGTCCTTGATCATCTGTGCGGCTTCGGCGCGGTCATGCGCGCGCTGGCCGACGATGATTGTGGCGCCGGGCTCGCAATCCAGCACGTACCAGCACTCGGTTTTGCCCAGGCTGCCGTTCTCGTGCTCGGCGGCGTACTCATCGTTGGGATGAATCTGGATCGAAAGGTCGTCCTTGGCGTCCAGGATCTTAATGAGCAGCGGGAACTCTTTGCCCTCGCAGTTGCCAAAGAGCTCGCGGTGCTCGGCCCATAGCCACGACAGCGTGTGGCCGGCATACGGGCCCTCAGCGATCTGGCAGTCGCCGTTGGGGTGTGCCGAGATGGCCCAGCACTCACCGATGGGACCCTCGGGAATGTTGTAACCAAATACGGTTTCGAGCTGGCGGCCGCCCCAAATCTTCTCATGGAAGATCGGCGTCAGTTTAATCAAATCAGACATATTCATACCCCCATGGTGTTGTGCGGCCGTCCGTTCTAGACGAGCCATAACGAGCGCCCGCATGACTACAAAAACCTATGCCAACGTTACGTTGTGCAGCTCAAAGCGGTCGCCGACGTTGCGCGAAATCGAGTACTCAAAGGCGTTGCCGCTATCCAAAAAGCCAATCTGGTTGAGCTCGAGCAGGGGAGCGCCGGGTTTGGTGTCCAGGCGCTCGGCCTCTTCCTCGGTTGCCGCCACGGCACGGATGGTGCGGTGGAAGCTCGAAATTTTCAGCCCGCATTGCTCGCGGATAAAGCTATAGACCGATCCGTATAGGTCCTTCTTTTTAAGGCCCGGTATCAGTTCGAGAGGCATGTAGGTGTACTCGAGAACGATGGGCTTCTCGTCGACCTGGCGCACGCGCACGATGTGATAGGCAAAGTCGTCCTCGGCAATTCCCAGCTGAGTAGCGACGTCCGCTGGTGGATTGACAATCGAGAAATCGTAGACCACCGAGGTTACCTTCTCCCCGCGGTGCTCATACGAAAAACCCTGGGCGCGGTCGTTTTTGCCCTGGAAAAACGCCTGGTTGGGAAGACCCGCCGTGTCCTTAACGTAGGTGCCCGACCCGCGACGGCTGGTAACAAGACCCTCCTCGGTGATCTGCTCGATAGCTCGTTTGACGGTGATTTTGGAAACGCTATAGAGCTCGCAGAACTCAACGACGGTGGGTAGCTTGTCGCCCGGTTTAAGAGCGCCATCCTCGATGCTTCGACGGATATCTGCAGCTATCGACTCGTATTTGGGAATCATGGAACCTCCTTTCCGGCATATATAAATACATACATGAATACATAAGTAAGTATAACCCCCAACGAGGCACCCATATTACTTTTATATAAGAAGTCCGAGAAAGGAAAAAGAAAAACACGCTTTACTTTAAAAATTAGTGCGCTATAGTTGTAGACAACGAACGGAGCCCTGCAGTACAGCGGGGCCGGCCGTTTGGGGACGGTTTTGTTTTGGCGGGCTGGATACCCAGATAACCGGTGCGCGCCCGCGCCGGATAACCTGCCAAGGCAAACCCGTCTACGGAACCGGTAAGGCTCTAGAACACGAAAGTGAGGACTTGATGGCACAGTATCAGCTGCCCCGTGACTTCTTCTTTGGCGCCGCTATGTCCGGCCCGCAGACTGAGGGCCAGTGGAACCAGGGCGGCAAGCTCGAGAACCTGTGGGACACCTGGTCCATCCAGGATCTGGGTTCGTTCTACAACCGCGTTTGGCTCTTATGCCGGCAATGACTTTATGGCTAAGTACCAGGAGGACCTTCGCATTATGAAGGACTTGGGCCTGGATACCTATCGCACTTCCATCCAGTGGAGTCGTCTGCTCGATGCCGACGGCAACCTTAATGAGGAGGGTGCCGCGTGGTACCACGAGCTGTTCCGTGCCTCTCGCGAGGCCGGCTTGGAGCCGTTCGTCAACCTGTACCACTTTGACATGCCCACCTACCTCTTTGACCGCGGCGGTTGGGAGAGCCGTGAGGTCGTCGAGGCTTACGCTCATTACGCCGAGGTTGCCTTCCGCGAATTTGGCCAGGAGATCAAGTACTGGTTTACCTTTAACGAGCCTATCGTCGAGCCCGAGCAGCGCTATCAGGAGGGCGTGTGGTTCCCGCGGCTCCACGACTATAGCCGCGCTCGCACCGTTCAGTATCACATCTCGCTGGCGCACGCGCTGGCCGTGGCCAACTACCGTCGCGCCTATGACGAGGGTGCCGTTCGCGCCGACGCCAAGATCGGCATGATCAACTGCTTTACCCCGGTCTACACCAAGGAGAACCCCAGCGAGGCGGACCTCGAGGCCGTGCGTATGACCAGCGGTATCAACAATCGCTGGTGGCTCGATCTTATTACCAAGGGCGAGCTTCCCGCTGACGTGCTCGACAGCCTGGCCGAGGGCGGCGTTAGGCTCCCGTTCCGTGCCGGCGACCAAGAGATTCTCAAGCAGGGCGTTGTCGACTGGCTTGGTTGCAACTACTACCATCCCACGCGCGTCCAGGCTCCGGCGAGCAAGATCGACCAGTATGGCCTGCCGCACTTTGCCGACGAGTACGTGTGGCCCGACGCCGTTATGAACGAGAGCCGCGGCTGGGAGATCTACCCGCAGGGTCTCTACGACTTTGGCATGGACTGCGCCAAGAATTACCCTGATCTTGAGTGGTTCGTATCCGAGAACGGCATCGGCATCATGGACGAATACAAGAACCGTGATGCCGAGGGGACCATCCAGGACGACTACCGCGTCGACTTTGTGCGCCAGCACCTGGAGTGGGTCGCCAAGGCAATCGCCGAGGGCGCCAAATGCCGCGGATACCATTATTGGGCCGTCATCGATAACTGGTCTTGGGCCAATGCCTTTAAAAACCGTTACGGCTTTGTCGAGGTCGACCTTATGGACGGCTACAAGCGCCGCCTTAAGAAGTCGGCAGCTTGGCTCAAGCAGGTTGCAACGACCCACGTGGTTGACTAGCGACCAAGCAAGCGCCCAAACCGCGCGCCGCCGCGCGCAACACATGGCACATCTGGTGGCAGAGGGCGACAGACCACCGTGCGCATAGGAAAAGGCCGGATTTGAAAGTTAGGAGCAATCATGGCCAGTGACAACGGAAAGAGCTTCCTCGACAAGTTTGCCGAGGTCTCTGCGAAGGTGGGAAACCAGGTTCACTTGCGTTCCCTGCGCGATGCCTTCGCAACCATCACGCCGCTCTATATCCTTGCGGGTATCGCGGTTCTTATTAACAACGTCGTGTTCCCTCTGTTCCCGCTCGATGCGGCGGGCCTTGCCAACCTTCAGACCTGGGGCTCGGCAATTACGCTGGGCACCCTCAACGTCTCTGCCATCATCTTGGCTGGACTGATTGGCTACAGCCTCGCTAAGAACGAGCGGCTTCGTATAACCCGCTCGTCTTGCGTGGTCGTCGCCATCTCCGCTTTCGTCATCATGATGCCGACAGCCAGAT
>ENA-OQKQ01000596-OQKQ01000596.1-human-gut-metagenome-genome-assembly--contig:-NODE-596-length-11135-cov-2.233467_pt1 | contig 11135 bp, 5 predicted proteins | sample MGYA00242651_ERZ504803 | MGnify/ENA primary metagenome ERZ504803 (study PRJEB26092, sample SAMD00036380) | human gut metagenome | host: Homo sapiens | study: EMG produced TPA metagenomics assembly of...
CTTGACCCGCCCATATTCCTTGGCGCCGTAATTGAACCCAATCACCGGGCGCATGCCCTGCACAATGCCGTTGGCCGGCAGGTACAGAAACGTTTGCAGTTTGTAATATGCGCCTAAAATCAGCACATAGGTTTTAGAGAATGCAGCCAAGATGGCGTTCAGTGCAGAGATCAGCACCGAAGGCAAAGCCAAATTCAGTACCGCCGGAATACCGATGGCATACAAGCGACCCACCAGGTGCCGGGACGGCCGCAGGTGCTGCAAGCGGATCTTGACAGAAATGGGACGCAGGTAATAGAACAGCAGGTAGATCACCAGAGTAAGCACCTGACCCAGTCCGGTAGCCAGCGCTGCGCCGTCAATGCCCATTTTGGGGAACGGCCCCAGGCCGAAGATCAACAGCGGATCCAAAATAATATTGGCCAGGCAGCCCAGGCCCAGACCCACCATGGTCACCTTCATACGACCTACTGCCTGAAAAATCTTTTCAAATGCCAAATCAGCGTTGATTATAATGGAAAAGCCAAACACAATACGCCCGTAGCGCACCCCCAGGTCAATCACCGCCCGGTCCTTGGTAAACGCCTGCAAAAACAGCGGGATGATGGCAATACACACGCCGGTGAGCAGCACCCCGTGCACCAGCGCCCACAGCATGCCCTGCGTGGCTGCCTGGTCCGCGCGTTTCTGCTTTCCGGCGCCCAAATACAAAGCGATCACGGCGCTGATCCCCACGCCAAAGCCGATGGCAATGGCGTTGACCAGATTTTGCAAGGGATACACCAGGGACAACGCCGTCATAGCGTTCTCGCTGATGCGAGCCACAAAGTAGCTGTCTACAATATTATAAAGAGCGTTCACCAACATGGAGAGCACCATGGGCAGCGCCATAGAGGTAATCAGCGGCAACACTGCCTTTTTGCGCATAAACTGTTCGTCCATCTGTTTTCCTTTCTGCTTGCAGGTATAAAAAAGCCACGCACCCCAAAGAGTGTGTGGCGAAAAGATGAGCAACTCCGGAAAAATCCACAACCGAATTTTCGTCCCGTATTGTAGCATAGCCGCCGCCTGCTGTCAAGCGGCAAATACGATGTGGATAAAAAGGAGTTTGCATCTATCTCTGCTTTTTTCTCTTTTTCGCTTGCCAAGCCGCCAAGAAGGCAATCGCAACACCTAACAAAAGCAGCACAACCACCAGCGGAGCTTTAGATCCCGCAGTTGCCTTTTGCTGGTTTGACTGATCGGCTGCAACTTCATCTTGCGGCGTATAAAGCGCGGCAAGAATAGCCATGACCGTGTCTGTATTTACATTCTGCGTCATCTTTGGCAAGGACGGATCAGCACTTATCAATCGCTGTTGTACAGCCACTGCAAAAGCCGTTCGATCACGCACGCTCTGAACAGACGAAGCCTGCACTTTTTTCAGTTCCGCAGAGATGATCGCTTGTGCAGCAGCGGTTCCCATACCGTTTTCTACCTTTCGGATATATTCTCCTTGAAAGGCAGATTGATAGGCACTTTGCACATTTTCAAAACTCGTCATAGCATAGGACGAATCCCCCATCCTTTTTTCCAAGTTTGCATTAAAAGCATCTAAAAACGCTTTCTTCTGTTTCACATCTGCAATGGAGGCGTAATGCTGTTGCTTGAGCGTTTGCTCAACCGTTCTTAAAATCACTTCGTTTGCAATGCCTTTTTTAGAATTTGAAAGTGTAGTTTTGGCACCGGCCTCCGACTCAGAACCGGATTGTTCGCTTTTCTGCTCTGTGCCATATAGCTCAATATCATTGCATTGCAAGAAAACATTTTGATATTTTTCATTAAAAGTATCTTCCCTACTATAAGCTATTTTGATCTTTGCGCAATTGAAATCGGCTATTTTCTGAATTTGGAAAATAAACAGAACGCCGTTTGTCTTAACTGCATTCGTGTGGTGCCATAAAACTTGAAAATGACCGATCTGCTCGCCAAAATCTGTTGCAAAATCGCCGACACTCAGCACCTCTCCCTTAGCAATAGAGCGCACATCTACTTGCGCGGCGGGGTATTCGACAGATAGCTTGATTCCCATAAGGCCGCTATTGTCCTTGATGCGAACCGAGACCTCTGACAGTTCGCTTGTTATGACACTTGGCGCATGCAAATACACGGTGGGTTGTGATCGGGCATACGCAACTGTACCCGCTTGCAGCATAATAAGGCCTGCTATAATCACAGCGATGATTTTCTTCATTCTCTTTCACCCTTAAAATTGCCACTGCACCGAAATCGATGCAGTGGCAAAGTACATTACAGCGTTTCTTTACCCACAAGGTATCTGGCAACCATGGCGGCGTCTTTATTGTTGATCTTGCCGTCGCCGTTTACATCCATAGCCAGCATCTGGCATTCCTTGGCCGTGATCTTTGAGAGCAAATACTTATTCATTGCCGCAACATCGCGGTTGTTGATCAAGCCATCGCCGTTCATATCGCCTGTAACCACAACAGTTCTCTTGTCAGTATTGCCAAGACGAATAACCGTGCCGGTGCCCACATAATCTGTGGACTTGAGCGATATACCGTTAATACTCTCAAACTGCAGCCCACTGTTGGCAAACTCTTGCTGCACAGAAGCAACCGTAGACTTTATCGCCACGCGGCGCACAAAGCCGGCGGAATCGTAATTCAGCTTTGCGTTGTCCTTCAAAGCAATGGTGGTACCCAAATTGGCCTTAACCGCAATACGGCAGGTAGCTTTTTCCTTTGTCTTCTCTACCATTGCCGTTATGGTTGTTTCGCCTTCGGAAAGTGCAAGCACATTTCCTGCGTCATCAACCGAGGCCACACCCGGATTGCTTGAAGTCCAAATCACCGTTTCACTGGCCAAGTTCGCAGGTGTAATTGTAGCATTCAGTCGCATAGATGTGTTGGTAAACATGGAGGCGTTGGTTTGGTCTAACGCAATTCTTGCATATTCCGCGGTTTTGAAGTATTTTCCGGTCACGACCGTGTCCTCTGTAATACAATCAAAATCACGATCCCAACCACTGAAAACATAACCGGGAACCGAGTCCGTCGCCGGTTCTGTCGCTGCACCCATATATTCTACCTGCTGGGTATCCAGCTCTGTTCCATCTTGCATTTGAAATACAACCTTATACTTCTTTGCGGTATAATTTGCATACAAAATCCAACTGCTTGTGATCTTGGTATTCAGCGCGAACTTGGTTTTGCACTCTGCATCCTTGTAAAGACCTTCCAGCGTGTACCCGTCGACTGCAATCTTGGAAGCATCATACGCCTGCCCATCCTGCACCAGCGATACAAACGGCGCATCGCCAAAGCCGGTATTTACAGTAACGATATGATAATTCTTATTTGCATAACGATAAAGCGTGGTCGTTTGCTTTTCCCGTGTTTCACTTGTCACCGGCGCATTCACTGTCCAGGCTGTCCACTTGTAGTATTCTGCATTTTGATAACGGGAACGATACTGTGTCTTTTCTCCGCTGATTTTTGTCTGATTAAACCATCTTTGGCCGTTGTGTACATAGTAAGAGGTGTTGTCATCCAAAAAGCCTGCTACCGTCAAACGACTGTCGTAAACCACCGTCTCCAGCGTGAAAGAATAACCGCTCACTTTCTTGGGTGCATACTGTACGGTTCCGCTGGCGTCCGTGTATTTATAATGTGTATACTTGTAGTGCGTAACCGTCGGATCCTCTACCTTGCGTGTCGCCACCTCAAAGCCGATATAGCGGGTGTCTTTCGCAATCGGGCTGTCCTGCCACGCTGTGTAATCTGAATAGGTGGTCTTAGACAGCGTCCAGCCGTTTGATTTCAGCGTATTTTGGTCAGCGACCTTGCAAACGGTTTTAACATCCTTGTAGCGATAACCGGTTTTGCTTTCCAACGTATAATCATTGGGGTGTGCGGTCACTTCCGTCGGCAATGCGCTCTTTTGCATCCAGGCACTGGGGGCGGCAGAAGTGTTGATACAGTAATATTTTGTACTTTCTTCGCTGTCGTTTTTGCCCAAACTGGTGGCGTAAAAAGAGATTTGACAAGTCTTGCTGACGGTGATGGGTCCGGTATAGATCTGCTCTGTGGACTCGTCGTCATTCAGATAGTAGTAAATCACCGCGTTTTGATCCGATGAAGTCAAGGTAAGTTGAATACGGTTTTTGAATTCACCGCTTTCATAATTTGCAGTCGGAGTCGGCGTTGTCTCTGCAAAATAATAAGCCGGATAAACCGCAATATCATGATCCACTTCCTCGTATTCATCTGCATTAAACCAACCGGCAAACTGCTTGCCGTCGGCAGAATCATTCACATCCTCCGGTGCCTTGGCACAATCACCGTATGCCACCTTCTGCGTAGAGATCACATTGTTGTTAAAATCATAAAACTTCACGGTGTATGTATTGGTTTCATACTGCGCGGTCACAACCATATCCTGCTTAACGATAATATTACCTTTCAGAATTTGATCCCAACCGGAGAATGTTTTACCCTCTACTGTTTCAGCTTCCGGAGGCGTTAATATGTCTCCGTAATTGAACTTCTGAAGTTTGATACTTTGATTTTTCCAATCCACAAAAACAATCGTAAACTGCTTTTTGGTGAAATCGGAAAAGAAATCCGTATCCTCTGTAATATTGGTTGTGCTCTTGTCCCAGCCTACAAAGTCATACCCTTCCCTTGTAGGATTCTTCGGAACGGCAGCATTGGCGCCGTCCACCACAGTTTGTGTGCTGATCACCGTGCCGTCCCAGTCGTAGAACTTTACGGTATGCGTTGCTTTCGGCGCAGAAATTTTGTCCACTTCAATCAAGTTTGTCGTGCCCTCGATTCCGATTGCAACGGTATAATCGCCGGTTTCTACCGTCGGTTCATTACGCAATTTAAAGGAAAAAGAATAGGAACCGTCTTTCCCAACAACGGACTGTCCGATATATTCGTTGGTGTAGTCAGAAGCACCGGTATAGCCGTACACATAGAGGGTAATCTGCTTACCAGCAAGGAGGCGTGACCTTTTTACGAATGGTATACTGCTTGCCACTGTCGTTTTCAGCACCGGCCGAATTGCTTTTATAACGATATGCCGTTCGGGTTTCCACCTGCTTGGCAGAGGTAGCCGTTATGGAAGCGTCTGTCCAATCGGACCAGTCTTTCCAACGATAGAAATTATAAATGTACTGGTAGGTTCCGTAATTGTACTGGGTCTTGGAGCCGCTTTGATAAGTCTCGTTGCCGGAATCCCCGCTGTTATAGAACCAATAAGCGCTGGAACCGCACTCCGGACATGCTGACCCTCTATAAAGATCTCGACTGCCGCAGCTGGACTTTTTGTACCACTCAAATGCAGAATAGTTGCTGTAAAGGCCATGATAGGTGCCGCCGGCGTGATTGGTGGGGCAAAATGTATGATTGCCTCCGCCCCTTTTGTAGAAATGGTAGTATACATACTTCCAGCGCGTGCTGTATATCGGAACAGCTTGGGTGCTCAGCAACGCTCTTTTTCCCGTTTCATTGTCATAGGTGGACATAACGGAATCCTGATAGCCTGTTTGTGAGATCAGCTTTGTCTGTTTGGTACCGTCCCAGATCCAGCCGTCCATCGTTTTGCTGCTGCCGGTTTTTGTTTCCTTGTCCCGGAAGCGGTACTCTGTACGCGTTTCAATTTGCAGATCGGTACCGCTGGGCTTTGTACCGCTCCAGGCAGACCACATCAATCCCTGATCGATGGTAGCCGCCATATTTTCGGAAAAACGGGCGCCGGACGAATAGCTGTCCACGATAATGACCTCAGCCGGTGGTAGCAGCATAGTCACAGGGAATGAACACTTCCATACCCTTCTTTGTACCGCCTTTGGGAATACTAAACGCCGCCGACTCGGTGGCGTCCACCAGCTTACCGGTTTTTGTTTTCAAAGATACAACCGCACGGCCTCTTGTAATTGCATTGGGTGTATTGGTCAAATCAAAGTATACATAATAGCCGTCCGACTGCCGCTTGGCTGAAGTAATTTGACAAACAATCGGCAGCGTTTTATTCTTCCACTCATAAATGCCTTGCACATTGATCGTCTTGTTTGTGGCATCCGTGTAAACAGACTTGTAGTCCTGACTCTGCCACCCAACAAAAATATATCCGGTGGGAACATTCACATCCGTTGGCGGCGTAGCGTCTTTTCCGTATTCAACTTTTTCGCTTTTCAGAACTTTCTTTTCCTTGTCCAGGAAATTCACGGTATAGGTATTGATTTTGTAATTGGCACGAATGGTCCGGTTCGCAGTCACATTATAGAACGAATCGCTCCATCCCTGGAAGGTATAGCCTTTGCGCGTGGGGGACGCGGGCGCGGTTGCGCTCTCACCGTATCGCACACTTTGCGTATGCAGTTCTTTGCCGTCCCAGTCCACAAATTTTACAGTAGAATTGGCGTGTGCCGTACAAGTACGGGAATTGTTATTGGAGCTGGTCCCGGATTGGTTCTTTGCTTCAACATAAATGGTATATGTGCCCACCTTGCTTAATGTAAGCGTATAGGAGCGCGCATTCGCATCTGTACCCAGATCACGATTTTCTGCGCCGCGAACCGCCACATTATACGCCGTCGCCCGTGCGGAGCCGTTCCATGTAATTGTTACGCTCTTGCCTACGGCAATATCCGTTGCACTGATACCGGTAACGGTCGGCTTATCCGGAATGGCCGGCGGTGCAGGCGGGGTGGGTTGAGATTGATTACTGGAAGGCTGAATTCTATTGTACCAACCCCAGCCTCGATATCCTTTCGTTCTGAATCTTCTCAGTTTTACGCCACCATAACCACTTTCAGCATCATACATTTTTCCATTCCCGGCGTAAATTCCAACATGTCCATATTTTGAGTTCCATGATCTATCAAAAAACACCAACGCTCCTGTTGGTATATTATTAGCACTGGTAGAATTTATCCAATGATCGCCTGCGTTTAATGCACTTCCCATCGGAACTTTTCTATAGCCTGCACTTGTATAGCAATCGCTCACAAATAACTGACAATATCCATCGTAAGCATGCGGCTTGTTTGCAGCTACATAACGCGCATATGCCAATATTTGCTCCACCTGACTGTTTGCCGCTTGTGCCGTCATTGTTCCCGCCGGAAAAACCGATATGAGCATCAGCAGGGATAGCAACAGGGATAAAAACCTTGTACTTCGTTTTTTCATGGCATTTAGTCTCCTTTTCTTATTTTGTCTTCACGGTTTTTACTTTTGACCACGAAGAATAAATCGTAACATACCCTTTTTGCGTCTTCACTTTCTTATATGTACGAATACGCACATAGTATTTTTTCTTTGCTTTCAGTTTTTTAACCGTTTTAGCCGTAGATTTATTGTTACCTACATTGATCCATTTGGTCTTATTTTTGGTAAAGTTCTTGCTGGTGGAATACTGCAGCTGATAGCCGGTGGTTTGTGTTTTTTGCGCTTTCCACTTTACCCTCAGGCTTTTCTTTCCGCCTTGGAGTTTGGCCACGGTTGTGCCCTTTGGTACAATGGTGAATGTATATGTTTTTGCACCTTTATAGGCGCCCTTCAGCGTCAGTTTTACACTATATCGACCCACATTCTTGCAACCGCCGGAATAAGACACGGTGTAATGCTTGCCGGCTGTCAGTGTATTGCCCTTACTGTCCTTGACCGTTACTTTTGGTTTTTGGACTTTACCGTTATATGTGTATGTACTCTTGGACAACTTCACGCCGGCCACACGATACACTTTGTTCTTTGCTGCCGAATAACGACACACGGCACATCTTTTTTCCGACACACCGTCCTTGCTCCATGTAGCCGCCGTGGTGTACCACTTGTAGGTATGCGCTTTCTTTTTGATCACCTGACCGGTAGACAAGCACAAACCGCATTTGGTGCAATATATGTCGCCGCTATATCCCTCTGCGGTGCAGGTAGCTGCCTTTGCGCGCTCCGTTCGTGTTTGGCTGTGGTCGCATTTTGGATTCATGCGTATTGTGACTTTTTGGCAATCCAGTGTAACAGAATCATATTTTTCATTGAATGTATCGTCCATATTATAAGACAGCGTTAAGATCGAATTTTTGCTGTCACCGGAAAGTAATTTCACATGCAGCGTAAACAGGATATCATCCGCGATCACCCGATCGGTAGAATTCCACAGCACATCAAATTGACCCTCCGTATCTCCGATCGAGGTATTGAATGTACCGGAAAACTGTCTGCCGCAGGTTGCGGAAATCGGCTGAATATCCGAAGCCGTATAGACAATGCGCAGCCGATACCCCATCAAGCCGTGATTGTTGGTGATCTTAATCGGAATGGACAATGTATCATTTTTTCGTCCCACCGGAGAGTCTGCATATACCCGTGCCACCTCACTGGTAAAAGACGGCTGTACCACACAGGTACACGGCGTACAGGAAACTTCTTTTTGCTCTGCAGAAAAAGAAAGCTGATATTCGCCGGAATCGGCTTGCGCCTTTGCTTTCAGCCGGATTTCAACCGCGTCTGTCGCAGAAGGAACTGCATTCAGATTTGAAATTTGAATCACAAGCGCGTCACTGCGGAGCACACCGCTTGCCACGACACCATTCAAGCCCTTAACGGACAGAAATTCAAAATTCGTTTGGTCAAATCGCATATGCAGCGTACAGGCAGTCAAACCTTGTGCATTGTCCATACGCAAACGTACACCCACCGTCTCACCGGCAGTAACATTCTCTGTTTGCGCAGAGAATTTGACATATTTTGTAATACTCTTGTTCGTTACGGTAATCGGAATATCCTCGCATTGCAGTGCTACATCCCGAAAGGCGTCGTCAAATGTATCTTCCTGCGTATAGGACAAGTGGATCTTCGTTTTACCGACTGCACCGGCAGAAACAGAGAAATTCACATAAAATAAAATGCCGTCCTGTGCTACCGCTTCACTGCCTGCCCAATACACATGGATCTGTCCGCGCACCATATCGCCGTCTATGTTATCTTGGAGGCCGCCATTGGTCACCGGACCACTTTCTACGGAAAGAGGCGTAACAACGGACGGATCATAGTCTAATGACAATTTAAAGCCCAGCAAGCCGGTATTGGACTTTATCATTACCGGCACGCGAACCTGCTCACCTGCCAATGCCTGAGTCGCCGAACCGTAAACCGTTGGCCCATCTGCGGCAGCAAAAACAGACTCTGCACTGCACAGCATACTCAATGCCAAAGCTACCGCTAACAGCAGGCTTTGAAATCTTTTGAACAACCAAACCACTACCTTTCCCAATATATAGATATATACCTTAGTTATTGTACTGCAATAAGAATGGCACTTCTATACTCAAACAGCGTACAGTTCCCTATTTTCTTTGAAAAGCAACAACTGTTTTCAAAGCCTTAATAAGCAAAAACATATTTTTTTACAAAACCCCTTGACTTGGAGTAAGCTCAAAGTGCTATGATAAAGGCAACAAAACAAGGAGATTTTATCTATGAAATACGCAACAGAAGAAGCATTTGTCAGTGCCAACACATTTGGCAAAGGCGCCGCCAACACGGCTTATGCCCAATACTTGTAGGCAATTCTATCTGAATCCCCTTACCGATCCCCAGGTCACGGCTCTTCATTTGTCCAATGTGACCTTTGAGCCGGGGTGCCGCAACAAATTGCGAAAGCCGCCAAACAATAACCCTAAAAAACAAGAACACCCCTGCACAGCAGCACGCCGTGCGGGGGTGTTCTTGCATCTGTATGCAGTTATAGAATGGTGGCGTGGCTGCCGCCGGTGGGAGCCTTGGTGACCAGAATCTGCCGGTCGATGGCCGTGCGCAGGTCCGCCACATGGGAGATGATTCCCACCAACCGGTCGCTGCGAGCCAGATCCGTTAGGGCGTGCAACGCCTGGTGGAGGGACTCCTCGTCCAGAGAGCCGAAGCCCTCGTCCACAAACATCGCGTCCAGCCGCACGCCGCCGGCGGCGCTCTGTACTCGATCCGACAGCCCCAGCGCCAGCGACAAAGAGGCCTTAAAGGACTCGCCGCCGGACAAACTCTTTACACTGCGGGTGGTGCCGTTATAATGGTCGATCACATCCAGATCCAGTCCGGACTGGTTGCGATTGTTCTCTGCCGTTTGGCGGCGCACCAGCTCGTACTGTCCGCCGGACATAACCATAAAGCGGGTGTTGGCACAGGCCAGCACCGCGTCCAAGTCCTGCATTTGCACATAGGTCTCCAAGGTGACCTTTTCTTTACCGGTCAAGTTGCCGGTGGCAGTATCTGCCAAGGCTTTTATCCAGCCGTAGCGGTGCTCCGCCGCCTCCAGTTCGGCCGCCGTGTGCCGCATTTGATCCAGCACCGTTTGATTGGTCTGGAGCCGAACAGCCAGTGTCTTGCCTTGATCGGTCAGCGTATGCAGCCGGGTCTGCAACTGCGCCAGCTGGGCACGCAATGCTGCCGGGTCCGCTGCCGGGCAAGTCTCCAACTGCTGCCGGGTCTGTTGCAAAGTGGCTGTCAAAGCCGCCGCCTGCATGTCCAGCTCTGCCACGGCAGCTTGCGCTTTTTGGTGTGCCTGCTCTAAGGCATTTCGTTTCTCCGTTAAACGACGCTGTTCCTCTTCCGCAGCCGACTGGGTAGCAAAAGGCAGTTCTGCCGCCAGTTCACTACACCGGCTTTGCTGCTGTTTGACCTCTTGTTGCAGCTGCTGCACCTGCAATTGCAATTCCGTCTGCTGCCGGGGCACGCGCTGTGGTGCGCGCGGTGACTTGCGGCAAAGCCTGCTCCACCTGCGCCGCTTCTTCTGCGGCTGCCTGGGCGGCCTGCTTATTCGCTTCCGCCCCGGTACAAGCCGTCTGTGCCTGTGACAGCGCTTCTGCCAAAACCGATTGCGGCTCCTCCGGCAAATCGCCAAGCAGCGCTTGCCACCCGGCAAGAAACGCCCGCTGCTGTTCTCGATACTGTCCCTTTGCGCCACCGGCGGACTGGCTGGCAGTAGTGGCCTTGGCCATAGCGGATCGGGCCGCCTGCTGGGTTGCCTCCAGCTGTGACTGTGTAGGCGCCTGCGTGGGCAAAACCGCCGGATGAGGGTGTTCCGTGGCGCCGCACACCGGGCAAGGTGCACCCGGCTGTAAATCTGCT
>ENA-OQKQ01000598-OQKQ01000598.1-human-gut-metagenome-genome-assembly--contig:-NODE-598-length-11110-cov-1.890285_pt1 | contig 11110 bp, 15 predicted proteins | sample MGYA00242651_ERZ504803 | MGnify/ENA primary metagenome ERZ504803 (study PRJEB26092, sample SAMD00036380) | human gut metagenome | host: Homo sapiens | study: EMG produced TPA metagenomics assembly of...
GACAAACTGTGATACACTCACCACATCCCATACAGTCAAGTGGAGATACGCTCATTGTATACTTGTAAGCGCCTGCCTTTGGCTTCATATCAGCAACCTTCATGTTGTCAGGCGCTGCCTTTACTTCCTCAATATCTGCCACAGCACGCTTAATGTTCTCGCGGTCAACAACATAGTGAGAAGCCGGAAAGATTGCAATATGCTTCAGTTCATCCTTAACTTCGCCAGTCAGAATATCAATCTCTGAAATCCGGTCAATCTCATCCCCGAAAAATTCCACACGGATCGCCGTATCGCTCTCGTAAGCCGGAATGATCTCCAGCACATCTCCGCGCACCCGGAATGTACCACGGTGAAAATCCATATCATTGCGGTCATACTGGATCTCAATCAGTTTTGCCATCACCTCATCCCGGTCTTTGATCATTCCGGGACGAAGGGAGATCACCATGTTCTGATAATCCACCGGGTTACCCAATCCATAAATGCAGGAAACACTGGCAACGATGATCACATCTCTCCTCTCCATCAGTGCCATTGTAGCGGAAAGACGGAGCTTGTCAATTTCATCATTGATCGCAGAGTCCTTGGCAATATAAGTGTCAGAAGAAGGCACATATGCTTCTGGCTGGTAATAATCGTAATAGGAGACAAAATACTCCACTGCATTCTCCGGGAAGAATTCCTTAAACTCACCGTATAACTGTGCTGCCAGAGTTTTATTATGGGCCAGGATCAGAGTAGGCTTATTCAGCGCCTGAATAACGTTTGCCATAGTAAAAGTTTTACCAGAGCCGGTGACACCAAGCAGCGTCTCAAACTGATTTCCCTCTTTAAATCCCTTTACCAGTTTCTCAATAGCCTGTGGCTGATCGCCGGTTGGTTTATACTCGGAATGTAATTCAAAATGATCCATATGAGTCCTTTCTTTTATAAAATCAAACACGCTTTAACTGTTTCCAGTATAGCATCCTTTTTTATAAAAGTACAGCAGAATCGAATATTTGTTCTATCCTCTGAAATGCCAGAAGCATTCCAAAACTTTAATTGACAGATATACCTATAGTGCGTTATCTTAAAAAAGAAAAGCGTGATTGTTCATGACCTGACCAGTAACACGCTTCGCGATGCACAGAAATCATGCAGAATTATTAGGAGTGCCGGAAATGGAAGAAAAACAAAAGAATAAAAGATATGTGCTGAGAAAGCTTTTTTTTGCCTCGTTATATCTTAGTACGTTTACTTTTGGCGGTCGGATATGTGATCGTTACTTTATTGAAAGAGAAATTTGTGGATCAATATCACTGGATCGATGAGGAAGAAATGCTGGATCTGGTGGCAATCGCACAGTCATCTCCAGGAGCAATCGCGGTAAACGGAGCAATTGTGGTGGGATACAAGCTTGGGGGAATACCGGGAATGCTGCTGTCGGTTCTGGGGGCTATTATTCCGCCAATGGTGATCCTGTCCCTGATTTCCTTGTTTTATGATGCATTCTGCTCTAATTATTATATAGCAGCTCTTTTGAAAGGCATGACTGCCGGCGTAGGTGCTGTGATCATTTCCGTGGTATACGACATGGGGAAAAACGTGGCGAAGTCAAAAGACTGGGTAAATGTGATTATTATGGTCATCAGTTTTTGTGCAAGCTATTTTCTGAAGGTGAACATTATTTATATAATACTTATTGTGGCTGTATTTGGATTTGCGCGTACACTTGTGAAGGAGGGCAGCAAAAAATGATTTATCTTCAGCTCTTTTTCAGCTTCCTTCAGATTGGTGCATTAAGCTTTGGAGGTGGATATGCAGCAATGCCTCTTATACAGGAACAGGTAGTGACTATGCATGGCTGGCTTTCCATGGAAACCTTTTCGGATCTTGTGACCATTGCAGAGATGACTCCTGGTCCTATTGCAGTAAACTCCGCAACCTTTGTAGGAACCAGGATTGCTGGTCCTGGTGGCGCAGTGGTGGCTACTCTTGGCTGTATTTTACCCTCCTGTATAATTGTAACCCTGCTGGCATATATTTACACGAAATACCGGAAAATGTCCCTTCTCCAGGGAACTCTTACATCCCTTCGCCCGGCGGTTGTGGCCATGATCGCCAAGGCAGGAGTCACCATTTTAGTATCATCCTTTTTTATAAATGGTGCAGTGGAACTGTTTCGGGAAAACATATGCATTCGAATGGTGGTGTTCTTTACTGCCGCACTGGTGCTTTTAAGAAAATTTAAAATGAATCCCATTCTGGTGATGGTTTTGTGCGGTGTGGCAAATATGTTGTTTTGCGCGGCTGTCGGAAGCTGACTGGAAAAGATATGCCAGCTGACTTTCGTATATGGTGCTGCCGCAGGTAGGCTGCACCTGTGTTTAGAAGAAAAAATAAGGGGGATAACAGATTGAACATATGTGTATATGGCGCTTCAAGTGCACTGCTTAAAAACATTTATTATGAAAAAACAGAAGAGCTTGGAAGAGCAATGGGAAAAAGAGGTCACGGTCTAGTGTTTGGCGGCGGAGCTACCGGAATGATGGGAGCAGCAGCCAGAGGCGTGGCAGCAGAAAATGGTTACATACTTGGAATTGCTCCCCGCTTTTTTGACCAGCCAGGAGTTCTGTATGAGAAATGTACGGAATTTATTTTCACAGAGAATATGAGAGAGCGCAAAAAACTTCTGGAAGAAAAATCAGATGCTACGATCGTAGCACCTGGCGGAATTGGTACCTACGAGGAATTTTTTGAGATTTTTACCTTGAAAAGCCTGAAACGTATTGACCGCCCAATTGTGCTGTATAACATTGACGGATATTATGACAGGATGAAAGCATTGCTGGAGTACACAGCAGAGGAGAAATTCATGGATTTTTCCGTGCTGGATCTGGTAGTTTTTCTGGATGAGCCGGCGGCAGTTCTTGACTATCTGGAAAATTATAAAAAATAGAGGCTGCTATTCAGCAGGTACTGTTTTGTGAAACATATAACTGTGAAGGTACTGAACAGTTACAAAATAGATTCTAGTATACAGGAAAGAAGATGCCAGGGAAAATTTTCTCAAGGCATCTTTTTCATTTATACGGCAGCGGACATAAAGATACCTGGTAGTGCCCTTGCTGCAAAAATGGTATTGCAGCAAGGAAATTTTATCCGGAATGGTAAAGTATAAGGTAAAAACTATCAAAAAAGATGAAAAAAATTTGTAAAAAATATTGACAAAAGGAATACTGAGGTGTATCTTAAGAACATAGATGTTAGCACTCCTAAATAATGAGTGCTAACAAAAGGAATTCGAAGAAGCCAGACGGAAATCAGAATCAGGTTTGACCGTCTGCTTTTTAGGAAGGAGCAGATATTTCATGGATGAAGTATTAGATGAGCGCAAACGGAAAATACTGAAAGCAATCATCAAAACTTATATGGAAACAGGTGAGCCTGTAGGTTCCAGAACTATTTCCCAAATATCCGGATCTGAATGTCAGCTCTGCTACTATCCGAAATGAGATGTCCGACCTGACGGATATGGGCTACATCGTACAGCCCCACACCTCAGCCGGAAGAATTCCATCAGATAAAGGCTATCGCCTTTATGTAGATGAGCTTACCAGGGAGAAGGAAGCCGAGATCGCAGAAATCCGTGATCTGATGATTGAGAAGTCAGATAAGATGGATAAGGTGCTCAAGCAGGTGGCGAAGGTTCTTGCCACGAATACCAATTATGCGGCTATGGTTGCGGTTCCCCAGTATAAGGGAAGCACCCTGAAGTTCATTCAGCTTTCACGAGTCAATGAGCGGCAGCTGATTGCCGTAGTTGTATGTGAGGGTAATGTCATTCGGAACCAGATCATCAATATTGATGAGGAGATGGATGACCAGACGATCCTGAAGCTGAATCTTCTTCTTAACACGAACCTGAACGGTGTACCCATCCAGGACATTAATCTGGGCATGATTGCCAGACTGAAAGAACAGGCAGGAATCCACAGTGGACTGGTAGCAAGAGTGCTGGATGCAGTTGCAGCAACCATTCATGTCGATGAAGACGATCTGGAAATCTATACGTCCGGTGCAACGAATTCTTTAAATATCCGGAACTGTCGGATAGACCAAAGCCACTGAGCTGATTTCTACTTTTGAAGAGAAACAGCAGTTGGTTGATTTGGTCAAGGAGCGAATGGCAGATGACAATACCGGTGTTCAGGTGTACATCGGAGATGAACTTCCAATTTCTACCATGAAAGATTGCAGTGTTGTTACTGCAACTTATGAACTGGGAGAGGGCATGCATGGAACAATCGGTATCGTAGGACCGAAACGAATGGATTATGAAAATGTAGTAAATAGTCTGAAGACTCTCAAGGTCGAACTCGATGAGGTATTCAAAAAAAATAAAGTAATCAAGACAGTTAGCTGTCAGACTGGAAAGGCGGTAGAAAGAACGTGTCAGAAACAAATAAAAAAGAAGCTGGTGTACAGGAAGAAACAGAGAAAGACCTTCCGGAAACAGAACCTGTTACAGAACCAGTAGAAGAATCGCCGGAGGCAACCGCAGGAACGGAAACCACAGAGGAAACCGAGAGTGCAGCTGAAGACGATAAGGAATCTGATAAAGAAACCAAAGGAAAAAATTCTTCTTTGGCAAAAAGAAAAAAGACAATAAGCTGGAACAGCAGATTGAAGATCTGACTGACAGACTGAAGCGTAACATGGCTGAGTTTGATAACTTCCGTAAACGTACGGAAAAAGAAAAATCCAGCATGTATGTGATCGGAGCAAAGGATATCATCGAGAAGATCCTTCCGGTTGTAGATAACTTTGAAAGAGGCCTTGCACAGGCTCCGGAAGATGATCCATTTGCAGAGGGAATGCAGAAGATCTACAAACAGTTTACCACTACAATGGAAGGCATGGGAGTAGAACCGATCGAAGCTGTTGGAAAAGAATTTAATCCGGATTTCCACAATGCAGTGATGCATGTGGAGGATGAAGCTGTTGGAGAAAATATTGTTGTGGAGGAGCTTCAGAAAGGATACACCTACAAGGGATTTGTAGTCCGCCACAGCATGGTAAAAGTTGCAAACTGATCGTGCTCAAAGAAAAAGGAAGCGGCTGCGAAGCAGACATTACTTTTCTGGCACGATCCTGACAGAATCGTAAGTGCGTAGCACGAAAGATGCGTAGAGCATCTTGAATTCTGGAAGGACAAGAATTTAATAATATTAGAATTAATTCAGGAGGAATATTATCATGGGAAAAATCATTGGTATTGACTTAGGTACAACAAACAGTTGTGTAGCTGTAATGGAAGGTGGACAGCCAACCGTTATCGCAAATACAGAAGGAGCAAGAACTACACCGTCTGTAGTTGCTTTCACAAAAACAGGAGAACGTCTGGTAGGTGAGCCTGCAAAACGTCAGGCAGTAACAAATGCAGAGAGAACAATCTCTTCCATCAAGAGAGAGATGGGTACCGATTATCGTGTAACAATCGATGACAAGAAATACTCTCCGCAGGAAATTTCCGCGATGATCCTTCAGAAACTGAAAAAAGATGCAGAAGGATATCTTGGAGAAAGCGTAACAGAAGCTGTTATCACAGTTCCGGCTTACTTCAATGATGCTCAGCGCCAGGCAACAAAGGATGCCGGTAAGATTGCAGGTCTTGATGTAAAACGTATCATCAACGAGCCTACAGCAGCAGCTCTTGCATATGGTCTTGACAATGAGAAAGAGCAGAAGATTATGGTTTATGACCTTGGTGGTGGTACATTCGATGTTTCCATTATTGAGATTGGTGATGGAGTTATCGAAGTTCTGGCAACAGCTGGTAACAACCGTCTTGGTGGTGATGACTTTGACCAGAGAATTACAGACTATATGCTTTCTGAGTTCAAGAGAACAGAGGGCGTTGACTTAAGTAACGATAAGATGGCTCTTCAGAGACTGAAAGAAGCTGCTGAGAAGGCAAAGAAGGAGCTGTCTTCAGCTACTACTACAAACATCAACCTTCCATTCATCACAGCTACAGCAGAGGGACCAAAGCATTTCGATATGAACCTTACAAGAGCTAAATTTGACGAACTTACACACGATCTTGTTGAGAAAACAGCAGAGCCGGTTCGCCGTGCGCTTTCTGATGCAGGTCTTACTGCTTCTGATCTTGGACAGGTGCTTCTGGTTGGTGGTTCCACACGTATCCCGGCTGTACAGGATAAAGTAAGACAGTTAACTGGCAAAGAGCCAAGCAAGGCCCTGAACCCGGATGAGTGTGTTGCACTTGGTGCCTCTATCCAGGGTGGTAAGCTTTCCGGTGAGGCTGGTGCAGGTGACATCCTTCTTCTTGATGTTACTCCACTTTCCTTGTCCATCGAGACAATGGGTGGTATTGCAACACGTCTAATCGAGAGAAATACAACAATCCCGACCAAGAAGAGCCAGATTTTCTCCACAGCAGCTGATAATCAGACCGCTGTAGATATCAATGTATTACAGGGTGAGCGTCAGTTCGCGAAAGACAACAAGTCCCTTGGACAGTTCCGTCTGGATGGAATCCCGCCAGCACGTCGTGGTGTTCCGCAGATCGAGGTAACATTTGACATCGATGCCAACGGTATCGTTAATGTATCTGCTAAGGATCTTGGAACAGGTAAGGAGCAGCACATCACGATCACAGCTGGTTCTAACATGTCCGATTCCGATATCGACAAAGCTGTCAAAGAAGCAGCTGAGTTCGAGGCTCAGGATAAGAAACGTAAAGAGGCGATCGACACAAGAAACAATGCAGACTCCATGGTATTCCAGGTTGAGAATGCACTGAAAGAAGCTGGCGACAAGCTTGACGCAAACGATAAAGCAAGTGTTGAGGCAGACCTCAATGCACTGAAAGATCTTCTTGCACAGACAGCAAATGCTCAGGAGCTTACTGATTCTCAGGTTGCAGATATCAAAGCTGCACAGGAGAAGATGATGGAGAGCGCTCAGAAACTGTTTTCCAAGATGTATGAGCAGACTCAGGGAGCTCAGGGTCAGGCTGGTCCTGGACCGGATATGGGCAACATGGGCGGAAACTCTGGTGCTCAGGGCGGAAATGAAGCAGGATACGGCGATGATGTTGTAGATGCTGATTACAAGGAAGTCTAAGACAAGTAGGAAATAATTACAATGGCTGATAAAAGAGATTATTATGAAGTCTTAGGTGTGGATAAAAACGCCGATGACGCAACATTAAAAAAAGCATATCGTAAGCTGGCCAAAAAATATCACCCGGATGTAAATCCGGGTGATAAAGAGGCTGAGGCGAAGTTCAAAGAGGCGACAGAGGCTTACTCCGTTTTAAGTGATGCCGACAAGAGAAGACAGTATGATCAGTTTGGTCATGCAGCATTCGAAAACGGTGGCGGAGGCGGTGCCGGCGGCTTTGGCGGATTCGACTTTAACGGCGCAGATATGGGAGACATCTTCGGAGATATCTTCGGAGATCTGTTCGGCGGCGGAGGCAGAACCAGACGGGCCAATAACGGACCGATGAAGGGGGCAAACCTTCGTGCACGTGTGAACATTACTTTTGAGGAAGCGGTTTTCGGATGCGAGAAAGAGCTGGAGATCGTTCTGAAGGATGAATGTACCACATGTCACGGAACCGGAGCGAAACCTGGAACATCACCGGTCACCTGTCCGAAATGTAAAGGTCAGGGACAGATCGTTTACACTCAGCAGTCCATGTTCGGTATGGTACGTAATGTCCAGACCTGTCCGGACTGTAACGGAACCGGTAAGGTGATCAAGGAGAAATGCAGTGCCTGCCGTGGAACCGGATATACATCTTCCAGAAAGAAGATCCAGGTGTCTGTACCAGCAGGTATCGATAATGGTCAGTGTATCCGTATCCGTGATAAAGGTGAGCCGGGAACTAACGGCGGACCAAGAGGAGATCTGCTGGTTGAGGTAAATGTAGCCCGTCATCCGATCTTCCAGAGACAGGATATGAATATCTTTTCAACAGCTCCGATCACATTTGCTCAGGCTGCGCTTGGCGGTGAGATGAGAATCAATACTGTTGACGGTGAAGTAACTTATGAGGTAAAACCGGGAACACAGACAGATACAAGAATCCGTCTGAAAGGAAAAGGTGTTCCGTCATTACGTAACAAGAATGTCCGTGGTGACCATTACGTAACACTGGTAGTTCAGACCCCGACCAACTTAAATGAGGATGCAAAGAAAGCTCTGGCAGCTTTTGACGCGGCATGCGGCAACCGTCCGGCAGCAGACAGTACAGCCGAGACTTCAGAAAAAACGGAAAGAGAAAAAAGGTTTCCGCGAGAAAGTCAAGGAAATGTTTGAGGAATAAATGAAGCGAAAACAGGAAAGAGGCGAAAAATGCCTCTTTCTTTTTTACTGTATTCGTGTATATTAAAAGAAGTGACCCGTTTTTTGGGGAAAAGAAAACAGGCAACAGACAGGAACGAAAATCCGTAAATGTGTATACAGCATAAGGAGATATAGAAATATGAAATGGAACCGTTTTACACTGAAAACAAAAACAGAGGCAGAGGATATTGTGATCTGTACACTTGCCGAGGTGGGAATTGAAGGTGTGGAGATCCAGGATAAGCAGCCACTGACTGACGAGGACAAGGCGCAGATGTTTGTGGATATCATGCCTGAAGGCCCGGCAGATGATGGTATTGCATATCTGAACTTTTATCTTGAGGAAGATGCAGATACAGAAGCCATCCTGAAAGATGTAAAAACTGCACTGGAAGACTTAAGAAGTTTTGTTGACATCGGAGAAGCTACGATCACAGAATCCCAGACAGAGGATAAGGACTGGATCAACAACTGGAAACAGTATTTTCATCAGTTCTATGTGGATGATATCCTCATCATCCCGTCCTGGGAGGATGTAAAGCCGTCCGATGAGGATAAAATGGTCATCCATATTGATCCGGGTACGGCATTTGGAACAGGAATGCATGAGACAACCCAGCTTTGTATCCGGCAGATCAGAAAGTACGTGACGGAGAAGACGAAGATTCTTGATGTAGGATGCGGAAGTGGTATTCTTGGAATGCTGGCACTGAAATTCGGGGCAGAACATTCCGTGGGAACGGATCTTGATCCATGTGCGATCGATGCAACCTATGAAAATATGGAGAATAACGGGATCTCCAGAGACAAGTACGAAGTCATGATCGGAAATATCATTGATGATAAAGCAGTGCAGGACAAGGTCGGTTATGAATGTTATGATATCGTGGCTGCCAATATCCTGGCACCGGTACTGGTAGAGCTGACCCCGGTGATCGTAAACCAGCTTAAACCGGGCGGAATTTATATTACAAGCGGAATTATTGATGATAAGGAAGAAACTGTAAAAGAGGCAGTGGCAAAGGCGGGACTGGAACTCATTGATGTGACCTATCAGGGCGAGTGGGTGTGTGTAACTGCAAGAAAAAGGAATTAAAAGAAATTAGTAAAAGGAGAATGGAATGCAGCATTTTTTTGCGGATCGGTCCTGGGTTCAGGGAGATAAGATCCGGTTGGAAGGATCCGATGTCAATCATATGAAGAATGTCCTCCGTATGAAAGAAGGCGAAGAGGTACAGGTCAGTGACGGGACTGGAAATGCTTACCTGTGTCAGATAGAGGGGTATGAAGGTGATCAGGCTGTGCTGAAGATCCGGGAGAAGACGGAGAAAGATACAGAACTTCCGTCAAAGATCTGGCTGTTCCAGGGACTTCCCAAAGGGGATAAGATGGAACTGATCGTTCAAAAGGCGGTAGAACTGGGAGTGTACGGCATTGTTCCATTTGCGGCAAAGCGTTCAGTTGTCCGGCTGGATGAGAAAAAGGCCGGGAAAAAGCAGATTCGCTGGCAGGCGATCGCAAAGGGAGCTGCGGAGCAGTCAGGCAGAGGTCTGATTCCTGAAGTGGAGACCGTGAAGACCTATGCCGAGGCACTGGAGTTCGCAAAAGAGTTGGATGTGATCCTTGTTCCATATGAACTGGAAGAAGGCATGAAGGCAACGATGAGCATAATCGAAGCGATCAGACCGGGACAGTCTGTCGGAATCTTCATTGGCCCGGAGGGCGGCTTTGAAGAGCAGGAGATCGGGCAGGCACGAAATGTAGGAGCCGTTCCGGTCACACTTGGAAGAAGGATACTGAGAACAGAAACTGCAGGAATTACGACACTTTCAATTTTGATGTATCATCTGGAGTGTGCAGAGGTTCAGTAGCATTCTGAGAGAAAAGAACATATTTTATATAGACAGAGAAGAAAAGGAAAGGGAAAATGGAAGCTTATTTAGATAATTCTGCCACGACAATGGCATATCCTGAGGTGGGAGAGCTTGTATATAAAGTGATGTGCCGGGACTATGGCAATCCGTCATCCATGCACCGCAAGGGTGTGGATGCAGAGCATTATGTCAAAGGAGCAAAAGAATCTTTGGCAAAGCTTATGAAAGTAAATGCAAAAGAAATTTTTTTTACTTCAGGTGGAACGGAGAGCGATAATCTTGCACTGATCGGATGTGCAAGAGCAAATAGACGGGCAGGGAATCATCTGATCACTACGTCCATCGAGCATCCCGCCATTTTAAATACGATGCGGTATCTGGAAGAAGAGGAAGGCTTTCGTGTGACCTATCTGCCGGTAGACTGCTGCGGACGGGTCAAGCTGGATGCATTAAAAGAAGCGTTATGCCCGGAGACGATCCTGGTATCGATCATGTATGTGAATAATGAAGTGGGAACAGTTCAGCCGGTGGAAGAGGCAGCGTCGATCGTGAAAGATTATAATCCGTCGATCTTATTCCACTCAGATGCGGGTACAGGGGTTTGGAAAAATCCGGAATCTATCCGAAACGTCAGAAAATTGACCTGCTCAGTGTCAGCGGACATAAGATCCATGGACCGAAGGGAACGGGATTTTTATATATTGGTGAGAAAGTGAAGATCAGGCCGATTCTGTTCGGTGGTGGCCAGCAGAGGGATATCCGTTCCGGTACAGAGAATGTACCTGGAATTGCAGGGCTTGGTCTTGCGGCTGAGCTTGCATACAAAGATTTTGATATCAAGACTGCCCTGATGAGAGAACTGAAAGAAT
>ENA-OQKQ01000600-OQKQ01000600.1-human-gut-metagenome-genome-assembly--contig:-NODE-600-length-11066-cov-3.677119_pt1 | contig 11066 bp, 9 predicted proteins | sample MGYA00242651_ERZ504803 | MGnify/ENA primary metagenome ERZ504803 (study PRJEB26092, sample SAMD00036380) | human gut metagenome | host: Homo sapiens | study: EMG produced TPA metagenomics assembly of...
AACACGTCCACCCCAAAGACCTACACGGTCAAAAAGGGTGACTGCCTGTACAACATCGCAAAGTCTGTCTATGGCGACGGTGCAAAGTATTCCAGCATCTACACCGCAAACGAGTCCATGATCGGCAGCAATCCGAATCTAATCCGGCCCGGGCAGGTCTTGAAAATTCCGTAAAGGAGGGCCGCGCATGGCAAAAATTCAGTTGCTTTTGATTCAGGGCGACACCACAACGGACATGACAGCCCTTGTGAAGTCTGTCCACTGGAAAGGTCGCAAGGGAAGTTCTGCCCGCACCCTGACCGTGACCATGATCGACGATAACGGCTACAAACACGCCCGCAGCGGAATTGACGTGGAAGATGGCAACCAGTGCGTTTTCTATGTGGACGGACAGGAACGCTTTCGCGGCATCCTGCTGAATCAGGGCCAAAGCAGCAAAAAGCAGCTCAAATACACCGCCTACGATAACGGTATCTACCTTGCCAACAACAAGGATACCTTTGTCTACAAAAACAAAACTGCTGATGAAGTCTTTACCGACGTCTGCTCTCGTTTCGGCATCCCGACCGGGGATGTAGCAAAGTGCAACTACAAAATCCCGGAGCTTACCAAGAGCAAAACAACCGGGCAGGACGCCGTTTTGGACGCTCTTAGCCTTGACTATAAGGCAACTGGCATCCGGCACTATGTCAGCAGCGACGGCGGCAAGCTCTCCCTTTTTCAGCGCAAAGATCAGGTCATTTCCTTTGTCGTCGATGGGGACGCCAACCTGTATGACTACTCCTACACTAAAAGCATCGAGAACATCAAGACCCGCGTCAAGATGATCTCGAAAGAGGGAACGACCATCGCAGAAAAAAACGAACGCTGATCTTGAAAAAAAGATCGGCATTTTCCAGGAAATCCAGCAACCAGACGAATCGCTCACCAAAGCGCAGGTAACTGACCTTGTGGGCAGCGTCCTTGGTACGCTGGACAAGCCCGAAGAAACGCTCGATCTCAACATTTTGGGCGACGCTGACGTCATATCCGGCAAGGCAATTCTGGTGCGCATTCCGCACCTGAACATGAACCGCGCCTATTATGTGGACGACGACGACCACTATTTTGAGGACAATCTGCACACCATGAGCGTGACCCTCACCACGGCGGCAGAAATCAAGGGACAGGAGGGCAAAACCAATGGCTGAAACTAGCTTGAAGCAGATGTTTCAGAGCATGATACCTGCTGGCTCTGCCGTCCTGCAGGGCACTGTTACAAAGGCGGACCCCTTGGAGATCACCGCCGAAAACGACAGCAAGCTCATTATCTCCGGCAATCAGCTTATCGTACCTTGGCACCTCACCGACTATACCACCCACGCGGACTATACGATGGGGGACAGGGGCGAGCTGCGGAATGAAACATACACGAAAGTTGACGGCGGCCATCTGCATGTCGATTCTCGCGGTGGCAACACATCCGAAGTCAAGCACAAGCACTATGTCGAAAAGCTGAACGCCTACAAAATGACCCTGAAAGTCTATAACCACCTGCAAAAGGACGATAAAGTCTACCTGCTTTCGCTCTGCAACGGCAAGGTCTATTACGTCCTTGACCGCGTTGCGGGGCAGGTAGCAGGAAAGGACATCTGAAATGGCCGTTTATATCCCTATCAACATAGCGGGCGTACAGGACGCGCAGGAAAAGCCGTCCAAAACGTACCGTCTTGACCTTGACGCGGGGAGGATTGTCGGCTTTGTGAACAACATTGAAGCCGTACAGCAGGCCATCCGAAAAGCCATCATTACCCCACGTTTCAAGTGCCTGATCTATGATAACCAATACGGGAGTGAGATTGAGGACGCGGTCATTGCAAAGGACGCCAGCCGCGAGTATGCCGAATCCGTCATCGAAGGATTTGTCAAAGACGCGCTGGCCCCGGACACCCGCATTCTCGAATGCCACGACTTTTCGATTGAGTTTGAAAAAGACCACGCAAACATTGAGTTTACCGCCGACACCATTTACGGCGAAGCCAAAATCGAGGAGGTGATCTAATGAGCAAATCCTATGAAGACATCCTGAAAGAAGTCTTAAACAACGCGCCGCCGGGCATTGACACCCGGCAGGGCAGCATCTACTACGATTCTGTTGCTGGCATCTGCCTCACCATCGCGCGGCTTTACACGGATATCGAAACGCAGGGCAGGCTTGTGACTATCGTCCGCGCAGTTGGCGAGGAGCTGACCGTAAAGGCGGCAGAGTACGGTATTGCCCGCCATCCTGCGGCCCCTGCAAAGTATCATTTCTCCTATGAGGGCGAAAAGCCGTCCGTCGGCGAACGATTTTACAATGACGGCTCCTATTTCGTCCTCCTGTACAGCGACGACGGCTACTATTACCTGCAAGCCGAAGCAGACGGGGCTGCACCACTTATCAGCAGTGGAACGGCTGCCATCCCTGTAAACGAAATCGCGGGCATGACAGCTGCGACCTTTGGCGAGCTGATCGAAAGTGGCACAGAGGAAGAGGATGACGACAGCCTGCGCACCCGCGTGCAAGAAAAAATTGCAGGCCCAGCCGAAAACGGAAACAAGCAGCACTACAAATCGTGGTGCGAGTCCATCGACGGCATCGGACACGCCAGAATCTACCCTCTTTGGAACGGCCCGAACACGGTCAAGGCTGTGCTGATTGATTCGTCCGGCCGGGCCTGTTCCAGCGAAAAGGTCAAAGAAGTGCAGGATTACATTGACCCGGCCACGCGCGGCTATACCGCCAACGTGGACGGCTATACCTATACCGTGGGTGACGGTACAGGTGACGGCGTCGCGAACCTTGGCGCACACTTCACGGCGGTTTCTGCCCGCGAAAATGAGCATCGACGTTTCCTTTTCCGCTGATCTTGCCAGTGGCTATACAAAGGACATCGCAAAGAATCAGGTCAAGGCCGCCTTGGAAGCATACCTTGAAGACCTCGCGCTGAACGTCGCAGCCGAGTCAGGCCGATCACCATAAACAGGATCAACTGCCAAAACTTGTGACCGAACTTTTGCACCAAAGCGCCGGTGATCAGTGCGGTCAGGACAAAGCCGACAATGTAGCCGCCGGTGGGACCGGTAATGGCTGCCACGCCGCTTTTGAACCCGGTAAAGATGGGCAGTCCTACCATACCCAGCAGAATGTACACGATCACGGATACGGTGGAGCGCTTCCACCCCAGCAGTCCGGCGCACAGGCAAACGGCAAAGGTCTGCATGGTAAAGGACACGGTCATGGGCACGGCGATCTGGGCACACACAGCGATCAGTGCGGCAAACAGACCGATATAGGCAATGTCTACCGTGCGGAGTTTTTTCTTCTTCTTGCTGCTTTCGGCAGCTGCGGTTGTTTCTGACATACTTTTTACCTCACATTGAATTTTGTACTATTATGCCTTGATTTTGCGTAAATGTCAACCGAAATCATAAAATAAGTTGACAATTTGCAATTCCACGGCAAAATTTCGCCTGATTCCTGCCCTATTGCACAAATTTTTTGGCACTTTTTTGTGCACTGTACTGAATTTTAAGAATTTGGTCCATACCGGTAGGCAAAGACCGCGCCAGCGTGTATAATGGTGCTGATTTTTGAAGAAGGAGCGCACTTATGCAGCTGTTAGAAACAAAAAAGGAGAATTATATCGGCCAGGCAGATCCGTTTATTCTGGAAAGCGGCGGTCGATATTACATTTATACCACCGGCGATGATGGCATTTACGCTTACAGCTCGGATGATCTGCTCACCGGTTGGCAATTTCACGGTATGGTGTTTACCGTGCCTGGGGAGCATAACTTCTGGGCACCCAGCGTTATTGAACTGGATGGTACATATTATATGTATTGTTCTTATGAGTTCTTTGGTGATACGCCGGATCAGGGCGGTCATCGGGAGGCGCTGTTTGTCAGTCAGGCGGATAATCCCCTCGGCCCCTTTGGGCAGGAGAAGCAGATTCTGCACCCCTTTTCCATTGACTCCCAGATTGTGCAGAACGAGAGCGGCCTGTATTTGTTCTATTCTACCAATACGTTTGAGGGTGACCGGATCGGTACTTATATTGTGGTGGATAAGATGCTGGATCCGTACACCCCGGCAGGACACCCGGTGCCGGTGGTGGTGCCCACCCTGGACGAGGAGATCTTCCGTCGGGATCGGTACAAGACGGGCCAGCACTGGCACACCATTGAGGGTGCCTGCTACTTTCGGGAGGGGGACTGGCAGTATGTAATGTACAGCGGCAACTGCTACTTACAGCCTACCTATTATATAGGATACGCCCGAGCCAAGACGGACGAAACGGATCTAACTAAGATCAAGTTTGAAAAAGTGCCGGATGACCATACCTATGCACCGGTGATTCGCGCCAATGATTGGGAGGAGGGCACCGGTCATCACAGCGTGATCAAGAAGGATGGCGTATGGTACGCGGTGTACCACGCCCGTAATGTGGAGGACGACGGTTTTGAAGGCGACCGCCGCAACGCCCGCATTTGCCGACTGGAAGTGAAGGACGGCACCATTACCGCTCACCGCTATCCGGATCATATATAGGCATAACGCACCGCTGCTTAATACCAAATCTTGTGTACTGTATGCTTCCGGCGTACTAATGTTTACAGTTTGTTCATAAAAATCTCGCATTTGCTTGCATTTTTTTGTTGAAATTTGAGCAGCAAGATGATATACTACTACTATACTTATAAGGAGGGTACTGCCTTGAGTAAAGAAAAGAAGCTTGCTAAGAAAGAAGCGAAGGCGGCCAAGAGAGAAGCAAAGGCTGAAAAGGCACTTGCTAAGGCAAACGCCAAAGCGGAAAAGAAGCATGCAAAGGCTTATGAGAAATTCGTAAAAGAAACTACGAAGAAAAACGAAAAAGGGGAAAAGAAAGCGGCCGCAGGCGGCAAAGCATTTACCGCCATTGCCATTCCGACCATCGATGCTTTCCAGACTAAGGGAGAGATCAAAGCAGAGAAGGCCGGCCAGAAGGCATACGCTAAGTTGGTCAAGAAGATCGACAAGAAGAATGCTAAGCTGGAAAAGAAGTGCGCTAAGAAGGGTAAACCTTTCGTTCCGATCCCCACACCGTCTCAGGACGAGATGGCGGCAAGACCGGAGAACAAGGGCGGTAAGATTGCCCTGATTGTGATCCTGATCCTGCTCATTTGGTTCCTGATCTACTTTATCGTTCGTTTTGGCGCGTTTGTTTACAATCCCGCCCAGGAAACAACGGCTGCGGAAGAGGGAACAAAAGTGGCTCAGACTTACGATGCGTATTCCAACCCGCATAAGATTACAACCACGCCGGACTACAGCATTGCGGATGCGAAGCTGCTGCTCAAGCAGACCATTCACGATAACTGGCAGGAGGTTGGCTACAGTGCGGATCCGTCCAGCAGTTCTATCTCTTACAACAATAAGGTGGTTACTGTTAACGGTGCAGATTGCTATGTGTTTAGCTGCTCCGGCAAGACTTTTGCTGTGGCTGTTAAGTTGTCTGCTGTGTACTATGCACATAATGGCGAGTACCAGCCGCTGACCTTTAACAACACCAATTACCTGTTTAAGTAATTACATACAGCCCACCTTTTCCGGGTGGGCTGTTTTTCTATGTGTTTTCTGTTCTAAAGATAATATCAATTATAGAAAAAGACCGCTGCGTTTTTCACAGCGGCCTTTGTTACTTATGTTATAGTGTGCTGATGTCGTAGGGTGTGCGTTGGTAAACGAAATAGTTGAGCCAGTTAGAAAAAATCAGGCTGGCTGTACTTTTCCAGCTGACCAAGGGCACCAGGTTCTCATCATCGTGGGGAAAGTAGTTGTAGGGCCTGTCAATGTCCAGCCCTTTGCTCTTGTCCCGAAAATATTCTTTGGCCAGTGTATCTCGGTCGTATTCACTGTGCCCGGTAGAGAAGAAGTTGCGGCACTCCATATCGGACAGCAGGCTGACACCGGCAATATCACTGTATGCCAGGATCTGCAAGTCCTTTACCTGGGCAATGTCCTGCCGCAGAATTTCCGTATGCCGGGAGTGGGGAATGTAAAACACATCGTCCAGTCCCCGCATCAGTGGATGGGTCACATCTAAACTGCGGTGGGGGAATACGCCGAACATCTTTTTACTGAGCGGGTGCTTTGAAATACCGTAGTGGTAGTACAGCCCCGCTTGAGCGCCCCAGCAAATATGGAAGGTGCTATATACATTGGTTTTTGTCCAATCCATGATCCTGCAAAGCTCGTCCCAGTAGTCCACTTCCTCAAAGGGCATTTGCTCCACCGGCGCACCGGTGATGATCATACCGTCGTATTTCCTGTCCTTTATCTGATCAAAGGTGTAGTAGAACTTGTCCATGTGACTTTTAGAGGTATGCTTGGCAGTATGACTGCTCACTTGCAGAAAGTCCACATTCACTTGCAGCGGCGTGTTGCTCAGCAGACGCAGCAGCTGGGTCTCTGTGTCGATCTTGGTGGGCATCAAATTTAATATAATGATATGCAGGGGGCGGATGTCTTGCGTGTCCGCGCGCTTGTTGCTCATGACAAAGATATTCTCGATTTCCAAGCTTTGCTTCGCCGGCAATTCGTTATCAATACGAATGGGCATTGCAGATCCCTCCTTATACATTATATATATCGTTTAGCCATTATAGCAAATTGTGCACGGAATTGCAACCCGGTAAAAAAGTTGAAATTGGGTCTTGACATTTGCAGATCGGCGCGCTATAATATCACACGTTGCTTAACCGCAGCGCAGCCGACAGCAAGGCGCGGACGCTTGATTGTTTCGATCCCGCCGCTGTTAAAAAAATGAAAAACTTGAAAAAAGATGTTGACATTTGCGGCAAGTTGTGGTATAGTTATCAAGCGCTCGAGAGAAGAGCGGCCGGCCGAAAGGCTGGATAAGGACCTTGAAAATTAAACAACGACGAGAAAGTAAGGAACCCGATAAGATTCTAAAAGAGTTTTATCAGTACTGCGTATCGAAAGATACGAACACAGTAATTTTGAACGTTAGAGTTTGAAATGAGAGAAGCTCAGATTTTTAAGATTTGATTGGTACACTCGTAAGAGTGTGTTAATACAATAGTTTTAAGAGTTTGATCCTGGCTCAGGACGAACGCTGGCGGCGTGCTTAACACATGCAAGTCGAACGAAGCTTGATTACGGATTCTTCGGATGAAGTATGATATGACTGAGTGGCGGACGGGTGAGTAACGCGTGAGTAACCTGCCCTTCAGAGGGGGATAGCGTTTGGAAACGAACGGTAATACCGCATAATGTATTTTGACCGCATGATCGAAATACCAAAGATTTATCGCTGAAGGATGGACTCGCGTCTGATTAGGTAGTTGGTGGGGTAACGGCCTACCAAGCCGACGATCAGTAGCCGGACTGAGAGGTTGATCGGCCACATTGGGACTGAGACACGGCCCAGACTCCTACGGGAGGCAGCAGTGGGGAATATTGCACAATGGGCGCAAGCCTGATGCAGCAACGCCGCGTGAAGGAAGACGGTTTTCGGATTGTAAACTTCTGTTCTTAGTGAAGAATAATGACGGTAGCTAAGGAGCAAGCCACGGCTAACTACGTGCCAGCAGCCGCGGTAATACGTAGGTGGCAAGCGTTGTCCGGAATTACTGGGTGTAAAGGGAGCGCAGGCGGGTGATCAAGTCAGCTGTGAAAACTACGGGCTTAACCCGTAGACTGCAGTTGAAACTGTTCATCTTGAGTGAAGTAGAGGTTGGCGGAATTCCGAGTGTAGCGGTGAAATGCGTAGATATTCGGAGGAACACCGGTGGCGAAGGCGGCCAACTGGGCTTTAACTGACGCTGAGGCTCGAAAGTGTGGGGAGCAAACAGGATTAGATACCCTGGTAGTCCACACTGTAAACGATGATTGCTAGGTGTGGGGGGTCTGACCCCTTCCGTGCCGGAGCTAACGCAATAAGCAATCCACCTGGGGAGTACGACCGCAAGGTTGAAACTCAAAGGAATTGACGGGGACCCGCACAAGCAGTGGATTATGTGGTTTAATTCGAAGCAACGCGAAGAACCTTACCAGCACTTGACATCCAACTAACGAAATAGAGATATATTAGGTGCCCTTCGGGGAAAGTTGAGACAGGTGGTGCATGGTTGTCGTCAGCTCGTGTCGTGAGATGTTGGGTTAAGTCCCGCAACGAGCGCAACCCTCGCCATTAGTTGCTACGCAAGAGCACTCTAATGGGACCGCTACCGACAAGGTGGAGGAAGGTGGGGACGACGTCAAATCATCATGCCCCTTATGTGCTGGGCTACACACGTAATACAATGGCCATCAACAGAGAGAAGCAATACCGCGAGGTGGAGCAAAACTTCAAAAATGGTCTCAGTTCGGACTGCAGGCTGCAACTCGCCTGCACGAAGTCGGAATTGCTAGTAATCGTGGATCAGCATGCCACGGTGAATACGTTCCCGGGTCTTGTACACACCGCCCGTCACACCATGAGAGCCGGGGGGACCCGAAGTCGGTAGTCTAACCGCAAGGAGGACGCTGCCGAAGGTAGGATTGGCGACTGGGGTGAAGTCGTAACAAGGTAGCCGTATCGGAAGGTGCGGCTGGATCACCTCCTTTCTATGGAGAACAAAGTGTCACAAAGACGCTTGTATCCAAGGTCAGATCGAGTTTCCGACTTGTCGTTGTTTAATTTTGAAGGCCCTTAGGGGTTTTCAACCCGAGATATGGGGGTATAGCTCAGCTGGGAGAGCACCTGCTTTGCAAGCAGGGGGTCAGCGGTTCGATCCCGCTTATCTCCACCACAGGTTTGGGAAAACCGAATACCGATTCGCTTTAGTGATTCGCGAGAGTGAATCAAAAACATGGGCTTGTAGCTCAGGTGGTTAGAGCGCACGCCTGATAAGCGTGAGGTCGGAGGTTCGAGTCCTCTCAAGCCCACCATGTACCTTGAAAACTGAATACAGGTAAATGTGAAATGGAAACAACGAGATAATGTAACAAATATCCAATTGATTTTTTTGAAATGGGTAAACACTACAATATAGTCGAGTTGAGAAATTAACAAGAACCAAAGGACACATAATTCTGACAAAGGTCAAGCTAATAAGGGCGCAAGGGGAATGCCTTGGCATTGGAAGCCGATGAAGGACGTAGCGATCTACGAAAAGCCCCGGGGAGGCGAAAGCAGCCATCGATCCGAGGATATCCGAATGGGGAAACCCGGCGGAGCAATACTCCGTCATCCTTTTGTGAATCCATAGCAACTGGAAGGGAACCGCCTGAACTGAAACATCTAAGTAGGGCGAGGAAGAGAAATCAACCGAGATTCCGCTAGTAGTGGCGAGCGAACGCGGAAGAGGCCAAACCAAGAGTAGTAATACTTTTGGGGTTTTGGACAGCGTACGGTATTAACTGCGGTTAGTAGAATGAAATGGGAAGTTCAACCACAGAGCGTGATAGTCGCGTACACGAAAACTAAAGTTAGCCAGCTGGATCCAGAGTACCGCCGGACACGTGAAACCCGGTGGGAAGATGGGGGGACCACCCTCCAAGCCTAAATACTCTCCAATGACCGATAGTGTATAGTACTGTGAAGGAAAGGTGAAAAGAACCCCTGGCGGGGAGTGAAATAGAACCTGAAACCTTGTGCCTACAAGCACATAGAGCGCGTCAATGCGTGATATGGTACCTTTTGTAGAATGGTCCGGCGAGTGAATGTCACTGGCAAGGTTAAGCTCTTAAGGAGTGCAGCCGAAGCGAAAGCGAGTCTGAAATGGGCGTATTTAGTCAGTGGTATTCGACCCGAAACCGGGTGACCTAGCCATGAGCAGGCTGAAGTGGAGGTAAAACTCCATGGAGGGCCGAACCCACTCCCGTTGAAATGGTAGGGGATGACTTGTGGCTAGCGGAGAAATTCCAATCGAACCCGGAGATAGCTGGTTCTCTCCGAAATAGCTTTAGGGCTAGCCTCAATTAACATTACCGCAGGTAAAGCACTGAATGAGCTAGGGGGCGAAAGCTTACTGAACTCTATCAAACTCAGAATGGCGGATAATGAATGATTGGGAGTCACACTACGTGAGATAAGTTTCGTGGTGGAAAGGGAAACAGCCCAGACCCACAGCTAAGGTCCCAAAGTACAGTTAAGTGGAAAAGGATGTGAAATTGCGCAGACAACCAGGATGTTGGCTCAGAAGCAGCCACTCATTCAAAGAGTGCGTAATAGCTCACTGGTCGAGTGATTTTGCGCCGAAAATTTAACGGGGCTAAACTGTACACCGAAGCTTGGGAATATACATTTGTATGTTGGTAGGAGAGCGTTGTGTAAGGGGTGAAGTCGTAGCGAAAGCGGCGGTGGACTTTACACAAGTGAGAATGCCGGAATGAGTAGCGAGAATTATGTGAGAATCATAATGGCCGAAAGACTAAGGTTTTAGAAGGAAGGTTCGTCCGCTTCTAGTTAGCCGGGAGCTAAGGCGAGGCCGAGAGGCGTAGTCGATGCACATACGGTTGAGATTCCGTAGCTACCTTGCATTTAAGCGAAGGGACACATTTGAAGGGCATGACCCGGGCGTTGGTTGACCCGGGCGTAAGGGACCGAAAATAAGTAGGGAAGCATGCTTGGATGGTGGCGAGAAAAGCTTCGTGTATATAAGCAGGGTACCCGTACTGCAAACCGACACAGGTAGTCAGGAAGAGGATTCTAAGGCCATCGGGAGAAGCGTTGTTAAGGAACTCGGCAAATTGACCCCGTAACTTCGGAATAAGGGGTGCTCACGCGAGTGAGCCGCAGTGAATAGGTCCAGGCAACTGTTTATCAAAAACACAGCTCTCTGCTAAATCGTAAGATGACGTATAGGGGGTGACACCTGCCCGGTGCTGGAAGGTTAAGAGGAGGGGTGCAAGCTCCGAATTGAAGCCCCAGTAAACGGCGGCCGTAACTATAACGGTCCTAAGGTAGCGAAATTCCTTGTCGGGTAAGTTCCGACCCGCACGAATGGTGTAACGATCTGGGCACTGTCTCAACTACCCACCCGGCGAAATTGTAGTA
>ENA-OQKQ01000603-OQKQ01000603.1-human-gut-metagenome-genome-assembly--contig:-NODE-603-length-11040-cov-2.282049_pt1 | contig 11040 bp, 13 predicted proteins | sample MGYA00242651_ERZ504803 | MGnify/ENA primary metagenome ERZ504803 (study PRJEB26092, sample SAMD00036380) | human gut metagenome | host: Homo sapiens | study: EMG produced TPA metagenomics assembly of...
GGTAGTAACTTTCAACTCTGATATTGTTGGAACTAGAAGAGCATGCTTCGTGGGAATGGATAACCGCAAGAGCGGCCGTACAGCAGCAGGTCTTCTGGGAATGCTTACAAGAGGCAGCGGCAAGATTCTTATTATCACCGGATATTTCAGCAACCATGTTGATAACCAGCGTGTGGATGGTTTTGTAGAAGAAGCTAAGAAAGCTTTTCCGCATCTGGAGATTGCAGGTGTTCACGGAAGCTTCGATGAGGCATCTGAAGTGGAGCATATTATAGAGAATGCCATGATGAGCACATCAGGGATCAGCGGGATCCTGGTGGTATCCGGCGGCCAGGCAGGTGTTGGGAAAGCTTTTGAAAAGCTGAGACTGGATCGCAGGCCTTATGTTGTGATCTATGACCAGACACCGAAGAATGAACGCGCCTTAAAAAATGATTCTGTTGATTTCCTGATCGACCAGAATGGATATGTCCAGGGCTACGAACCGCCAAGGATCCTGGCAGATATTCTGACAAAAGGGCAGGGGCCGGAAAGGGAATATCTTTTTACAGATATCAAGATCAAAACCAAATATAATCTGTGATCATGAGCTGCATCAAGTGAAAGATCACGTAGGAAAAATAAGAAAAAGTCTGCAGAATAAAAACTGCAGGCTTTTTTTGTGCTTTAAAAGAGCGGGGAATCATGGGGGATTATGGCACTCCTGGAGAGTGTTATAGTCAAACTGATATTCGCAATATAAACAGGGATTTTCCTGAAATGTATGCAAAAACGCGTGCTATTAGCGTGCTAAAATCAAAAACACACAAACACACATATCAACGATATCCACTTTCACCAAAATAAAACCCATAAAATTGTACAGAATAACAGAAAACGAAGAAAATATAAAGAAGTACTTGCTCAATTTTGAAAAGAATGCTATATTAACATCATAAGGAAACACGCAAGAAAGCACGCATAATAAAATAAAGCACGCAAGCAAAAGAAAGCACACAAATAAGTAAAAAACAATCATCAAACAAAACGGAGGTAAGATCATGAAGTATATCGAATTTGATGAATCCAGACCAATGGACCTGGTACTCCTTGGAAGAGTTGCAATTGATTTCAACCCTGCTTACAACGATCAGGTGAAGGAAGAGTTTAAACCCTTGAAGAAGGTACATATGTTTGAGAAATTCGTAGGAGGCTCTCCTGCAAACATCGCTGTAGGTGTTACCAAACATGGCCTGAAAGCAGGATTTATCGGAAAGGTTTCTGATGATCAGTTCGGTGAGTATGTTGTAGATTATTTTGATGAGAGAGGAATCGATACCTCACAGATCACAAAATGTACAAACGGAGAGAAGCTGGGACTTACCTTTACCGAGATGCTTTCTCCAAAGGAAAGCAGCATCCTCATGTATCGTAACCGTATCGCAGATCTGCAGCTTCATGTAGACGACATCCACGAGGATTATATCAAAAATGCAAAAGCGATCCTCATTTCCGGAACTGCTCTCGCAGAGAGCCCTTCCAGAGAAGCAGCGATCAAAGCGGTTATGCTTGCTAAGAAAGTAAACACAAAGATCATTTTTGATATTGATTACAGAGAGTACAACTGGAAGAATGCAGATGAGATTTCCATCTACTATTCCATCGTAGCTAAGGAAGCTGACATCATCATGGGCTCCAGAGAAGAGTTTGACCTTACAGAGAAACTGATCAAAGAAGGCATGACTGATGAGGAGAGTGCAGCTTACTGGCAGGCAAAAAATGCAAAGATCGTTGTCATCAAACACGGTATGAAGGGTTCCACAGCCTACACAGTTGATGGACAGAAGTTCAGCATCAAGCCATTCCCGGTTGAGGCAAGAAAAGGCTTCGGCGGCGGTGACGGATACGGCTCCGGATTCCTGTATGGACTGTATCAGGGCTGGGAGATCATTGACTGCCTGGAGTTTGGTTCTGCTGAGGCATCCATGATGGTTAAAAGCAACAACTGCTCCGATTCCCTTCGGGACCGGATGAAGTTCACGCATTCATTAAAGATGAAAAAGAAAATTCGGCGAAATGATCGCAAGAGTATAAAGAAAAGGAGTGGAAAAAATGTCAAAGACAGTAAGAATGACAACTGCACAGGCAATTGTAAAATTCTGGATAATCAGTATGTTTCCATGGACGGAGTGGAGACAAAATTCGTAGAAGGATTTTTCACGATCTTCGGACACGGTATTGCTGTAGGACTTGGCAGGCACTGGATACTAACCCAGGTCAGCTGAAGGTTCTTCAGGGAAGAAATGAGCAGTCCTTGTTGATATCACTGAAAATGGCGATGGCCCTATCGGCAAATACATCGCTAAAAATGGACAAGGTATCCAACATATCGCTGTTCGCGTTGATGATGTTCAAGCAGCTATTGATACCACTATTGAAAAAGGTGCTGCTATGATCGACAAAGCTCCTCGTGGCGGTGCTGGCGGAATGGATATCGCTTTCGTTCATCCGAAATCCGTAGGTATTTTGCTTGAGTATTGCGCTCCGGCAAAAAAATAATTCCGTAAAATACGGAATTACAAAAATCTTTTGAAGATTTTATTTTAAGTTGTTACATACTACACGGATGCGGACCAAAGAGTCTGCATCCGCGTAGATGTATATAAAATAAGGTTCTCCCAATAATGATGGAGGTGTAAGATTTGTCTACTCAAGCAAAAATTGAGAAAATGCTCAAAAAGTCCGAAGTAATTCTGGCTGCAGGCGGCGAAAAACGCGTTGCAAAACAACACGAAGCCGGCAAAATGACTGCACGTGAAAGAATTGCTGCACTCCTCGACGAAGGATCCTTTGTTGAATTGGATCGTTTCGTAAAACATCGTTGCACAAACTTCGGCCAAGAGAAGAAAGAACTTCCTGGCGAAGGTGTAACTACTGGTTACGGCACCATCGATGGCCGTCTGGTTTATGTATTCGCACAAGATTTCACTGTAGAAGGTGGTTCTTTAGGCGAAATGCATGCTGCTAAAATCGTAAAAGTACAACGCCTGTCCCTGAAAATGGGTGCTCCGCTTGTTGGTCTTAACGATTCCGGTGGTGCTCGTATCCAAGAAGCAATTGACGCTTTGGCTGGTTACGGCAAAATCTTCTTTGAAAACACTATTGCATCCGGCGTAGTTCCTCAGATCTCCGCTATCATGGGTCCTTCTGCTGGCGGCGCTGTATACAGCCCGGCACTGACTGACTTCATTTACATGGTAAAGAACACTTCTAAAATGTTCATTACCGGCCCCGCAGTAGTAAAATCTGTTACTGGTGAAGACGTAACCCAAGAACAACTGGGTGGCGCTATGACCCACAACAGCACTTCCGGCGTTGCACATTTTGCTGCAGAAAACGACGAAGACTGCTTGCAACAGATCCGTTACCTGCTGAGTTTCCTGCCTTCCAACAACATGGAATGCGCTCCTATCGTAGAAACCGGTGACGACCCGATGCGTATTGATGACTCCTTGAATACATTGCTTCCGGATAACTCCAACCAAGCATATGATATGAAAGACGTAATCAAATCCATCGTAGACAACGGTGAATTCTATGAATCCCAACAATATTGGGCAACCAATATTATCACTTGCTTTGCACGTATGGATGGTCAAACCGTAGGTATCATTGCAAACCAACCTAAAGTAATGGCTGGCTGCCTGGATATCAACGCATCCGACAAATCCTCTCGTTTTATTCGCTTCTGCGATGCTTTCAACATTCCTTTGCTGAACTTGGTAGACGTACCTGGCTTCCTGCCTGGCTGTAACCAAGAATACGGCGGTATCATCCGTCACGGCGCAAAAATGCTGTATGCATATTCCGAAGCAACTGTACCTAAAATTACTGTAGTAACCCGTAAAGCATACGGTGGTTCCTACCTGGCAATGTGTTCCCAAGATTTGGGCGCAGACCAAGTAATTGCATGGCCGACTGCAGAAATCGCAGTAATGGGACCTGCAGGTGCAGCTAACATCATCTTCAAAAATGATCCTGATGTAAAAAGCAAAAACGGAAGAATATATCGATAACTTTGCAACTCCGTACCAAGCAGCAATGCGCGGCATGGTAGACATCGTAATCGAGCCGAAAAACACCCGTCCCACCATCATCAATGCTTTGCAAATGTTGCAGTCCAAACGTGAAACTCGCCCGGCAAAACGCCATGGCAATATTCCTTTGTAATTTGCAGCTTGCAGTATAGTGCTTAATTAATTAAGAAGAATGAGGTGAAATAATGGGTCCTGTAACTACTAATCCTTGGTTGATTTCTATCATCAATATGACCATAGTTTTTGGCGTATTGGCAGCCTTGGGTGTTTTGATGAAAATCATCCAATTGGTAGATCCAACGCAAAAAAAAACTGAGAAACCAGTAGCAGCACCGGCACCTGCCGCAGCACCTGCTGCTGTTGCAGCTCCTGTGCAGGATGACAGTGAAGTAATTGCTGTTATTGCAGCAGCTGTAGCTGCTCTTGGCCATTCTGCAGAAGATATCGCTTATGTACGTCGTCTGCCCGAAGCTGGCTGGACACAGAATGCTCGTATTGAAGCAATTAGCGTACGTAAAGAATGCTTCTAAAACAAAGTTAGGTTTTAGCAACACTTAAGTTTAATATATTTTAAACAATTTTGAAGGAGGGTATTCCCTGTGAAAAAATATACCATTACCGTTAACGGCACTGCATATGAAGTAGAAGTTGAAGAAATGGGTGGCGTTGCTGCTCCTAAATCTGCAGCACCTAAAGCAGCTCCTGCTGCTGCACCGGCCGCAGCACCCAAAGCAGCTCCTGCTGCTGCACCGGCTCCGGCTGCAAAACCTGTTGCTGCTGGCGCAGCTACTATCAGTGCTCCTATGCCTGGTAAAGTTCTCGAAGTTAAAGTTAAAGCTGGCGACGCAGTTAAAGCTGGAGACGTATTGATGATTCTTGAAGCAATGAAAATGCAAAACGAGATCATGGCTCCGGCTGACGGCACCATTTCTGACGTTCGCGTTTCCGCAGGTCAAACTGTTGGTACCGGCGACGTTATGATCGTAATGTAATACAAACAAGCTGAGAGACCTTGAAAAGGTCTCTCAACTAAAAAATTTGTAGGAGGAAATTATGGAAGCATTTGTAGTTGCTTTACAATCCGTATGGAATGACAGCGGTTTCTCCGCTTTCACCATGGGTCATGCCATCATGATGTTGGTAGGTATTATTCTTTTATATTTGGCTATTGGTAAAGGTTTTGAGCCTTTGCTGTTGTCTCCGATTGCATTCGGCTGTTTGCTGGCAAACGTGCCTAAAACCGGTTTTGAAGACCAACCGGGTGTTATGCAGGTAATTCTTTATGGTATTAATCATGAAATTTTTCCGCCTTTGATTTTCTTAGGCGTAGGTGCAATGACAGACTTTGGTCCGTTGATTGCAAACCCGAAAACTTTGCTTTTGGGCGCTGCAGCTCAAGCAGGTGTATTTATTTCCTTGCTGGGCGCTATGATGCTCGGATTTACCGTGCAAGAAGCATCCGCTATCGGTATTATCGGTGGTGCTGACGGCCCGACTGCTATTTACCTGGCTGCAAAAATGGCTCCTAACCTGTTAGGTGCTATCGCAGTAGCTGCATATTCTTATATGTCGTTGGTTCCTTTGATCCAACCGCCTATTATGAAACTTTGCACGACCGAAGCTGACCGTAAAATCGTTATGGCGCAATTGCGTCCTGTAACTCGTTTTGAGAAAATCGTATTCCCGATTGCAACCACTATCGTTATCAGCTTGTTGCTTCCGCCTGTAACTGCCTTGATTGGTATGTTAATGCTGGGCAACTTGTTCAAAGAAGCTGGCTGCCTGGATCGTCTTTCCGACACCGCGCAAAACGCTTTGATGAACATTGTAACCATTATGCTGGCTACCGGTACTGGTTTGACCATGAAGGCTGAATCCTTCCTGAACTATCAAACCATTTTGATCATCTGCCTTGGTCTGGTTGCTTTTGCTGCCGGTACTTTCGCAGGATGCATCTTTGGTAAACTCATGTGCGTACTGGATGGTGGCAAGACCAATCCTCTTATCGGTTCCGCTGGTGTATCCGCAGTTCCGATGGCAGCACGTGTATCCCAAGTTGTTGGTCAAAAAGCTAACCCTTCTAACTTCCTGCTCATGCATGCTATGGGCCCGAACGTAGCTGGTGTTATCGGTACCGCAGTCGCTGCAGGCGCAATGCTTGCAATGATTGGACCTGTTAAATAATTTATAGTATAAACAGCAATAGGTGCACTTTATCGTGCACCTATTTTTTTATGGAAAAGGAAAATAAAGCAAATCATTATGCTGTAGTAAAGAGAAGTACAAGCTTTCTTTATAGTTTCAAGCAATAATGCAGTCCTGAAGCTGGTTAGCCAAAATAAAAACATTAATTTTTCTTTTGAACATTTCAAATAATGTTCTCTGAGTGGAAAAAAAGTAAAAATGCTATAAAAATAGTATTGTTGTACTATATTAATATACCTTAGTGTCAGAAAAGCTGTAAATTAAATAAAACTTACACTTTTAAATTTGAGTGTATAGTGGTATAATAAAGCATAAGGTGTTGCAAGAAAATTCATAGAAAGCAATGCTAAGGATCTTTTACAAAATTCTCTTTATTTTGATATACGCGCCCCGAATGCGCTGTATATAAAATTAATTTAAAAGGAGGAATTATAATGTCCCCAGCAGTAAAATGTCTCATTCTTCTGGCTGTTGTTGCACTGTTTTTTGTAACCGAACTCATTCCGCTTGCAGTAACAGCTATGGGCGGCGCTATCGCGTGCGGCCTGTTAGGTTTTATCCCTGCTAAACAAGTATTTTCTGGTCTCTCTAATTCGACCGTAGTACTCTTTGCAGGCATGTTCGTAGTAGGTGCAGCCATGTTCTACACAGGACTTGCACAAAAAATCGGTAATACCGTAGTTCGTTTCTGCGGTACTAGCGAAAACAGTTTGATGTTTGGTTTAATGTTTGTAGGTGCAGCTTTGTCTTCCGTATTATCCAACACTGGTACTGCAGACTTGTCTGCTGCCGGTTGCCTTGGGTATCTGCTCTGCAGCCAAAATACCTGCTTCGCGTCAATTGATGCCTTTGGCATTTGCCTGCGGACTCGGTGGCATCATCACTATGGTTGGTACTCCTCCGAATATCATTGCTAACGGTGCTTTGCAGGCTGCTGGAATGAAAGAGCAATTTGGTTCTTTGAATATGCTTGGATTGGTATTCCTGTAACTTTAGCTGGTATGGTCTATATGATGTTCTTAGGTAAATATTTGCTTCCGAATAAACAAATTGATGCTGATCAGGAGATTGAACAAGAAGTTGAAGCTAACGAAACTTCCGCTTCCAAACAAATCGTATCCGCAGTAATTTTACTTTGTGTAGTTTTGACTATGGCTATTGGCATTCCTGGTGTATCTTTAGAAATGGCCGCTATCATTGGTGCAATAGTTGCAGTATTGACTGGCTGCCTGACTGAAAAACAAGCTTATGCTTCTATTGACTGGGTAACCATCTTCCTGTTCGCAGGTATGATGCCTGTATCCACTGCAATGGACAAAACCGGCGCTGGCAAAATGATCGCAGAATGGACTGTAAGCCTGATGGGCGGTTCTCCGTCTCCTTTAGTTGTTACTGCAATTCTTTTCATTCTTTCTTGCGGTTTAACACAATTTATGTCCAACACTGCATCTGCAGCTCTGCTGTGCCCGATTGGTATTGCGATTTCTCAACAACTTGGTGCTGATCCGAAAGCAGTATTGATGGCTATCGCAGTTGCAGCATCCTGTGCATTTGCATCTCCGGTAGGTACGCCTCCGAACACTTTGGTTCTTGGCCCTGGCGGATACAAATTTATGGACTATGTTAAAGCAGGTACCGGTCTTGTTATCGTATCCTTTATCGTATCCCTGGTTGTAATTCCTATCGTATGGCCTTTCTTCCCCGGTAATTAAATTTACTTCGGAAAAACAGTAAATTTTATAAAATGAATTATGTAAAAACAGGCGTGTATATCACGCCTGTTTTTTAATACTTGTTTTTGTGAATTTTTTTAGAGGAACGGCTTTAGAGTGTATCCTTTATAGCAAAAATTTGTTATAATAAGAAATGGTCTAAAGGTGTGTTCAGTCCTTGGATAATAGAGAATGAAGGGATTGTTTTGTTTGAACGAAATATATAGAGAAGAATCTCAAGTCAGTGATCGCAGAATGCAGATATCATATGGCGGTTTGGCCGTTATAGTTTTATTATGGATTTATGAAGGGTATCGTTATGTCAATACAGGATATTTTAGCCCTTTAGGTTGGGGCTTTAATATTTTTATTTCTGCTGATGTGGATATGGCGTGTTGTTTTTAAGTATACATATATTCTACGTGATGGCGAGATGGAAGTCATAAGCCATGGCGTGGGAATTAGACGCAGTTTTAAAGTTGGATTTGACTAAAACTGAAAGTTATACCAATAAATATATCAAAAGTTTTTTAATAAAACTAAAATCCGTCATTATATTCACAGGTATTCTTCAGTAGATCCTAATGAACAGCGTTTGTTAGTGTTTACTGAAGGTAAAGATAATAAAAGGCTGGCTGGTATTATTTTTAAATGCAGCGAAAAATTTTTGCGCGAACTGCGCAAACAGATGCCTGATAAATTTTTAAACTTAAATTAAGTTATTGAGAAAGGATGAAAACAATGGAAGCCTTGGTAAATGTAGATAGTTCTTTGATTTGTGCTCGTATCATTCAAGTTTTCGTTGGCGCTTTTTTTTATATTTTTATGATTGCTAAGGCAGTTGGATCAGAAAATAAGGCAAAATGGTTCAAAAGACGTATGAAATACACTTTTTTCAATAAAAGAGGTATTTTTGGCGAATATATTAACTTTGGCTATCCTATTACATGGCAGGGTGTAGGTATTTTTGTCGCTATTTACGGCGTTATTTTTGGATTTGGTTATTGGTATGTTTTCATACACGCCTATAATTAAGGAGAGTATTTATGGCAGAAATGAGAGCTGAATTAGTAGGATTATTGATTGAGAAGCATGGCGAAAGAGCGAAAATAAAGCTTGATAAAGATAAAAGTAAAGGGGAAAAAATACCTAAATATTTAGAAGCCTGGTGTCCTATCAATGCCAAAGTTGGCGATGTAGTCGGTGTTGAATATCAGGAAATGAATAAACGTAAGATGCAGATGATATTGTATGGCTTTCCTGTATTGTCAGTGATTGCCGGTGCTGTTTTTGGAAACAGTATCGCTGTATTTTTCGATATTGATAAGACAATGCCTGTGATGCTGGGTGTAGTTATCTGGCTGTTGGTTTCTGTTAATTATGCGCGTATTTTTAAACGTGATGCAGTACGTGAAGGTGTACAGCCTGTTGTTATAGAAATAGAAGCACCTGACCCAATAGTTTTTGATGATACTGAAGATGAAAATGAAAAAAATAGGAGATGAGCTGATGCTGGTAAGGTTAGCGTCCGGATCTCCGCGCCGTTTAGAATTATTGCGTCAGATTGGGTTAGAGGTTGATGTATATACCAGCGCCTTTTGATGAGGTTAGTGGAGATAACGCTGAAAAAGTGGTAGCAGTAAATGCTTTAGGTAAAGGGCAGGTAGTTGTTGAACAAGTTGGCAGCGAAATACCTGTGATTGCTGCTGATACGATGGTTGTTTTGGAAAATGAAATACTTGGCAAACCATTTGACAGCAATGATGCAGCCGTGATGCTGCGGAAATTGTCTGGCAGAGTGCACCGGGTTTTGACAGGTGTTGCTGTTTTTTATAAGACTAAGAATTTAGTAGAAGTAGCAGAGACTAAAGTATGGTTTAGAAGCTTATCAGAAATTGAGATTAATGCTTATGTTGCGACCGGCGAACCTTTTGATAAGGCTGGAGCCTATGGAATTCAGGGACGTGGTGCAGTTTTAGTTGAGAAAATAGAGGGCTGCTATAATAACGTCGTGGGGTTGCCGCTCACCCGCTTGTATCAAATGATGGCACAAATTGGAGTGAAGGGCTTTTGAGCCAGTGTATAAAAGAATTGTCGCTGGATGACAGACCACGTGAAAAATTGATGCAGCAAGGTGCTGCTGGGTTAAGTAATTCTGAACTTTTAGCTATTTTAATACGTACTGGTACCCAGAAGCGTTCTGCTTTAAGAATTGCAGAAGAATTGACTGCTTCAAGTGGGTTATATCAAAATATAGCCTGTGTGCACAGTGTTGCAGAACTGGCTAAAGTCAAGGGACTGGGGCCCGCAAAAGCTGCAACAATTTTGGCTGCGTTGGAATTAGGCAAGCGTATTGCAGCAGCTGGAAGTCAGGTCAAGTTAAAAATAGAGTCTCCGCAAAAAGGTGCTGAGATTTTATTGCCAAGATTGCGTTACGAACAACATGAAAAATTTTTGGTGTTATTATTAGACAGCAAAAATCAGGTCATAAGAATGGAACAAGTTTCAGAAGGATCTGTCAATAGTTCGGTTGTGCATCCTCGGGAAGTGTTTGCCCCGGCGTTACTGTACCATGCTGCTGCCATTTTGGTAGCACATAATCATCCTTCTGGGGATCCTAAACCTAGTCAGGAAGATAAAGAGCTGACTCGTAGTCTGAATGAGACCGGGATAATTATGGGAATTCCGCTGATTGACCACCTGGTAATTGGCGATGGAATATTTTTTAGTTTTAGAGAGCAAGGTTATTTAGATAAATGAGGTGTTGAAGAATGTTTGGTATTTTAAAAGTTTTGCTCATGATATGGGAATCGATTTGGGAACTGCGAATACTTTGGTGCATGCTAAAAGTAAGGTATTATTATCAGAGAACCTTCAGTAGTTGCCGTTGACAGAGAGAATAAAGAGTGCTGGCGATTGGTGCCGAAGCTAAGCAGATGATGGTCGTACTCCTGGACATATCGTAGCTATTCGTCCGATGAAGGATGGAGTTATTGCTGATTTTGATATTACCCGAGTCGATGCTTAAAATACTTTATAAAAAAAGC
>ENA-OQKQ01000605-OQKQ01000605.1-human-gut-metagenome-genome-assembly--contig:-NODE-605-length-11026-cov-4.388201_pt1 | contig 11026 bp, 9 predicted proteins | sample MGYA00242651_ERZ504803 | MGnify/ENA primary metagenome ERZ504803 (study PRJEB26092, sample SAMD00036380) | human gut metagenome | host: Homo sapiens | study: EMG produced TPA metagenomics assembly of...
TTTTTGCCGTGCGTCGGCTAAGCAGATACGAAGGGGGTCACGTCTCATGTTCAAAAACACCATCTTCCGCCGCATGACGGCGTCTGGTGCTCACGCTGGCACTGGCCGCTGCCGCTGCACTGCCGGGCCTTGCGGTATATCCCATGCCCATCCAGACCGCCAGCGAGACCGAGGCGGTGTACCTGTTCAACGCCGACACCGGCAAGACCAGTCCTGAACCAGAATGCTGACCAGCAGCAGTATGTTGCCAGCCTGACCAAGCTTATGACGGCCCTGCTGCTGCTGGAAAGCGGCAAGGATCTGAACGGTGAAGTGACCGTGCCCACCGCGCTGACCCAGGAGTTCCGGGATATCCAGAACGCCAACGGCACCACTATGGGCCTGCGCATCGGCGAGACGGTGCGCCGCATCGACCTGCTGAACGCCATGCTCATCGTCAGCGCCAACGACGCCGCCAGCGTCATTGCCTACGATGTGGGCGGCAGCGTGCTGGATTTCGTCAAGCAGATGAACGCCCGTGCCCAGGAGCTGGGCTGCACCGGCACGAACTTTACCTGTGCCCACGGCCTGTTTGACTACGGCAACGTGTCCACCGCGCAGGATCTGGCAAAGATCGCCGCCGCCTGTGCGGCAAACCAGACCTTTGCACAGGTGGCGGGCACCGCCAGCTATGTCCTGCCGGCCACGAACCTCCGCAAGGCTGAGCACACCATCAGCAGCTCCAACAGCCTGATGAACAGCGAGAGCGCCAACTACCGGGAGTATGTCCGGTGGGTCAAGGGCGGCTTTACCACGCTGGCAGGCCGCTGCATCGTGGCCTTTGCGGAAAAGGACGGCCACACCTACGGGCTGGTGATCCTTGGCTGCGATACGCCGGACCACCTCTTTGCCGAGTGCGATGATCTGTTCGACTGGGCCTTTGCCAGCTTTGCGGACCGTCCGCTGGTGGACACCCAGACCGTGCTGACCACCGTAGACCTGACCAAGTGCCGCACTGAACCGGCAGTGGAGCTGTATGCTGCCGCACCGGTGAGCGGCTACGGCCACGCGGATGATATCGTTACCTACTCCTTCGACCTGCCGGAGAGCATTGCGGCTACCGTCAAGAGCGGCAGTGTGGTGGGTACAGCCACCGTGTATCTGGACGGCGATGAAGTGGGCACGGTGGACCTTGTGACCCACCGGGAGTACGTCTCCGATTTCCGCACCGACATGAAGGCCACGGTGCTTCTGCTGTGTGCACTGCTGTTCATCCTCGCTGCATTAACGGCGGTCACTCTTGCCGCGGGCGGCAACTCGCTGAACCTTAAAAGGAGAAAGCGCCACAGATAAAGTGCATGGGCTTGACAATTTTGGAAAATAAGCTATACTGAAAATACAAAGGCGCTGGCCCACAAACGGCTAGTTCCTTACCATACTAGTCAAAAAGAAAAATGACCGGTCGTGTTGGGGAACAAGAGGCGGTCATTTTTTCTTTTTATCATCACTGTGAGAAACAGTCCATGTAATTTCAAATGTAACGTAGATCGCTCCGCCAAGAAGCGTGAGCAGAAGCACGACCTGTTCAAACGTCATGGTGCATACCCCCCCTTTCTGCCCTTGGGCAAAAACCGGGGGTGCGAAAGATCCAAAGAAAAAATCGCCTTGCCCGGCGCGCCTAGGTGCCGGTAAGGAACAGCCGCCTGCGTTTTTGGGACACAGCGCCTTCGTACCGCAGATGCGGCAATTACAGAATATCACAGCAAACTGCTAAAAAAACAATAAAGAACAGCAAAAAAGCGGCGCTCAGTACCTTGCAACAGGCTCTGAGCGCCGCTTCTTTTGTGCTTATTGGTTGAGGAACTTGATAAAGTGGTAAGATTCCACGATCTGGAAATACTTGATGATGCGCGGGTACAGGGGTTCGGCCTTTTCGCCGAACTGCTGCTTCATGCAGTCAGCAAGCTGTGCAACGGTCTTCTGGCCGTCGATCAGCGGCCAGAGATAGCTGCCGGTCTCGTCCAGATGCACCTGTGTGGTGCGCGGTTTATGAAACACTTTTTGCGCGATCGTGTTGAACACACCGGTGTTCTCCACCTCAAGGGTGATAAGGCCGGTGGCTTCGTCTGTGTGCCAGCGCAGGGTTTCCGCCCGCTGCGGAATGAGGTCCAGATAGTTGATGGACTGCTTTTTCTTACTCATCAGTTCTTCTTTTTCTTCATGGAGAAGGCCAGCAGGCATGCGATCATCACGATCATCAGAACCACGCCGCCAATGTTGCCCAGATCAATGCTCAGGGCAGTGCTGATGCCGAACACGGCAAACACAGCCAGCAGGATGCCCACAAGGCCCTCGCCTGCAATCATACCGGCACAGAACAGGGTGCCGCGGGTGGTCTGCTCTTCCTTGAGCTTCGCGTCAACATTCTTGCGGCTGTCCATGAACCAGCGCACAACACCACCGATCATGATGGAGGTGTTCAGGTAGATGGGCAGATACAGGCCGATGGCGAACGGCATCACAGGGATGCGCAGGATCTCCAGGGCAATGGCCAGGAACACACCGGTGAACACCAGGTTCCAGGGCAGGTTGCCGCCCATGATGCCCTCAACGATCATCTTCATCAGGGTAGCCTGCGGTGCGGGAACCTCGGCACCGCCGTAGCCCCATGCGCTGTCCAGCAGGTACAGCACACCGCCGATGGCCAGACCGGCGGCGATCACGCCGATCAGCTCGCCGATCTGCTGCTTGACCGGGGTCGCACCCAGCAGGTAGCCGGTCTTCAGGTCCTGAGAGGTATCAGCAGCAATGGCAGCACAGATGCAGATGACAGAGGCGATGGCCATGGAGCCGATCATGCCCTCGATGCCAACGTTGCCGGTGGCCTTCAGGATCATGGTAGCGATCAGCAGGGTGGCAATGGTCATGCCGGAGACCGGGTTGTTGGAACTGCCGATCATGCCGACCATACGTGCAGAGACGGTGGAGAAGAAGAAGCCGAAGATGACGATCAGCAGAGCACCCAGCGGGCTGACGGGGATGGCCGGAGCCAGCCAGATGATGAGGATGATGAGCAGGATGCCGCCCAGAATAAAGGGCATGGGCAGGTCCTTCTCGGTACGGGAGGTGCCGGAAGCACTGCCGCCCTTCATGCTCTTCATGGCATCACGGAAGGTGGATGCGATCAGAGGCAGGCTCTTGATCAGCGAGATGATACCGCCGGTAGCAATGGCACCTGCGCCGATATACTTGACGTAGTTGGACCAGATAGCGTCTGCACCGCCTGCTGCATACAGATCAGCAATGGTGGTGCCGGCTGCTGCCGGGTACAGGGAGATGTTTGCGCCGAACAGGCAGATCAGCGGGATAATGACCATCCAGCCCACCAGAGAACCGGTGAACATGTAGGAAGCGGTCTTGGGGCCGACGATGTAGCCCACGCCCAGCAGAGCGGGGTACACTTCCATGCCCAGAGCACCCTTGAAGGAGCTGAAGGCCACGGCAATGTCGGCGGGGATCATCTTCAGGCCATCGACGATGAACTTGAAGATGGCTGCCAGACCCATGCCGGAGAACACGGTGGAGGCGTTTGCACCGCCCTCTTCACCGGCCAGCAGAACGTCTGCACAGGCGGTGCCTTCCGGGTACAGCAGGGTGGCGTGCTCCTTGACGATCAGGGCGTTGCGCAGGGGCACCATGAACAGAACGCCCAGAATGCCGCCGCACAGGGCGATCAGGGTGATCTCCAGGATGCTGGGCTTGTCGCACAGGCCCTCTTTTGCCCACAGGAACAGTGCGGGCATGGTGAAGATGGCACCGGCGGCCAGGCTCTCGCCTGCGGAACCGATGGTCTGCACCATGTTGCTCTCCAGAATGGAGTTCTTCTTGAGCAGGACGCGGATCACGCCCATAGAAATGACTGCTGCCGGGATGGAGGCAGAAACAGTCATGCCGACGCGCAGGCCCAGATAGGCATTTGCAGCGCCGAAGACCACAGACAGGATGATGCCCATGATCACAGAGGTCGCCGTCATTTCTGCGGTGATCTTTTCCGCAGGAATATACGGCTTGAAGGATTCTTGATCTTTCATGCTTGCACTCCTTGCGACAGCACAAGCGCCTTGCTTTTGGGGGCAGGGCGCTTGTGCTGTCCGTTTTCCGATTTCCTAAACACGCGCATCCCATCCAAAAGGACGCGCTGGCACGTACTCTATTATACTAAAGTATGACTGAATTGGCAACTGGAAATGTACACAAGAAATTTACAAAAAATTCGTTTATTCAAGCATTTTGCGGGAAATTCGGGCAAAAGCGTGCGAAAAAATTCCATATGATCCAAAAACTGTACGCATATGGAGAACAGCTTTGCGGAAAAGAATGCCTTTTAACAGCGTGCGCGCCTGTCCAGAGGAAGGATGGAAAAGCTTTCCTTTTCCCTGCTTTCGGCGGGCCTTGGACAAAGCTGAAAAAAGCCCCGGGTCTTTCCTCGACTGAACCAGCCGAGGAAAATTCCCGGGACGCTCATATATTATAAAGAGTGCTTTTACACGGCCCCATAGATGCCGTGCACCGATACTTCGCCGGTAAAAACGTGCACTTCGCCGCTGTCGGTGCGCACCACCAGACGGCCCTCTTCGTCCACATCGACGGCTTCGCCTGCACCCTGCCCGCCGTCCGGCAGGTCGAAGGTGACCCGGCGGCCCAGATTGACGCAGGCGGCCTTGTATTCCTCCCGGAAGGGTGCAAAGCCATCGCGGGCAAACACATACATGTTGCGGTCAAAGCCAAAGTCGGTCAGGCCCTCGGCCAGCCATGCGGGGTCGGTGGAAAGATCCACCTTTGCGCCCTGCAGCGCCAGCGAGGTGCCGTTGGGCAGACCGGCGGCATCAAAGTAGCTCTGCGGCTGGGCCAGATTGATGCCGATGCCGCACAAAATGCCCCGGCCCTGCTGCTGGTAGCCGTAGCTCACGCCCTCGCACAGGATGCCCACGATCTTTTTGCCGTTGAGCAGAAGGTCGTTGGGCCACTTGATCTGGCAGTCCACGCCGTAGCGCAGCTTGAGCTGGGTGCGCACGGCAAGGCTTGCCAGCAGCGGCAGGGTGGTAGGCTGGGCCAGCGGTTCCCGGATGGCTACTGTATAATACAGGGCCTTGCCCTCGGCGTTCACCCAGCTGCGGCCCAGACGGCCCCGGCCTGCGGTCTGGTTCTCGGTATACACCGCACCCACCGGGCCAAACTCTTCAAAATGTTCCTTCACGTAAGCGTTGGTGCTGCCGCATTCCGGCAGATAGCGCACCTCATTGATGCTCATTGTTTGGGTACCTCTTTATGTTCATAGGCGGTCACTTTGCCTTCGTCCAGCGTCAGGATGCCGTAGGTGTCCGGCCCGGTGTAACACCGGCCGCAGGAGCCGGGGTTGAACAGGAACACCTTGCTGCGGGTCTCTGCATGGGGGATGTGGGTGTGACCGAACAGCGCCACCTCGGCACCCCGGGCAGATGCGGCATCTGCCAGCGTATCCAGATCGTATTTCACACCGTACATATGACCGTGAGTGTAAAAGATCACCACGCCGTCAAAGGCGGCAAGGCCATCGGTGGGTTCCAGTGCGCCGTAATCGCAGTTGCCCGCCACCGAGTAGGCCCGCAGCTTGGGGCACAGCGTCAGAGCCAGTTCCAGATCCCGCAGGCCGTCGCCCAGAAAGATCAGGGCATCGATGCTTTTGCTCTCTTTCATCAGCACGCGCTCAATGGCGGCACGTCCGCCGTGGCTGTCGCTCAAAACCAGAAGCTTTGTCACAAAAGGGGTCCTCCTCTATTACCATTTACCTGAGATGCTGTCATTCACCAGCCTGCTGGCCCTGTTGCAATACCAGCAGCTGCTTGTACACTTCGCTTTTAGAATAAGGTGTGCCCTGTGCCGCCGCCTTGGCTGCGGCGGTGGGCCAAAGCCCTGCCCGGTCAGCTCCAGCGCCCGCTGCGCTGCCTGCTCCAGCGTCAGCTCCTGCTCCGGGTCGGCGGTCTCCGGCGCACCGGCCATCACCAGCACATATTCGCCGCGCGGCTCGTTGGTCTTGTAGTGCTCCACCGCCTCGCCGAGGGTAGTCTTCCAGATATCCTCGTGCAGCTTTGTCAGCTCCCGGCACAGGGTGATGCTGCGGTCTGCGCCAAAGGCATTGGCCAGATCGTCCAGCGTGGTGCGCAGCTTGTGGGGCGCTTCGTAAAAGATGGTGGTGCGCTTTTCCTGCAAAAGCTCAGCCAGCCGCTCTTTTTTCTGCTTGCGGTTCACGGGCAGAAAGCCCTCGAACACCCAGCGGGAGGTGTCCTGCCCGGACACGGCCAGCGCTGTGACGCAGGCGGAAGCCGCCGGTACTGGCACTACCTTGATGCCCCGGGCCAGTGCGTCCCGCACGATCACCTCGCCCGGGTCGGAGACGCAGGGCATGCCCGCATCACTGCACAGGGCACAGCTCTCGCCTGCTTCAATGCGGCGCAGGATGCCCTCACCCTTCTGCAGGGCGTGCTCATAGTAGCTGACCATGGGCTTTTTCAGGCCCAGAAAGTTCAGCAGCTTCATGGTCACACGGGTGTCCTCGGCGGCAATAAAGTCTGCCGCGCCAAAGGTGGCTGCTACGCGCGGCGGCATATCGTCCAGATTGCCGATGGGCGTTGCCACGATATAAAGAGTTCCTGCCATAGTTTACCTCCCATATAACGCCGCACCGGCGCTGATCAACACATCCGGCTCCACCCGCAGGCCGGTCTTGCGGTTCTTCTGCGCTTCCACAAGGAAGAGCCATGGCGCGCCGTCCGCCTTGTTCTTTACAAAGGCCAGCCGCTTCGGCTCCAGCCGGTTGGCCCGCAGCACCGCCAGCACCTCCGCCAGCCGTTCCGGCCGGTGGCACAGCGCAAAGCGCCCGCCGTCCTTCAAAAGGCGGAACGCACACTGGCACACATCGTCCAGTGTGCAGGTGTTCTCGTGCCGGGCAAGGGCGTGGGCTGCGTTTTGGCTTTGGGGCCCATCCGTGAAATAGGGCGGATTGCACGCACACACGTCAAAACTGCCCTCGCCCTGCCGGAAAGCGCGCAGGTCGGCACAGACAGGCTCAATGTGCCCGATGTCCTGCTCCTGCACCGCAGCGGAAAGCAGAGCGCTGCCCTCGGGCTGCAGCTCCAGCCCCATGCAGGGGCCGCGGTGGCCGCGGTCGTGCCATTCCAGCGCCACGATGCCGCAGCCGGAGCACAGGTCTGCGGCCTTCTGGGCGCGCTTTGGCTCACAGAAACGGGCCAGCAGCAGCGCGTCGGAGCCAAAACGATGCTCCGGCGAGCAATAAACCATAGTTCTATTATACAAGACTTCGGTAGAATGTTCCATAGATAAGTGTGCCGTACCCTCTCAAAAAAATGCGTGGAATTGCTCGGGGAATTTGTGCGAATTACTGCAAAACAAAAAAGCAGCAGACCTGCTTTGGACAGGCCTGCTGCTTTTGATGCGTTTTTTGTGCAGCTGCTAAAATTATTCAGCAGTGATAGCACCGGTGGGGCAAGCACCCTCGCAAGCGCCGCAGTCGATGCAAGCGTCTGCGTTCACAGAAGCAACACCATCAACGGTGATAGCGCCAACCGGGCAAGCGCCCTCGCAAGCGCCGCAGCCAACACATGCGTCAGAAACCTTGTGTGCCATAATAAACTCTCCTTTTTATCTCCGTGCCCGAAGTATTGTATGAAGAGTCATGTATGGCACGGCTGTGCATGTCTCTCCGGAAATCATATCCTTGCCTGCATTTTAACAAAGCAGGTGAGAAAAGGCAAGACTAACCGTGACCCGAAAAACACAAAAGTCTGTTTTTTGTTGGGTTGCACAAAAGCACAGGCTAACTTATGGCCAAATTTGCAGGAGTTTTTTGGCAAAAATCACGAAGAACGGTTAGTTTTAGCAGACTAACCCCTCAGAACCTCCGGCGCGTCCCTCACTCCTTTTCGGCAGCGCGCTTCCGGGCGCAGCCGCCGCCCGCGCAGCGCTTTTCGCCATCGTCGGAGGAAGCCACCACCGGGGCCGGGTTGCGCACGCCGGAGTAATCGTCGTCCGGGTCCGGGCGGCGGGGCGCACGCTTGCCGCCGCTGATATATTCGCACACACCCACCTTATAGTAACGGGGCGAAAGGCTCTCGGTGCCGCAGCGCACCCGCAGGTAGCCGGAAACCGGGTTCACCTCCAGCACGGTGCCAAGACCGTCCGGCGTGCGCACGGTGCTGCCCACCATGGGCATGATGCTGTTCAGGTACTCGTAGGCGCTTTCCTCGTAGGCAAGGCAGCACATCAGCCGGCCGCAGGCACCGCTGATCTTGGTGGGGTTCAGCGAAAGGCCCTGCTCCTTGGCCATCTTGATGGAGACGGGCTGGAAGTCCTTTAAAAAGCGGCTGCAGCAGAAGGGCTGGCCGCAGATGCCAAGGCCGCCGATCATCTTGCTCTCGTCCCGCACGCCGATCTGGCGCAGCTCGATGCGGGTGTGGAAGATACCGGCCAGATCCTTGACCAGCTCGCGGAAGTCCACGCGGCCATCGGCGGTAAAGTAGAACATGATCTTGGAGCGGTCTAGGGTATACTCGGCCTCCACAAGCTTCATTTCCAGGCCGTGGCGGGCAATGCATTCCTGACAGGTGCGGTAGGCGCGCTTTTCGTCCTCACGGTTCTGGCGCATCCGGCGGATATCCACGCTGTCGGCCATGCGGGTAATGGGCTTGAGGGCCTTGGGCACTGCCGCATCGGCGATCTCCCTCACGCCCTGCACCACCTCGCCGCACTCAACGCCGCGGGCGGTCTCCACGATCACATATTCGCCGGTTTTGATGTCGGCCCCGGCGGGATCAAAATAATAGCTTTTGCCGTTCTCTTTGAAACGGACGGAGATGACTTTTTTCATAGTGTTCCTCGTTTTTATCGGTCGAATCTATAGGATAAGGCCCGAAAAAGAGCCTGCTGATCCATTCTGTACTCTAGTATAACATATTCAAATGCACATTTCCACGCAAAAAACAAAAAGCGGCTCTGGCGCTTTGGCAGAAAAATTTTAAAAAGGTGCAACAATCTGCCCTGCTGCCGCGTATCCATAAAGGAAGACTGACCGAATTTGGTCGCACCCGCAGCCGGAAAATGGAAAAACGGAACGGCAAATGTTAAAATCTTGCGAAAGTATCCAAAGAATCGCAAAAGAATCCCACCCCGCTCTTGCAAGGCGGGGGCTTGCGTGTATAATAAAAATGTTGAAGTGTAGCCTTTCCCGCAGGGAAAGCAGCTGTCCTGCTTTGCGGCAAGGCAGAGAAACGGTAGGAGAAAATGGAAAAATTCAGTGTCAAAAAGCCGTTTACGGTGCTGGTTGCAGTGGTCATGATCCTGATCCTGGGCTTTGTGGCGGTCACAAAGATGGATACGAACCTGCTGCCCAACGTGAACACACCGTATCTGATGGTGGTCACCGTGTATCCCGGCGCAAGCCCGGAGCGCGTGGAGAGCGAGGTCTCGGATGTGCTGCAGAACTCGCTCACAGTGCCGGGCGTGTCCAAGATCACCGCAACATCGGCAGAAAACTACAGCCTGCTGCTGATGGAGTTTACCGAGGATACGGATATGAACAGCGCGCTGGTCAAGGTGTCCAACAAGCTGGATCAGGCCAAAAGCGACCTGCCCAGCACCTGCCTGACCCCCTCCATCATTGAGTACAGCCTGAACATGAACGCTTTCATGACGGTGGCTGTCAGCCGCGAAGGTGCCGACCAGTACGAGCTTTCTGAGTTTATCCAGAACACCCTTGTGCCGGAAGTGCAGCGCAAGGGCGGTGTGTCCAGCGTTTCGTCCAGCGGTCTGGTGGAAAAGCTGGTGCAGGTGCAGCTCAATCAGGATAAGATCGACGAGATCAACGCAAAGCTGCTGGAACTGATCGATACCCAGCTGGCTGAAGCCCGCTCCCAGCTGGAAAGCGCCGAGGCACAGATCACCGCCGGACGCAGGGAATACGAAAAGCAGCTGAAAAACTTTGGCAGTACGGTGTCCAACTCGGTCATGAGCCAGATGAGCACCGAGGTGGGCGCCGCAGTGGAAACGGTGCGCGCGCAGGCGCAGGCTCTTCTGGAAAGTGTGAACAGCCTAGATCGCTGTGGTCAAGGAGCCTGAGATCCAGCAGGCCCTGATCGAGGTGCGCGACGGTCTGCAGAAGGTCATGGACAAGTTCAACGAGACCGGTATGCGGGATATCGACTCTCTGATCGATATTGTGGCTGAGCTGCGCACCATTACCGATAAGCTCACTACCGCCCTGCAGAAGCTGCAGGAGCGCGTGAACACCGAGACCGGCTCCGAAGGCAGCACCGCAGAGGATCTTGCCAATGAGATGCAGCTGCAGGAAAGCCTGAATGTGGTCTATAACACGCTGGAAAGCACCATCAAGGCCATGGACAATGTGCCCCAGCTGATGACCGAGTTCTCCGGCGCACTGGGCAGCTTCTCCCAGCAGCAGCTCAACGCCTATATGCAGTTCACCGAAGCGCGTGAAATGCTGAACGAGTACGAAAAGCAGCTGGAGGCTGCCAAGGCAGAGTACGAGACGGCCAAGACCAACGCTCTGGCACAGGCCGATGTGACAAAGCAGCTGGACATTGAAACGCTGGCGCAGCTCATCTATGCCCAGAACTTCTCCATGCCGGCCGGTTACGTGCAGGATCAGGACGGCGAGTCCTGGCTGCTGAAAGTCGGCGAAGAGTACGACAGTGTGAAGGATATCAGCGGTGCCCTGCTGCTGCATGTGGAGGGCTACGGCGACGTGCGCCTTTCTGATGTGGCGGATGTGGAGGTCATTGATAACTCCGCCGACAGCTACACCCGCCTGAACGGCGAAAAGGCATCCATCCTCAAAATCTATAAGAATGCGACTTCCAGTGCAGGCGAGGTCTCCGACAACTGCCTGACCGCATTTAAAGAGCTGGAAAAACAATACGACGGCCTGCACATGGTGGTGCTGTCCAATCAGGGCAACTACATCACCATTGTCATC
>ENA-OQKQ01000606-OQKQ01000606.1-human-gut-metagenome-genome-assembly--contig:-NODE-606-length-11015-cov-1.665320_pt1 | contig 11015 bp, 12 predicted proteins | sample MGYA00242651_ERZ504803 | MGnify/ENA primary metagenome ERZ504803 (study PRJEB26092, sample SAMD00036380) | human gut metagenome | host: Homo sapiens | study: EMG produced TPA metagenomics assembly of...
CCGATATCAAGAACTGCTGTCACAGAATCGGTCCTGCAATATTGGGTAAAATATGTTTATCAGAAGTTTTCCTGTACTGCTGCCGGAAAGCTTCGCTGCCATCAGATACGGAGAAGCTTTCTGTGTCAGGGTAAGTCCTCTGGCAAGCCTTGCAAATTTCGGCCAGCTGATCACAGCCAGGGCGATGATCGCATTCTGGATTCCTCCTCCCAGCACAGCAGCTACTGCCAATGCAAAAACAAGTCCCGGGAATGCAGAAAAGGTCGGAAATACGCATAGAACTGCCTCTGTTTTTCCGCCTCTCCAGCCGCATAAAATTCCGATCACAGTTCCCACAACCGTGATCACAGCTACCAGGATCAGTGTTCCGTAAATACTCACAGTACTTCCTGTAATCACTCTTGACAGCATATCTCTGCCATAACGGTCTGTCCCCAGAAGATGCTCCGGGCATGGTGCCTTCTGTGCCAGTGTCAGATCCTGCGTATAGGGATCATAAGGGCAAAGATATTTTGCAAACGCTGCGATCAGCAAAAGTACTGCAGTCAGTATCAGAAAAAATATCAGTTTGGCTCTGGCATGATTTTTCCTGATCTTCTGTTTCCGGACAGTTATCTTTTTTTCTCCACTCATGCTCTGTCACCTCCAAGCCTTACTCTCGGATCAAGATAGTGGTAAACGATATCTGTCACAAGATTTACCAGTACATAGATAACCGCCATCCATGCCACATAAGCCTGTATAATGGGATAATCTCGCATATTGATGGCATCTACAGCCAGCTTTCCAACTCCGTCCCACATAAAAATATTCTCTACAATGGCTGTTCCTCCCAGAAGATTTCCGATGGATAAGGCCAGAAGAGTGATGATCGTCAGCATTGATGCTTTCATAACACTTTTCCATATGATCACGCTTCCTCTGATTCCCCGAGCCTTGCCCCCATCACATCGGCTATCTAGCTCTTCAAACCGTGGCACGTACCTGCCTTGTATACTTGGCAGCCATAGAAACAGCCAGCGTCAGTGTAGGAAGAATGATGCTCTGTCCAAGATCAGAATTCGTTACTACCGGTAAAATTCCCAGTTTAACAGATAAAAAATACATCAGAACCATTGACCGCAAAAAAATTCGGCATGGAATTTCCCACAAAGCTTAAGAACCGGATCACATAATCGATCCATTTATTATGTTTCACCGCAGATAAAATTCCAAGGGGAACCGCAAGAAGAACAGTTAGAATGATAGATGACAATGTCAGCATGATCGTTGCAGGAAGCTTTGAAGTGAAAGTTTCGTAAACATCTCTGTGGGAAACATAACTCTCTCCCATATCACCTGTGACCATCCCTGCAAACCAGTTTGCATATTGAACAGGAAACGGCTTATCAAGACCATATTCCGCCTTTGTCTTATCAATAATTTCCTGTGATACTGCAGAGCCTGCATTTTCATACATATACGTCACTGCATCTCCACCGGCCAGCCTCATCATGGCAAAAGACAGAAATGTGATCCCGATCAGGACCGGGATCAGCTGCAGAAGTCTTTTAAAAATATATCTTCTCATTTTCTTCCTTTCCGCATTTTAAATGTTCAGATAATAAAAGTTTAACAATCCTCCTGCTCTGTCACAACCCCCGTGGGGGGATTTCACCTATTCCATTCTGTCATGTATATGTATTCCTTTTTATGAATAACATTCTGCTCCATTGTATACTTCACCTCGTACTCTGTGTCCCGGTGATATTTCCAGCCAGTTTTCTTCCTGACTCTGTATCTCATTGTATTCGATCAGTGCATGTCCACGCTCTGACACCGGATCCGGAACATGTATTGCCGAAAGCAAAGATCTTGTATATGGATGACACGGATTTCCAAAAAGCTCCTCCGTTGGTGCCATCTCAACCAGTTTCCCGTTTTTCATTTACACCAACCGTATCACTCAAAAACCGCACCATCGACAGATCATGGGCAATAAACAAAAATGAAAACTTCTTTTCTTTCTGAAGCTTTTTAAACAGCATAACGATCTGCGCCTGAATGGAAATATCCAGAGAGGCAATTGGTTCGTCTGCAATAATAAGGCGTGGTTCCATAAGAAGGCTTCTTCCGATCGCCACTCTCTGCCTCTGGCCTCCGGAAAGCTCTCGGGTCTTTTGGAAAGGATGCTTTCATCCAGTCCGGTTTCTTTCAGAATTTCCTGAAGCTTATTTTCCAGAAGCTCTCGATCCCTGATCCTTCGGCTGATCTTTATCGGTTCCAGCATGATCTGCCGGATGTTCATTCTTGGATTTAAAGCCGCACCTGAATCCTGAAAAATCATCTGGATCTCTCCCTGCATCCGTTTTCTGATATCGTTGTCACCTGTTCGCCTCAGTCCGAAAGGACTTTTTTTATCCGAAAGCTTCTCTCCCCTGTAAAAGAGTTCTCCACCTGTGGGGTGATAAATTCCAGCCAGGGTTCTGGCTGTTGTGGATTTTCCGCATCCGGTCTCGCCAACCAGTGCCATGATCTCGCCTTCCCGGATTCCAAAAGAAACATCATCTACTGCCCGTATAATATAATCTGAACGAACCCGGAAGTACTGTTTCAGATTTTTAGCTTCTATCAGTATTTCCTTCTGCTCAGAATCTTTTCTTTTTAAATCAGACGTTGCTTTTTCCCATGTCCGGTTATCCTGACTACAGGCGCAAGGCTCCTGCTGCCTTTTTTTCAGAAATGAAGGTTTTTCTACTTTCGGAGCTCTTTCATCCAGCAGCCATGTCGCAGCATAATGAGTTTCACTGACCTTAAACATCGGCGGCTCTTTTTCATAATCAATGGCAAGTGCCTGAGAATTCCGGACAGCAAAAGCATCCCCCTGTGGGGGATTCAGAAGTGATGGCGGCATTCCCGGAATAGGATTCAACACACCTTTTTCATTTGTAAAAAATGGAAGGGAAGAAAGAAGTCCCCATGTATACGGATGTCTTGGATCATAATAAACTTCTTCTGCTGTTCCGATCTCAACGATCTTTCCTGCATACATTACGGCAACCCTGTCTGCGATCCTTGCAACAGCTCCCAGATCATGTGATATAAATACAATGCTGACTCCTGTTTTTTCCCGAATTTCCAGAAGCAGATCCAGGATTTTGGCTTCCACAGTTACATCCAGAGCTGTGGTAGCTTCATCCGCAAACAAAATCTGTGGATTACATGCCAGCGCAATAGCAAGAACACATCTCTGTCTCATTCCGCCTGAAAAAAAATGAGGTTGAAGTCCATATCGCTGCTCTGCATCTGAAATTCCTACCAGCTTCAGCATTTCTATCGCTTTCTTTTCAGCATCACCTCTGGATACCTTCTGATTTTTGATGATCGCTTCTGTGATCTGTTTTCCGACAGGGATCGTAGGATTCAGAGTCAGCATAGGATCCTGAAACACCATACTTACCTTGCTTCCGCACAGCTTCTCCATCTTTTTTCTTTTATAATCTGTAATGTTTTCTCCGCAAAGCCGGATTTCTCCATTTTTCACCCTGGCATTTGGCGGCAGCAGTTTCATCACACTGCGGCACATCACTGTTTTTCCGCATCCGGATTCACCTACGATACAAAGAATCTCTCCTTTTTTCACAGAAAGATCCACATTCCGGACGGCCTGTACCTCGCCGTCCGGTGTGTCAAAGCTTACCGAATAGTTTTTTAATTCCAAAACGGTTTCCTGCATATTTTTTCCCTATTTTGTAATAGTCCAGTCTTCAATATTCCACATAACACCTACGGAATGATGTCCGAGAACACGTGTGGTATCCAGTCCGGAAATTCCGGAAACACCTACATAATCACCCTGAAGATAAGCTACCAGAAGAATTCCAGGTGCCTGCGCATAAGCCTTTTCAAACTCACCGTAGGATTTTTTTCGTGCTTCCTCTGTTTCACCGTGACGTCCTTCTTCAAGATATTTGTCGACATCTGCATTGGAATAATGCATATTGTTTCCACTTGCATCTGTCACAAAATTTACATATGCCATATCCGGATCAAACTGTGTTGAATAGCCTGCAAGGAATCCATTATATCCTGCATCCCAGTCAAATTTTGTCACCAGTTTTACTTCCATCTCCACGCCAGCCTGTTTCAGCATATCTGACATAACATTGGCAATATCCACACGCTCCTCTTCATAGTCACGGACCTGAATAGTGAAAATGGAATTTCTGCCCGTTTCTCTCATAGATGCCATCATCACCTTTTTTCCAGCCAAGCTCTTCCATCTTCTTTAGCAAAAGTATCCAGATCATAGGAATAAATATTTGCTTCTTTGTCAGTTCCAAGAGGATTTCTCTGGATCGGGCTGTACGCCGGCTCTCCCTGACCTGCCAGAACACCTGCGATAATGGAATCTTTATCCAGTGCATAGTTCAGAACGCCAATGGAATCTCCGTTTTCTTTCCAGAAATCCGTGCTCATATCCATGGCAGCTCCACGGTAATCTGCTGTTGTGAACTCCCAGTAATTATATCCGTCCTTGTCCTTAAACTGGGAAGCATAGTTGGAATTCAGCCATGCAAGATCAGCTTCTCCGGACTGGAGCATAGTTGCCTTGGTAGTCTCATCAGATACGGTACGGTATACTACTGTTTCAATATTCGGAACTTTTCCATAATAGTCTTCATTTCGTTTCAATGTGATCATTCCACCTGTGGCATCCCAGTCTTCGAATTTATAACGTCCTGTTCCTACCGGATTCTGGTTAAAAGATGTTGTATTTATATCTTCACCTTCAAGAAGATGCTCCGGAAGGATTCCCATAGTAAAATAATCCAGCATTGCCGCATCATACTGGTCAAGGGTGAATACTACGGTCTTATCATCCGGTGCCTCGATATCTGTGATATCCTGATAATTGCTGGTAATGCTTGCACCCAGAGTTTCATCCTCTGTAAGCTCTTTGTAAGTATATACAACATCTTCAGCATTAAAAGCTTCTCCGTCATGCCACTTCACACCATCACGAAGTTTAAAAGTATAAGTATTGGTATCTTTATCAAAGGTATAGCTCTCTGCAAGATCCTCTACCGGCTTTCCATTGGCATCATATTTCATCAGTCCTGAAAAAATAAGATCCGGAAGTTCATCATGATTATTCAGAAGGGGATTGATCGTACTTTCTGACTCACCTGCATATACCAGAGTTTTGTTTTCTTCTGCCGCAGCTACGGTTACCGCACTGCCTGCAGCTGCTCCTGTACATGCTGCGGTCACTGCTGCCAGTGTTATCGCCGCATATTTTCTTCCATAGTTGTTTCCTGTTCTCTTTTTCATTCTGTTTTCCTCATCTTTCCTTATTTTCAAACCGGTTATCTACATCTCGGAATGTTTTATCACGGTTTGCGTCCAAATTTTTTTTCTGACTGCATCAGAGATTGCTGTAATGGTTATTTACCTCACTTCTCACAAAGCTTCCCATACTGGTAATGCACATTAAAGTAATGACCAGAAAAACTCCTGGGATCACGATCACCCACCAGGTATTCATGATCAGTGCTTTATTTGCCAGTGAGAGCATACTTCCCCAGGAGACTACATCTGCCGGAAGCCCGAGGCCAAGGAAGCTTAAAGTAGATTCCATGGTAATACAGCTGCTTACCGAAGAAATTACTACAAACATGATCGCCGAAACAAAATTCGGGATCAGATGGTGATACATCACATATCCAAAACTTCCTCCGCAGAGTCTTGCATACATCACATAATCGCTGTTCCGTATCTGCCGCACTTCACTTCTTACGATACGGGCCAGTGCGAACCATCCGGTAATACCAATGATAACGGAAATGCCGATCACATCATCTGCCTGAAAAACAGCAGATAAGATCAGTATCATAAGAAGTGTCGGAATACTTCCACACATTTCCGTAAATCGCATCAGGACCGAATCAACCTTTGGTCCTGCCGTTCCGCTGATGCATCCGTAGGTAACACCGATCACAGTAATGATCGCTGCTCCTGAAATTCCGATCACCAGAGATACTCTTCCTCCATACCAGATCAGGGAGTAGATATCTCTTCCAAGAGAATCCGTTCCAAAAATAAATTCCCTTCCAGGCGGTGTATTCAGATTCCGGAGATAAAATCCTGAAGGATCATGATTTGCTACAAGATTCGCAAATACACATCCCAACACAACTATCAGCAGCAGAATCATGGAGAAAACCGGTTTTCCCTTCAGCTTTTCCCTGAATGTTTTCTTTCTTTTTTGAACTTCATACGTTTTCCACCCAGGACCTACCACCTGGAAAAGCTCTTCTTCGGAAATCATACTGTTATCTACCATACTCTCACCTCTGAATCCTTCATTCTCGGATCAATCTCCTCATTAACAGTCTGTGCAATAAAACTACTTAAAAATACGATAAAGCCCGTGATCAGCACATCTACCATCAGAAGATTATAGTCATGATATTTGGCAGATTCCACTGCCAGATTTCCAATACCTGCATAATTGAATACTGCCTCGACCGTCACTGTTCCACCGGTTACGTGAGGGACTGAAACCGCCATATACTTACAATGGTAGGCATTACATTTCTGAGACAGTGTTTCCACAGAATTTTTCTTTGGAAAGCCCTTTGGCCCTGGCAAGCAATCATAATCTTTCCGCACCTCATCCAGAAATTTGTTTCGTATCATATATGCGTAATACCAGAGATGGCTGAAGATCATTACTACCAGCGGAAGGATCATATGCTTCATACGATTGCCGATACTATCTGCCATTCCCACATCATAGGCACCGCTGCTTGGAAACCATCCAAGATTTACACTGAAGATCAGGATCAGTACCACACCAAGCCAGAAAGCCGGCACATAATAGGCTGCTGTTCCGATCTTGCAGATCAGCCGGTCGATCCACTGATTCTCATGAAGCGTACAGAATATGGCGATCAGAACTGCCAGTATAAAGATCACAATATAAGCAATTCCTCCCAGCACCAGAGTATTTCCGATCAGCGGTCTAATCACATTCATAACCGGCTGCCTGTATTTCAGCGACAATCCGAAATCACCATGGACTACATTGGTAAACCACCTTACATACTGTACCCCGATCCCCTGATCCAGTCCTAGTCTCGTTCTGGCCGCAGCCACCTCATCGCTGGTCATCATTTCCAGGGAATCTCCGTAAAAGGACTGCAGGGGATCTCCCGGTGCCAGTCTCGCCAGCCAGAACACCACCACAGACAGCAGAAACATAACCACAGCAAGCAGAAGGATCCGCTTCAGGATCCGGATGACGAGTTTATTTTCTTTGTTCATAATTTTCCTTTCCCACTGCCCTTTACAGTTCAGACAGACATTCGCATTCCGCTCTGCTGCATGCTCATGAACACAAATCGTGGAGCGATTTGTGTTCATATTTCAAAAAGCAGTTATGGCATCCAAAAACCATAACTGCTTTTGAAAAGGGTCGTGTTATTATTCGACAAAACATTTGTATGCACAAAATAGGAGTGCGCGGAGGTTATGTGCATCACAGTGTTTTTATATACAGCACGCGGAGTGTGCTGCTGATATTATTTTATCATTTAACAGATTTCGGACAACCCCGGTACGGGGATATTGGACAGTCGGTTTTAGCATGGATGTGTATTCCATATAAAAAACGGGACTTTTCTGTATCAGGAGCCTGTGTCCCGTGCAGAAAAATCCCGTCTGGTCTTTTGCTTTATTCTTTTATCACTTCCCGGAAATCTGAAGCCTTTCCTTCACGAATCCCAGAAAATCCTTTCCCTGTTCACTGAGCTCTTCACCTCTCCGGCAGATGCACCCGTAAACAAGTTTCTGGCCTTCTCCCGGAAATGTATATTTTCACGGAGGAATATCCCGGATCACGGCCGGAAAGATCCGCACCACTGATATTACACAACTCTCCGGAACCAAGAAGACGTTCCACGATATAATCACTGTTTGTTACGACTACGGTCTCTGCCTCCACTGCGGAATGACCGTTTTCCTCTACAAGGTTCCGGTAATTATCCGGGGAAAATTCATCGGGAAATCTCTGGATCAGCCTGAGCTGGGACATATTAAAATCTCCCTCATCTGCCGTATCTGCTTTCCCTTTCCCGGTATAAATATTTACCTCGGTTTCCGTCAGCTGCTCAAATTCCAGGTAATTCCGGGAAAGAAAATACTGGAACGCTGCCAGCTGATTCTGCATCACATAGGCAAATCCCATATCATCCTGTCTGGCTTTCACACGTTTTATGATCTCATGGGTATCTGCTGCATAAACCTGATAATGGAGATCGTCCTTTTTGTGTGTTTCATAATATTCTACAAAAGTATCCGCAAACCAGGAGCTGGGATGAAAGCATACACTCAGACTGCTTTTTGCAAGAGGCTGCTGCTGCATTTCCAGTTCATTCATATTTTCCAGGATTTTCTGCACATGACCATATGCACGCTCTCCCTCCGGAGTCAGCTCGATACCTTTTGCATGGCGGATAAAAAGCTGAGTCCGCATGTCATCCTCCATGGAGCGGATCACCTTGCTTACATTAGACTGGGTGGTAAAAAAGTATCTCTGCAGCCTGGCTGAAAGAACCTGTTTTTGCACAGGCTGCAAAAATACTGGATCTGTTTTATATTCAGCATATTTCTACCCCTGTTTTTTCGCAAAAATCAGGAACATCGGGGTAGGATTGTAAAACTCATCTTTTTCTATATAAATACGTTTACTGATTCCCAGGTCAAAAGAAAACTCCTCAACTCCCATGCGTCCCAGAGTTTCCAGATCCCAGGCAGGGCGAAGGAACGAGCTGATGGGAAGCTGGCGTTTGATGTCTTCACACTCCTGCATCAGATCATCCTGGATCTGATGATGTGCATGGTTTTCCGGAAGATCCGCAGTATCTGCGAAATCTGCCGCACCGTAGTTGGCATCCAGATTGATCATCACTCCGCCTGGTTTCAGCACACGGAACCATTCCTGGTAAGCATGCTCTGCATCCGGCAGCGTCCAGGTCAGATTTCGGGATACGATCACGTCAAATTCCTCATCCGGAAAATCCGGATTCTCAGCATCCATCACTGCAAACCGGCAGACCGTGTTCTCTTCCTCTGCAAGCTCTTTTGCATGGGCGATCATATCCGGTGTCAGGTCGATACCGGTTACCTCGTGGCCTTCTTTTGCAAGAAGAATGGTAAAAAATCCTGTTCCGCATCCCACATCCAGGATCTTAAGATTCTTTTTCCCAGGAAGGTGTTTCTTAAGCTCGATAAGCCATCTGCCTGCAAGTTCACTGTGAAGCTCAGATCTTCTCTGTTCCAGGAAACTGTCACTTCGTTTTGTCCAGTACTGGGCGATCCTTGTTTTTCGCTCATCTTTTTCGCGCACAATATTTCCGTAGGTGATCACAGGGCCGCCTTCCACAACCTGAAGACTGGATACCTGATAAAGGATCACGCCATCCATATCAGCCCGGCAGATTTCCTGAACATTGCCTTCATAATCCCGGATCTCGCCAAGGATCTCATCCTGATGAATGATATCTCCCGGTTTTTTCAGCGGATACCAGAGGCCGTTGACACTTGCACACTGGTAGCGGACATCGTCCATTTTCAGCGGGTAATAAGTACTGTGGGAACGGATTCCATTATATGCTCCGATGCTGCAAAGAATATTCCGCACATCCCTGCGCATGGAATCTACTTCCTCCCTCTGCCAGGTTCCCATGCAGCCGCGTTCCAGAAGAACTGCCGGGATATCCAGAGTGCTGGCAGCATAATTATATGCACCACCTGTGCTTACATTTGACTGTACCATATATGGGACATCAACCTGCTCTGCCATCTTTCGGGAGGCTTTGCAACCTCCGGCTTTGCCACGCCTGCAAAATATACATAAGGCGTCAGTTCCTCGTAATCATCACCGCCGTGAAGGTCAATGTAATAATCTGATTTTTGAATCAGCGATTCTGTGACAGCTGCTGCCAGACGTTCCATACGTGTGCCGTCTTTTTTTCCGGGGAAAACACGGTTCAGGTTTTTTCCATCCTCCCAGCTGATGCTGCCCGCACGCTTTTCAAAATCTTCCCTGTTCAGCACTTTTACAAAAACCAGCTGTCCGTTCACATTCTCAGGCTTCAGCTTCTTTGAAAGCTCGATCAGGGTCTGGATCCCCACATATTCTCCGGCGTGGAGACCGGCTGTGACAAGAACTGTTTTTCCCGGATTTTTTCCACGGATGATGGTTGCAGGAAGTTTAAATTCTCCGTCTCCGATTTCGAGAAAACCTTCTGTTTTTTTCGCCGTCTACTACCGGAAGATTCAGGAAGTGATCCGGCTTTACACCTGTTACCATGAACATCGGAGTGGACTGGTAGTTCAGTCTCTCCTCCTCGCTCCAGACTGTTTTCCAGATTTCTGTATCTGTATGGATTCCCATAAGACCTGTATTTCGAAGTGTCTTTACATCCCACTGAGGTCTGTGGATTTTTGAAAGAGGAACCTGCAGGGCAATCCGCTCCATACGTTCAATATCTGTACAGAGATAATGATCATCCAGGCTGTTGCTTTCCACATTTTTACGGTCATTTTCGTATGCTTTTCTCTGCTCTTCTTCGTAGAGATAACCATACCAGTTGGCATCAAAATTCAGAAGTCTTCCTCCTGCTTTCAGTACCCGGACCCACTCACTGTAGGCAATGTCCGGATGCTCCAGATTCCAGGTAAGGTTTCTGGAAATGACCACATCAAAGCTGTTATCTGCAAACTCCAGTTTCTGTGCATCCATACGCTGAAAATGAATATTTTTGCAAAGCTCTCCCGCATTCTCCTTTGCTTTTTCCAGCATGCCTTCCGTATAGTCCACAGCATCTACTTTATATCCTGCTTCTGCCAGGATCACAGGGAAAAATCCGGGGTCCGTGTTCCAATATCCAGGATCCGGATCTCCTCCTTGGGCTTGTCTGGAAATAACTGGTCAGAAGCTTCAGCCAGGCATTTTTCTGTGTTCCTGC